>Ga0181592_10000531_pt1 | contig 29562 bp, 42 predicted proteins | sample 071ome_20_FD_133755 | JGI IMG/M metagenome (GOLD analysis project Ga0181592, IMG submission 133755) | Coastal salt marsh microbial communities from the Groves Creek Marsh, Skidaway Island, Georgia - 071412BT metaG (megahit assembly) | ecosystem: Environmental > Aquatic > Marine > Intertidal...
CACCTGGCTCTAACCCCCGAATGGTGCCCTTTATAAGAGTCGGACCACCGGCTGGGTCTTGAATGAGGAGTATCAGTCCTTCCACAGTGTCTGAATGCTCTAGTGTTGATTGAGCAATCACAGTCTTATCTGAGCCTTCCTGTAATTGAGTAAGACTTTCACACTGACAAAGATGTGCACGAGTTCTTGGACAAGATTGTTTACTTTCTGTTAAGCCTAAATTATGTAAAACATTAGTTTTGGAGCCTTTTACTTTTTTACTAAGTGTTGGCGGCCTACCGTCTTTGTCGACAGTGTTGCCAAACTTTGCAGCCTGTGTTTTTATTTCGTCAGTTCCTACGTCAACAGTAGTATTAACGCCTTTTACAATTCTGCCATCTTCTTTTATTTCGCGATATTTCACTTTTTATATTTCTCAAATCTGCGAAGTAATTCTTCTTTTATATCGATGCTATTGTATAAATCTTTTTTGTGCTTTACTTCACCTTTTTTCTGTGCTTTCTTACGATCTTTTTGAACTTTATGACCTTGTGATCGCAAACTGTGATCTAGTTTTGCTCTTGCGCTAGTATCTGCTTTGGGTTCGTCTGCTTCTATAAGTTTTTTTATAACACCTTCTAGATACTCTACTCTTGCTTCGAGTTGTTCTACTCTGTTGATAGATTCGCCTCCTACAAGTTTGTTTTTTAGAGGATGTGGCTGTTCTCCTGTTTTGCTAGGAGACGATTTTTTCGGCATTGGATCTTTGCCTTTTGCTTGGCCAGGACCACCCATTTTCTGTTTGCCTTCTGTAACTACACCGGCTAGTGCCGCAAAATCTGAAACACTATAATCACGATCCATTTCTAGAGTTCCTTGTGGTACTTCCACACTTTCTTGCACGTAATCTTTAGTAGGAGCAACATTTTCTTGCGGTTGATTTGCTTGTGCTTGAAGCCTTGCTAGATCTTCTTTAGGATCAGTAGGATCCATTTCAAATAACATATGCTGTAGTTTGTGGTAGTCCATGTTTCTCTCCAATAAAATTATTTTTTCTTGCGGCCACGGAAAGTATGGTTAGTCATATAGGGTTTTGAGAACCAAAGTTCAAACCATTCTTTATCACCAGGTTTAATATTTTGTTCTTTTTCTTTTTGTCTGAGTTTGGAAGCAGTAATACTGGGGTTTTCGTCTACTTTATATTCAGTAAATCCTTGAAATTCGTTAACTCCTGCAAGTTTTTTGATGTACTCCAGTTCATCCACGATTCTTCTTAGGTCCTTTTCGACACTTCATTTTCTTATCTGTTGAGCAGTAATACATTCCGTTTTTGCATGCTGCTTCAAAAGCCATTTGAACATCTTCGTCGGATATTGTATAACGTTTGCCGCCTCTGTCTTTTACAGTTTTACCTGCAATCTTAACAAGTAGTTCGCTTAGTTTATCTACATCGTCTTCTTTTTCAACAAACTGCATGATTTGATCTTTCATGTAATTTACTAGACTTGTTTTATCTAATACTAAATCACCTTCGTTAAAGTAACTTGATTTTTTTTCTCCGGTCTGTTTCTCCCACCATCCCCATGCAGCATTTTTAACTTCTGGGTCTTTTATCATTGACTCGAATTCTTGTGCAGCCGCTTCTGCATCTTCTTCTGATTCGCCGTTCTTAACCAATGCTCTAAATAGAATATCTCCTGGACCCATCTCATCATATCTTGGCCCTGCTGTAGAACTCGGAGTAAGTGCAAGTTGTGCACCCCAGCCTAAAGGTCCTCCTAATGCACTACCTATACCTTCTTCTGCAGGTTCTTTGTATTTTTTCTTTTCTTTTTTCTTTTCATCACTGCTATGACCAAAAGTTTTGTGAACAAGTTTATCTAGTTTTCTGTGAAACTCGTCTTCTTCTTCTCCACTAGCATCTTCTTCCGAGACGCCTATTTCTTTGCCTAATGCTGCACGAATTTCTTCTTCTTCTGGCTCGTTATTTTGTTTTAAATAGTCGTACAATTTTTTACCACCAAATAATGCTGCAACAACAGCACTTGCCGGTAAAGCATAACGTACCATTACTTCAGCAAGAGCATCTATTACGTCATCTGCTAACCCTGCAATGTCAAGACTTTTAAGCCAATCAACAGCATCAGTAACTGAATCCCATACCTCGTATGCGCCTACAGCCATTAAACTTTTTCCTGGATTTTTAATAACTGTCTTGCCCGTCATTGCCGCTGCTTTTCCTGTATTCCTTGCAACGCCTTTTGCAACAGTTTTAGCCCCTTGGCTAGTTAATAAACGCATTACTGCTGGTGCGCCTATGCGCACTGCTGTAGCAAGTGCAGGAATTAGCAAAGGGAATGCTTCGTTTAACTGTTGTGATTCGTCAACAGTTTTCTTTGTTTTTTCTTTCTCTTTTTCTTTTTTCTTTTTCATCCTATCGTGAATTGTGCTTCCGATTCTAGCACCGGCATACACTCCGCTAGGTCTTTTTGTTACAATTCCGCCTACTATTCCTCCTGCAATGGATCCTGCAAGTCCTTCTGTTTCTGGCTCTAATTCCTTAACGCCCATGCCTGACCTAACCGCAGAAAAAACATTTTCCCATTCTGATTGTATTCTTTTTGGTAATCCTTGTGCAAATGCTTCTTTGTCTCCTGCTGCGGCTGCTGCTCTCATTTTTGAAGCACTCATACCCTCAGCACCATCCGCATCTGGATCACGCTCGCCTGCACTAACTACTTTAATAGAATTAAAATTATACTCTTTACCGTTATAATCGTTAAACAATTTTTCAAATTGTTCTACTCTGTCGCTACCTGCAATATAGATAACATCAGTATAACCTAGTTTTTCAAGCATTTGCAACATCTGTATAGGTGTACGCACACTTTCGTGTCCTACATTTACATCAGGAAATGCTGCTTTTGCAAATTCTTTTTTAATATCAAACGGGAGCGGATTGTCTTTGGGTTTTTGTGTTTGTGATAAAAATAGATAGTGATCGCCATCTTGTGATCTAATAGCATCTACAAGTTTTTCGTGTCCTATAGTAGGAGGATTCATTCTGCCAAAAGCAGCAACAGCAGTTTTTCCTGGTGCCTCAAACAGTTGTCTCAGTTTCACTTGTATTCTCCCTCTCTAATTCTAGGCATTTCTTCAGATGCTATTTTACGTGCAATACTTTTTCTATCTTCTAGGCTAATTACATCATTTGAACTTCGACCTAAATTAAATCTTTTACAATAACCTTCGGCTGCCTTATCTATCATTGGCATAAGAACTTTTGCTAGATTTTTTCCGTGCATTTCAGAAACATTATCTGATATTGAACACATAGTAGGATAATAACATTTACGATAGAACATAGGATCATTCCTCATAAACACATGAAGGTCGTCGACTACATCAAAATTTAATTTTGTATCAGTATCTAGTTTACTATCCAACTCTGTTAGTTTCATATTACCACTTCCTACACGACCAATAACGTGCCTTGTGTCTTGGCCCTGGATTATCGCAGTTGTGTCTAGCACGGAATGAACGTCTACGTGCTGGGTTAGACTTTTTAATCTTCATGTTAGGATCACCAAAATTAACTTTAACTACGTTGCCTTTTGGATTCTTTACATATACTTTAAATTTCTTAACATCGCCTTGCATAGGTTTGCCTAGTTTAACTTTGCGACCTTGATATTCTGCTTCGTCGATTTCGTCGTCTTCATTAAACCACATAACGCCATATTCTTCAAAAAATTCATCACCGTCATATGTTTCTTCATCTTCGGCTACATCTTCAATGTCGGTGCTGACCTGTATATCAAAATCATCGTAACCTTGATCAAATACATATTCTGCTAGACGATTAGCAAAATCATCTGCTTCTTGTTCGCTTAATGCTTTAGGCAGCGGCATCTCAAAAACAGTTGCTTCTTGCTCTGTTTCATAAACTATACTTCCAGGAAATACATCTTGATTTAATGCTTCACTAAGTGTTTCCTGTTTTTCCATTACTACTCTTATAAAATGTTCCATTTATATTTCCTAATTATTCATGTATATACTTTTTACAGTACCATCAGTCCAATCAGACACTAATGTCCGTATCCAAACGTAATTTCCTGTAAAATTGTATATAAACCCGCCAGAGGAATTTGAATCACTTGTACTTGTGCTTGTATGTGAAATACCGTTTAATGTAAACCAATCAGAATCTACAGGATCTACCGCAAGTGTTGCTTGAATATCAACTGTGCCTATAAATCCATTTAGATTAATTTGCACAGTATGTAACCCGTCTACTCTGCTGTAATAGCCGTCCCCTTTAAATTTTTCTCCTGTTATTGTTTCTACAGTAGAATCACCGGGATGCGTCTGAGTTGCTAATAATGTTTGGCTGTTTCTTGACATATAGTTATTTATCAAGATCTTGTTTACATATTAATTTGTCGATACGCCGTATGTTAACGCCCATTAATGTAATTAACTGCAAGATTTTTTTATCTCTCGCATAAAAATACATCCCTGTCCCGCCGAAATTTTTGCTGGCGTCTAGAAAAGTTTTGCCGGCCTTAACTTTATCCGGATTGTCTTTAATCCAATTAACAAACTCGTTATTTGTTTGTATACCTAGTGTTACTTTATATTTAAATTCTGGAGGAGTTGTAACAACTATTACATGATTTGAGTTTTGAAGTAACGGAATACACTCGTCACTTGGCCCGCTAAAAGAACATTCATTTCCTGGGTTAATTTCTAATTTCTCTCCAAGGTCTAACAGCCAGTTTTTGTCGTTAGAATAAAGAGAAATTTTCGGATGTTCTATTCTTAAAACATAATCAGAACGGGTTGATAAGTGACTATATACTGTTTTAGCATCGTTGAGAGACTGAACCTTAATAGGAACTTCTCTTAAAAAATTACGCATGAATAACGGCTGATCATTATCAGCCGCATATTGTAATTCATCTAATCTCTGTCGAGCATGATATAAGTTTTTATTCCTAAATATCGTTGCAAGTATATTTGTAAAAGTTAATCGATATAAAAATTTATCATAGAATAACTTAGTAGACTCATGTGTTTCCATAAATTAATCAATTGGTACCTCTTCTTTCACAGTCTCTAACACTATCTCTTTATTTAACACATTTACGTTCACCTTGCCGCCGTCTTTTAGGCTACCAAACAGTAATTCTTTGGATAGCGGTCTTTTGATTTCTCTGTCGATGACTCTCTGCAAAGGTCTTGCACCCATTCTTTTGTCAAAGCCTTTGTCTACTAGATAATCAAGAGCCTCGTTTGTGATGGTGATTTCTACACCTTTGCTAGTTACCATTGTTTTTAGTTCTACTAAGAACTTACCAACAATCTTAAGCATAATTTCTTTGCTTAGTTTACCAAAGGTAATTACGCCATCTAATCTATTACGAAATTCTGGAGCAAAATATTTTTTAAGTTCGGCATCCTCATAATCTTTTTCAAGTTCATCATTAAATCCGATAGCATTTTGCTCTGCTTCCTTAGCACCTAAGTTAGTTGTAAGAATTAGTACACAGTTGCGAGCGTCTGCTGTCTTACCATTTGAACCTGTGATAAAACCATTGTCCATTATTTGTAGCAAAATTGTAGAAACATCTGGATGGGCTTTTTCAATCTCGTCAAGTAATAGTACGCAGTTAGGATTTTCTTGAATCTTTGTAATTAACAATCCTGCATTTTCTTCAAAACCGACATAACCTGGAGGAGAACCAATTAGTTTCGATACTGCGTGTTTTTCTTGATATTCTGACATATCAAAGCGTACAAGTTCTACACCTAGTTGTTTACTTAATTGCTTTGCAGTTTCTGTTTTACCTACACCGGTTGGACCCATAAAAACAAACGAACCAATTGGCTTATCGTCTGGTTTTAATCCTGCTTGTGCAACAAGAATTTTATCTACAATATCTTCAATAGCCTTATCCTGTCCGTAAACTGTCTTTTTAAGATTTGTTTCTAAGTTAGCAAGATTTTCTGTTTCTCTTTCTGCAACCTGCTCTGAAGGCAATTTAAGTATTTTAGATAACTCAAATTGTATTTCTTCCTCTCCTACAACTTTATTATCTGTAGGATCTTTTAGATTAAATCTTGAACAAGCAACGTCGATAAGATCGATTGCTTTATCTGGAAGTTTTTTATCTGACTGATATTTAACACTTAACTTAATTGCAGCCGCAATTGCTTCGTCAGTAATAGTAGTTGCATGATAACTTTCGTAATACTTTTTAATACCGTTTAAGATATCTTTTGAAACATCTGGACTTGGCTCGTCTACAGTTACACGTTGGAATCGACGCATAAGAGCACGATCCTTTTCAAAGTATTTGCGATATTCTTCCCAAGTAGTGCTTGCAACTACTTTTAGGTTCCCCTTTGTTAGTGCAGGTTTTAGCATATTAGCCATATCATTAGCACTGTTCTGTCCGCCAGCACCGGCTCCGCTCATCATGTGTGCTTCATCAACAAACATAATAGTTTTACCTTTTTTCTGGAGTCCACTAATTACTAGTTTAAAACGTTCTTCAAAGTCTCCGCGATATTTTGAACCTGCAATCATACTGCCAATGTCTAGCATATAAACTTCATATTCTTTTAAGAATTCTGGTACATTTCCCTGTACAATATTAAACGCCATTCCTTCTGCAATAGCAGTTTTACCCACACCAGGATCACCTACAAGCAATACATTATTTTTGTTTCGACGGCCTAATGCAAGTGCGATAGAATCTAATTCTTCACTTCTACCAATTACAGGGTCTATTCTTTCTGCTTTTACTTCTTCGTTTAGATTAGTAGTAAATGCACGAAGTGCTTTTTGTGCGGCACCAGAAACTTCTTCGTCTTGAGCAACTTCGTCCAATTCGGTATTAATGTACTCGCCAAATTTTTCTTTTTCGATTCCAGCCTTTTCTAGATAGTAAAGACTAATTGCTTTTTTCTCAGCCAGCATACTAACTAGTACATCGGCTAAACTAATTTCAGAACGTCCAGCAAAAAGAACCTGTGTAAACGCACGATTAAGTACACGCTCTACTGCTTGAGTCTTTTTAGGCTTAAATTTGTTTGCTTCTATTTTTAATTCATCAGAATTATTTTTTAAGTGATGTTCTAAATTGCTTTTTATATAATCTGTGTCAGCGCCATATCCTTTAAGAAGATTAACAAAGTTATCTTCACACATCATTGCGAATAGTAGATGTTCTAGTGTCAAGTATTCGTGTTTTAATTTTTTTGCATCTTGAAAAGATTTTTCAAAAACAAGTTGTAGTTCTTCGCTAGGCTCAACCATTCTGTAATTTCCTCTGTAGTTTTAGTCTTTTTTTCCTGGCCATATCAAGTTTTAGTTTGCTTACTCTATTTGTAAACTCTATTCCTTGCAAATGATCGTACTCATGTAAAAAACATCTAGCATCTAGATCATATAGTTCTATTGTACACTCTTTAGCATTAATGTCAAGGTATTTGGCTATTATACCCCTTGGACGTTTTACCGATAGATATAAATCAGGGTGACTTAAACACCCTTCGGGCATTTCTTCATTATTAATTGTTACACTTTCAATGTGCGGATTTATTATTACTAGTGGAGATTTATCTTCTAATAAATGAGGCTTCATTACAAAAATCCTAGCATCTAACGCTACTTGATTTGCACTTAGTCCTATGCCGCCTTTCTGTTTCATTAAATCTATCATATTTTCACTAATTTCTTTAGCATCTAGATTTACAAAATCAAAATCTTTAACTACAGTTTGTAACCATTTGTTTGGCGATTTAACTAATTGCATCTTTTATCTCTCTTAATTTTGTTCTTATTTCTTCATTATTAATTTTAGGAATAGTTGTCTCTACTTGTATAAAAACATTTCCGCGGCGTCTATGATTTACATTAGGCATACCATATCCTTTAATACTAAATTTACTTCCTGGTGCTGTTCCAGGTGGTACTGTTACTTTTAGATCTTTGTTATCTAATGTTTTTATTATTATAGCAGTTCCTAGTAATAAGTCAAATACATCTACATATTTTACTACATAAAGATGATCGCCGTCTCTAATCCATTCCTTGTGATTATCTACTTGTACTACAACATGCAAATCTCCTCTAGGGAAACTTGGATGGGTATTATCTCCAAGGCCACTATACCTTATAGTATCTCCACTTTTCGCTCCTGGCGGAACGTCAACACTTACACTTTCTTGACTACCGTTTGATAAACGATAACTTATTACAAGTCCTTTACCAAAAAAACTATCTTCTAGTGTTATTCGGGCACCTACTCGTATGTCTTGATTTCTTTGTCTAGATCGTCGAGCACCTTGACCAAACACACTGCCCATAATATCTTGAAAGTTAGAAAAATCATTAAAACTATTAGCATTAAAATTGAATTCTTGAGGATTATCGTATTGACTTTTTTTACTAGGATCGCTAAGAATGCTATACGCCTCCTGCAATTTTTTAAATTCAGCCTCACTTCCTCCTTTGTCAGGATGATGCTTGCTTGCAAGTTTTTTATATGATTTTTTTATTTCTTCCGGTGTAGCATTTCTTGATACACCTAAGATAGAATAATAGTCCATGTAATTACTTATCGCATGGACTATTATCTAAGGGTTGGTAGTGACATTACTTTTTATTGGCTAATGCTTGGCCACCAAAGAATGCAGCAACAATAGCAGCAACAGAAACAAAGTATGTAGCAGCCATATCGCCTAGTATTTTTGCAGCACCGTCAAGATTAACAAAGTCTGCAAGTACAACAGCAAAAGGATACAACAACATGCCAAATAGAGCAAACCAGGCCATGCTACGTTGTGCATCACGCATAGCGTCTGCATCTTCTAGTTCCTTACGCTTGAACTCCATATACATCTTGTGCTCTTCATCAGACACCTTACCGTCACCGTTAGTATCTGCTGGATGGTATGTTTCTGGTTTTTTATCTTCGTCAGACATATTAAACTCCCTCAAAATTTAAAACGTGCCCTTCACGTTACTAGTATTTATTAAAAAAATGGTTGTAAATGATCTAGCAAAGGTCGAACATAGTGATTTTGTATCATAGCATCAAATTTTCCTTGACTTTGCTGACAGTCTTGTAAAAATGCTATCTTATTTGCTCCTGTAAAATTTCTTACGTCATCGTAAGAATATCTTTTTGCAAAGTCTAAACTGCTTTCAAAAAATAGTTTCATGCGTTTTTTATAATCAGGTCCGTATATTGAATGCGCATTGTCCATCAAGTCAACAGTTTTGCCATTTGCTACTTCACTACAAAAGTGAAATGCTTCTTCAAAAGATCTTATATCAGTTCCGTCATCTTTGATCCAAGAATAATTTATATCTGACTGCATAGTTAAACCGTACTTCTCTGGATTCCTTTCAAAGTCGGAAACATATGGGTCCGCACCTATCAGATTTTTTCCGCGCAATACCAACGGAACAAGTTGTGCTTCGTCTACAGGACTTCCTGGTCCTGTTATAAAGTCAACAGTGTTTTGTATACTTTCTTTATCTTCATAGGGTAATCCTACAATAAGTCCTTGCTTTAGATAAACATCGTCCTTCCATACTTCTCGAGCACGGTGTAGCATGTCTTTTATCCTGTTAGGATCGATACCTTTTCCTACTACTTTACCTGCTTTTTGATTGTAAGTTTCTATCCCCATAAAACAGTACGACAAGCCCATCTCGTGTAATAAATTAATTTGTTCAGGATTTGTAATTAATAAATCTCCTCTAATATAAGCCCAAAAATATACTTTAAATGGTAAACTGCTTATTACATCTGCATACAGTTTTAGTTTATTATTATCGTCATTAAAGGTGTCGTCTTGTATAGAGTATTTTTGAACTCCAAAATTTTCGTAATTATATAAAAGTTGGTCCCTAATTACATTGCTATCTTTAATATAACTAGCCGCGTCCTTATTTCCAATTAGAGGATGAGTGCAGAACGCACATTTAAATCTACAACCTCTTGCAGTTTCTAACGGAAGGACTTCTAAAGGAGTAACAAAACTATGTAAAGGAATTCTTGGATTGGCATTTGCAAAATCAAAATCTGTATGTGTTGCATATGCTTTAACATCGTGATTTACAATTTTTTCATATCTGTCTGGATCTTTTAAAAAATCTACAAACTGCGTTTCGCCGTACCCGTAAAATATATGATCAACACTGTTTATTACAAACTTGTTTGCATGTACAGCATTACTGCCACCACAAATAATTTTTATATTTGGATTTTTTGTTTTTGCAAAATTTATTAAAGTATTAAAATTATTGTTTAGCAAGTAGTCGCCTACATGATGCGGTTTATAGCGTCTTGGTGTATCTGTTCTTGCCCATGATAGAGAGAATGCAAGATATTTGGTTTCTGCAGTGATTACGTAATCAAAGGCTTCTCTAACACTGTCCAAAGTCCAAGATTCTATAAAGTCAAAGACTATCCCAGTGTAATTGTGTTTTTCTGCTTGCTCTAGTAAATTGTACGGAGCCAGTCCTCTTACTTTCTTTTTGTCATACGGAGTACTATTTAAAAAGATTATATTGTATGTCATTAAACTAGTTTTATGATTGTTGTAACAGCGGATACTAGCAGTGCTTTGGTTTCTATATCGTCTGCTTCTTTATCTAAAGCATCTGTCCTTACTAAATCTTCTAGTAGTTCTCGTGCTTCGTCTTGTGATAAGTTACCAACATTTAATTGTTCTTGAATTTCTAAAGCCATGCGAGCACGTTTAGCAGCCCAAGACTTGTTTGACTTGGCTAGATCACTAAGTGTCATTAAAATCTCCTCATAATTGCTTTTGCAGCAGTGCTTGATTGCTCTTGTAATATCTGTTTCTTGCTGTTACAGTAAAATGTTCCACCCGGTTTTTCAGATGTGCTTCGAATATAGAAATCCTCAACAGTCTCCGTCATAGGAGAAATTAAGTCTCTAACATCCTGTTGTCTTGATCCTTTACTTTCGCTGTAAAGGTCAAACCATTCAATTTGTTTTTTTATAATGTAAATTTGAGGGACGTAATTATTACTACAATCTAGTTCGTTTATAGACTGTCTAACATTTATTATCGCAGCACTTTGATTGTCGTCCCAAAAACTTGGTAAAGAGGCATTGCACCCTGTTAGTAATACTGCTATTAGTATTAACCATTTATTAATCATCTTTGCCGGTTAATCTCTCAATTAAGTTAGGCTTGTCTTCTTGCTGTTCTTTTATTGCTTTTGCTTCGTCAGCAGTTTCTGCAATTTCTGCATTTGCTGCATCTAATGCTTTTTCAGACTCTTTGTAGTATGCATCATAAGCAGCAATAATTACTTGCTGTTGTTGAATGTATGCTCTTAAACTAGATAAATTTTTTGCAAGTGCTTCGTACCCGTTATCTGTTAGTCCAAATAATACCACAGGCCTACCGGTTGCAGACAATTTTTCAAAAACTTCTTCATAGTTGTCCGGTGTTATTAAAATCCATTCTACTTTAGAGAAAAATAACTCATCTGCATTAGGTAGTTCTAACTTAGGTTTTTCAACTGGCTTAGCAGATATTTCTATCTGCTTTGGCATCGGTCCGCCAAATATAGAACACCCACTAAGGAGTGCTATTGCCAGGCCACAACCAAGGACATTCACTATTGAACGCTTTTGCACTTGTTGCATTTTTCTCTGTCTCCGTTAATTCTGCACCAGATAGTAGTTCAAAGCACCTACCTGCTTTTTCGCTTGCGCGGTTAATTGTTCTTTCTACCAAGCCAGGTTTAGCATTTCCTAAAACTCCAAGATCATGTCTAGCAAGTTTATCGCTTAGTACATTGTTTTGTGCTCTAGTTTTTGCAAATTCTGCGTTTACTAACTGTAATTGTTCATTAGCCCGTGCATAGTCTGCTTGTAAAGTCTGTATTGCTTCTTCCTGAGTATGCACCGCAGTTTCTAGTTTTGCATTGTTTTCTGTTAAAATTGCCATTCGCGCTTGGGTATCGTCATAGTACCATTTTCCTACAGCAGCCATTCCGATCATTCCTAAAAACATTATAAATGCTAATTTGAAACCCATACTGATTGTTCCTTATGTTATAGTTTTTCTAAACGTTCCATTAAACGTTCTGCACGATTTCCTACTTGTCTGTACCATAAAGAATCTCTTCCTTCCGGCGCAGCACCTGCCCAGTCGTGTTCTTCTAGTTTTGCGTTAAAATTCTTAAACTTGCTTAATCTAGTACGCCCGAGATTAAACATCATATTAACTAGTATTTCCTGTACTTCTCCGGGGAACGCTTCCCATGCATCTCCGTATAAAGCAATACATTCATTAATTGAGGTGTCAAGGTCACGTTCAAAGCATTCTCGTACTCTTTCTTCAGACACTGGAGTTCCGACATCTTGTCCATGTTCCGGGTCGGATTCGAGTACCAAGTGGCCCACTCCGAAAGTAGGATATCCAAGGTGATCTTTGTAGACTTCATAGACAACGCCCTCATCAATTTTTAACTGCTCGAATACTGCTTCTCTGTTCATTAATTTTTCCTTTTTAAAACTAACGCTTTTCCTGCGTTTTCTAAAACTATCTTATCTCCATACTTAGAAATATTATAGTCTCCTATATACTTAGTTAGATATAATATTTCAGGATAAGACTCCATCAAATCAAATGTTCCAGTAACATTTGGTAATACATCTTTTATGTCACCAAAGTCTAAAAATTCAAAATATAACGGATCTGCATATTTTTTCTTTAGTACAAGTGTGTTTTCTAAAAGATCTGAGAAATCTAAATAACTTTTATTAAAAAAGTTTTTGTAGTTTTCCATTTGTGTTTCGTTAACTTTAATACCGTAATCAGATGCATGAGTAGGAATCATTTCTTCTAAAGTTGCGTCATTAGCATCCATGGATCTAAAGTTTTTGTAGTATCTAAATTTAAAATTTTCTCTGCCGGTTAAACTTTTAACACCGTCAAGAATTTCCATGATTTGTCCAGGTACTTGTCTATCTCTTTCCATTTCCACAAATACTTTGTAAGTGCCGTCACTTTGTTCGCCGACAGTGTAATCTGCATCTAAAACAAATGTATATCCATTTTCAATAAACGACATTAAATCTTTCGCGGCATTCTGCTCTTTGACAGAAAAACTTAATGTTACAATATCCTCGTCACTACCCATTTTAGACGCAAAAGAATCGACTTCGAAAATATCGTACACAAGATCTCTTAAGTCTTCATTTCGTAAACCCATTATATAGTCGCTCCCTGATCAGTAGCCGGTGTTTCAGCATTTGCAAGAGTGTCTGCAGGTTGTACTTCTTGTGCGTCTGCTTTTTGATAGTTTGCAGGTTGACTTAGTAGATCTTGTTCTTCTGCATATCCTGTGTGAATATCTGCTATTAGTTTCTTTGGCATTTGTATTTCAACAACCCAAATAGGTTTGCGATCTAATTTACCTTTTTTAGTTCCCGGTCTTATATCACCAGGTTCTCGTATTTTACGAGGCTCTACAAGATGATCTTTTTTATAGTAAACTTTACAGTCGTAATCTAGTAATCTCTTGCCGCCCATTGGATCAGGCATTTTATTGTGAGGCCACATAAAGGAACATGTAACCCAATGTCTTTCAATTTTTGGTCCTTCTGCTAATTCGCCATCAGACCAATTTTCGTAAACGTAAATATCAAGTTCATCTAGTACACGCTCAAAATCTTTAAGAATGCTAAAAGAAGTCTCCCCCTCATAAATTGATTCGACGTTTTTAATTAGATCATATATATCATACATTTTTTTTGATTCCGTATATCGATATACTTATTTATCCGTGACACTAACATATAATAGTATTTTTTATTTTGCGTAAAGGTGTAAATACTTTTGTAGGGCAAATGCGTTCTACGCATTAACCCTATTTCCATTTTCCAATAAGGAGGAATATAAATGGGTGCAAAACGAAAGGCTCGACAGAGACAAGATAACTTTCAAAATGTTGTTGATTTCAACAATTTCAAAAAAACCAATCAAGTAACAATACTTCCAAGAAATAGAAACCAAGAAACTTACGTGTTAAAACTGCTGGATCAGCAAAAAGACATAGTCTTTGGAATAGGTCCGGCGGGAACAGGCAAAACTTTATTGGCTGTGCAAGTAGCGGTGAAAATGTTTAAGGAAGGAAAAATAGACAAAATTATTGTAACTAGGCCAGCAGTATCAGTAGATGAAGATTTAGGATTTTTACCTGGTACATTGGAGCAAAAAATGGCTCCCTGGACAAGACCTATTTTTGATGTGTTACGAGAGTATTTTAATGCAAAAGATATAGAAGGCATGATAGAAGAAGGCATAATAGAAATTGCTCCCCTAGCATATATGCGAGGGAGAACATTTAAAAATGCTTTTATACTTGCAGACGAAATGCAAAATGCAACACCCAGCCAAATGAAGATGTTGTTAACAAGATTAGGCGAAGGCTCTATGATGGCAGTAACAGGCGATTTAGCACAAGCAGATAGGCTTAAGGATAATGGTTTAATAGATTTTACTAAACTATTAGAAACAACAACTACATCTTATTTGGACATAGTCCACTTTGAAAAAGGAGATATAGAAAGACACGAGGCAGTAAAAGAAGTTCTAAAAGTATATGGTGATTAATTATCTGTACAGATAGTAGCCACGCCTGACTTCTTTAAAAAGTCAACGCCCTGTGTACTACGATATTCTGTTTTGTAGTACACAGTGGCGATGCCGCTCTGATAAATTAATTTTGCACATTCTATACAAGGAGAGTGCGTGATAAACATTGTTGCATCTTGACCGCTTTCGAGTGACCGTGCTAGTTTAGCAATTGCGTTGCTTTCAGCATGTAGTACTTCTGGTTTAGTTACAGTTTCGGTTATACCTAGTTCGTGACAGTTAACAGTAATCTCACAACAATTATCCCAACCTGAAGGCATACCATTATATCCAATTGAGATAATACGATCATCTTTTACAACAATCGCACCTACTTGCAAACGTTGTGCTGAACTTAGTTGTGCAAAACGTTCAGCAACATCCATAAATGCATCAATAAACTTACGCTTCATAAATTAAATCATCCATAAGGAAAAATCGGAGTGTCAATTACAATTTCACGTACAAACATTTTGTCTCGCATTTCAAATAAATCTTTGATAATGTTGGCTAGATCTGTTGTGTTTATTTTACTTTTAGCAACTACATCTTTAACCATATCTGTATCAACAAAACCTGGTAATACGTTCATAATCTTAGGAGCAAACATTGCTGCCTGAATTTTTTCTTTAACAAAATTGTTTTGATGTATTTTTTCTTTCCGATATTGCTGTATAAATTCGTGTGGATGATCGTAGTAACACCACATACTACTAATATTAATTACAACCTTATCTTGTTTTTCCCATTGAAAAACTGATTTTATTAATAATTGTGTTTGATTATCGGGTGCATAAGCATTGTTAATAAAAACGTCACAATCCTTTATCTCGTGTATAATTTTATCTACAATTTCTTGTTTAGTAATATCGTAACCGTTGCTTCTGCTAAATCCTATAATTTCGTGATCTTGCCCAAACACTTCAGAAAGGGCCTTGCCGATACCTTTTGTATGTCCAGTAATTGCAATTTTCATTATAACTCTGCCGCTAAAGGGAAAATTTTTGCAATTACTTCTGCACAGGCTTTTGCTATTTGCATGTGTTCTTTTTGTGTACCATTAGCACCGCGAAGTTCGATATAATGGATCCACGATCTTATTGTACCGTTCATGTATAGTCTGCTTACAGTATTTCCTTCCGGTAGTACTGCTCTAGCCTGTTCTTTTGCAATGCCGTTATTTACAGCCCAAGTGTATGCATCACGAGCGGCTCGTATTACGTCTTTTTGTTTTTCATTCCATTGTATAAAAAGTCTTTCTTCGGGGGTACTGACAGAAGCCTCGCCACCTTTGCCAATGTCCTCTATATTGAGTGATATACTATTTTGTCTATTTTTAGGATCTTGAAGTCTTGCTTCTCTTAGAGTAAATTCAAGATCTTTAGTAGGATCTGCATAACGTTGACTAAACTCTTGAAAACTAAAACTTCTATGACGTAAAATTTGTCGAGCAATATCTCTAGTAGTTTCAATTTCTAGGCAAGCACTTACCATTTCAAAGGGTGACCAATGGGCGTGTTTTGCCAAATAGTTTAACAGTTTAGTAGATGTTTCCGTGTTAAACTGATTGCTCGGATTGCTAACTCTTGCACAATATGCAATGAGGTCCTGTACATCCTCTAATCCTTCATTTAAAAAGTCGTCTGAAGGCTGTGAGTAACTCACAAGTTTAATTTTCACCTGTTTCTCCTTGTTATTGAACCCGCAGGCTTACGGGTATGTAGTCGCCAACACGTGGCTGATATTGTCTAGTGACAACAAACTGCGAACCTTCCATTTCTACAGTAACTCTATAGTTTGAAATTTCTTGAACAGTATAAGGCTCTTGTCGTTCTATATCTTCGAACTCGCATTGTGCACGTTTGCTATCAGCAATATCATTGCCTATTTTATTTCCGATAAGTCCGCCAATAATTTTTGCCGCATCGTTTCCACGGCCGCCGCCGATCTTATCACCGATAGCAACTCCGGCAGCAGTACCAATAAGTCCTTCGGTGCTTCCGAAACCTCCGTCAACTACTCGCTCCAGTAAACCATTAGAACGATTTTCTCGATAGCAAACTTTGCGTGTTTCAACAACGGTTTGATACCTTGTGACATTTTTATAAACAGGGTCAACATTAACAACTTTTAAACTTACACCCTGAGCATGCACCAATGATGTTATAGAAAGTGCCGTTACAAATAAAATAAAATTTTTCATAATATACTCCTTGTAGTACAATTATATGTCATCTGCTTCTTTAACAAAAACACCGTCAACCATTTTTCCTTTACGGTCTTTAATATCATTATATGCTACTTTTAGGCATTCTGTCAATGAAATTTGGTTTCTTTCTGCAATATTGATTAAAACAACCATCATATCTCCGATATCGTCTTTGATATCTTTTCCTTTGCAGATATTATCGCTTAATTCTCCTGCTTCTTGAATAAGTTTAGCAAATTGAGTTTTGTCATCAGCACCGTCTATAAGGTTACGATCATAATGCCATTGTTTGACCGCATGACTAAGTTCGATTAATTCTTGTGTTTCTGTTTTCATTATCCTGTCCTTGTAATGATGTGTACACCATATGGTGATTCTATTGGCTCGTCTAATAGTTCTCCTATTGGACATGCTAAAGTTGAGTAATAAAGTTCTGGTGTTACTCCGTCATTTAAATCAAACCACCCCAAGTCTCCGTCGGCTATATAACTATGAGGACATGCACTGTGTTCTTTTACAGCAGTTCCCCAACTATAGCCACCCGACTTCAATGATTGTATAATCTGTTTTGCCTCCCACACTGCAAAGACTAAATCTCGAGAATGTGTAGATTCAAATGCACCATCCCAACTTAACAATATATGGCTGCATCTAACTTTCTGCATGTTTTTTTAATCTCCCTTTCCGGGATTAGGCGAAAAATGATTTTCATACTTATTTTCTACATAAGCCCATTCTTCAGAATCGTTAGGAACTTCCTCTGGTTCGAAATCAGTCTTGTTCGGCCATTTTGTACTGTAGATCAAATTAACATCATACCATTTCTCTCTTTCTTCCGGAGAAAGCCTTGATTCTGGAACAATTGCTTCAACTGGGCACTCTGGCTCACATACTCCGCAATCGATACAAACGTCTGGATCAATAACGAGCATGTTTTCTCCTTCGAAAAAACAGTCTACTGGACAGACTTTAACACAATCCATGTGTTTGCATTTTATGCAATTATCTGTTACTAGATATGTCACTATAGTCTTGCCAATCTAATTAGTGTTGCCGCTAGGTTAATTTCTGGATCTGCAACTAGTGTATGATCTACTAACCCTTGTTTAATAATTAGCACTGCTTGATCCTGTTGTTCTTCATTTCCGAACAATTCGATGTTGTCGTACAGCCAGCGATATACTTCTTCCATTTCTTCTGGACGAATTGCACCACATAATAGTTTACGTGCTTCTTGAATCTTGCCTGCTTTAAACAGTTCAACCATATCCAGTTTCCAGTCACTTTCGCCTGTGTCACCTTCGTTAGGTTTTAATAAACTGCTGTCTTGCACATTCATCTGCACCATATTGATACATTTACGCAGATCCGGATAAGTTGCTTTTACGTATGTGTCAAGTGTATCTAGATCAGGAGTAACACCTTCAGTGATAAGAATTTCAGCAACACGAGCAGTAAACTCTGTTTGATCGATCTTAGCAATATGGAAGCCTTGACAGCGACTGTGAATAGCAGGAATAATCCTGTTAGGATAGTTACAAGTAAGTATGAAACGTGCTGTACTGTGATATTCTTCCATAACGCCACGCAGTGCCGCCTGAGCGTTTGGCGATAAGTAGTCAGCCTCGTCTAGCAGTACAACCTTAAAGTCTCCGAATGGGATCATCTGCACAAAGTTTATAATTTTATCACGGACGTCATCCACTGAGTTTGTTCGCGATGCGTTAATTTCTAGTATGTCTAGATCATTTACATCAAGTTCGTTAAACAATAATTTTGCAAGTGTTGTTTTGCCGATACCTGCGTTACCACTAAACAACAAATGCGGAATAGTTTTTTCTTGAATCCACGTATTTACTTGGTTGCGTTGTGCTTCATCTCTAAACACATATCCGTCTACAGTCTTAGGACGATATTTTTCTACCCAAAGTTCTTTCACAGAATTTTACTCCACTTTTTTAATTTCTCACGTTTATATTGTACACGATCTTCAATATTTTGCCAAGATATAATTTTCTTTTCGTCTAGCAATCTTAGCATACATAAAACATCCCCGGCCTCTTCTTCGAGAGATTGTAACCACTTTTTAGTTTTTATTTGGTCGCCGCCGTGTCGTATGACTTTACTACAAGCCTGTGTAAGTTCTCCACATTCTTCCATAGTAATTACTAGGAGTTCATCTTGTTTCTTCATTCTTAGCCTTGCGAAATACGTCTTTTTCTAAACTTAGTTTATCTTTTGCACTCATAATCCAAGCACTAACGGCAAGTATTAATATACCAGCAGTTTCATATAATATGTACTCGGGTTGTGTGCCTTTTGTAGTAAGTACAATCATTCTAGTTAATGCAGTAATAGCAATAATGATAGGAAGTGTAACTGGTATGCGGTGATCGTTATAAAACGCACCAACCATGCCAAGTATTTCAGCATAAATGAACAGCAGGAATAAATCTGCCAGCGCCATCTTGCCTTGTGTGCTGAACATATCCACAATGTCAAACCCTGCGGCCCACACTGTGCCTGCTACAATAAACAGTAGCAATCCCTTTTCTAAATGCATGATTGTTCTATGCACAGTTTTTTTAAAAGTATTCACTTTAACTCCAATGTCTTATAGTATTTGCCATAATAAAGAAACAGGTAATAAAATTAACACCAACAATCATAGTTCTAACCAATGCTACTATGTCGGCTTCCCTGTCATCCTCTGTCGCTTTTTCACCTAACGCCTTTGCCCAAATTCTCCAAGCAGTTTTCACCTTTCTGTAACTCCAAAATGTTTATATGATTGTTGTACACACTTTGCTTGATAATAACAATCTGCTAGTGCGTTGTGAAGACTTTCCTGTATTGCTTTGCGTGGATCGCTCGGCATCATAGCAAACAGAGTACGACTATCTCTAATTTGCCAGTAGTTCCAAGGTGCAGGTTTTTCTGCTTCTTTGTATAAGTGTTGTAGGATAACAAAGTCAAAGGTAGGGCCTTGGCACCAAATATAATCTAAGCCCACGCACCACTTGTTGAGTTGACGCAACATTTCTTGTACACTTACACGTTCGTGTTCGTCACCAAATGCTTCGTCTTGAATTTCTTGTGGTTGCTTGCTCCACCATGCAAGGGTATTGTCGTCAATACTACGATTATAATCTGTAGTTTGTTCTTCTACATCGCCACGTAGATATAATGGACTATGCGGTTCTGTATCTGAAAATGGATCAAACTTGATAGCACCTAGGGTCATTACAACACTGTCAGGCTCGACACCTAATGTTTCAAGATCAACCATGCCATGAGTAGCCATTATTTTGCCCTACGATTCTCTTGTCCAATACCAGTTAAAATTAAGAATATGTATAGAATAGGCCAGCCCCAGCCTGTGATTTGTCCTGTTAAGTGAAGTATCATTAAAGCAACACCGGTAGCCCCGGTTGTGCCTATACCAGTGGGTTTACTCAATTCAGGGAACTTCATATAGACTCCTTTTGTATAAAATTTTATTATACACGAAGTCTATATGAGTGTCAAGTTATTCTTGTCCAATATTTACGCTATTTGGTTTTTCGTTTGAATATGCAAGAATTGCATCATTATCGATCATTCTGATTTCGTGTTCAGAGCCATCTACGTCAACTGAAAATCCTCTGGTCCAGCGACCGTGTTCAATCAACACCCAGTCTCCTACACTAAACGGATCCTCGTTCTCTGGGCCTTTTGCATATACCTTAGCCCATCGAGGATATATACCTCGGGTTTTACCGTTATCGTTTGTTAAAACAATACCGCTTTTAGTTGTTTGTTCGCCAAAATACATATCGCTTACTAACACACGATCATTGATCGGACGAACACTACTTTTAATTGAGTTTGACATTAATTTTTCCTTACAGTAGATACTTTGTATTTAAAATAATCATATTATACAGGAATCTAATATGAATGTCAATCTTAATTTTTATTCGTCTTTAAGAACAAAATTCCCATCTGCATCTTCAACCCACTCTTCGTCTATTTGTTCAAACTGAGCAAGTTCTTCAGCAGTCGGTTCTGTTGTAGGTTGAGTAGCAGGAGTTGTTGCATCCTGGTCAATTACTGCTGACGTGTTGCCGTAGTAATCTTTTACAACATCTTCTCTTTTGCGTATTATTTTGCCACCTGGTCCTAACTCATCGCCGCGAGCATTTACACGAACGTTGCCAACTGCTGGAGTTAGTTCGTGCTTTTTGCGCAACATATCCATGTCTATTTGTTTACCTTGATAAGAGCGGTATACTTTCCGTCCACCTTTTCTCATTGCCATTTTAGTATCTCCTAAAAATTATATACGTATTTATCTCAAGAATTCACGCCAATCGAGGCCATATTGGATTGAATTTATTCTATGCACACCGATCAAATACAGCACATAACTGGCTACACTTGATCCACGTCCTACACCCCATACAATGTTATTTTCACGCATAAAGTCTACAAGATAAATCATATAACGCAACAGAGGAAACATGTCTTTATTGTGATATGCTTCTAATTCGTCGTTAACACGTTTTACTTCTTTAAAGTTTGCTTCAGTTACTTTTTCTGGATCAACCTGTAAAGTTTCTGCTAGTTTTAGTATTAGGTATTGTGTAATGTCTAATTTCTTATACTCTTCGGGCATAAACCATTCACTTTGACATACACCGTCAAAGGTCTTTTGATCTACGTCTAGTGGAATATATTTTTGTAGTGGGTCTACGCCTTGCTCTGCTAATGCCTCATTAAACTTATCTACGTCATCAGATTCGTCGCATAGTACAACATGTACTTTATCAGCATGACCTGAATAGATCATATCGATAAGATCGCGATTAGAGAATCGTGGAATACCTAGTTCATCTGTTTTCATAAGCATTGCGTTATTTTAACTTATATTGATAAGATTGTCAAGATCGTCGTCAGTGTTTTGGTTAATTTTAGAATAGGCTATTGCTTGACGAGTCCTTGCTTCTTCCTTAAAGATTTCAAGAACATTTGCGATCTGCATTTGTAGATCTGTATTTCTTGTTGCAAAATATTTACGTTGCAATTCTACAACCTTTGCCTCTACTTCTGAGTCTGATAGGTCTGGAAGGGTGTCGATTAACGGGTGCATTACGTAGTACTAAAAGATCCTAAATACTTTCCAAATACTGTAACACCGGCATTATAAGTCCAAAGTTCTATTATATGGGGATTAACACTGCTGTTTACAACTATCGAATCTTTTGTTGCTCCGGGCCAATCGTTATCAGTTTTAATGTCTCCGCCTGACGTAGTTAGCGTTACAGTTCTGTCACTATTATCACCGTATAATTCAATCGTTATTTTACTTAATTTTTCTGCAGGAAATCCTGTTAATGATAATGTAAGATCAAAATTTTCTATAGTAAAGGTTTGGTAATGGCCGTTTGTAAAGTTCACTTCAACACTAGACGATATTGATCCTCCAGGATAAAAAGTAGAACTTACACTTTGAAATTCCGCATTAGTAATCTTATTACTTAAAAAGTTGTTATCAGTGTTTAGTTTTGCAGTGTTAGTTTGTAGATCAGTAATTTCAGATCCAGCAGTTGCTAGACCGGCTTTGATAATTCCAAAATTATCACGAAATCCTTGCGAATCATTATCTTGACCTGCTACAGGATAATCACTATCTATTGTTTCACTTACAATGTTACTTGCCATTTTAATTCCTCACTTTAGTTTATTTATCGCATTTAAGCATTGTATTCATAATTTGCGAATAAGATATATTGTTCTTCAGACGTTCCTGTAGTACTGTCAATTATATATCTGTCTACTTCTAAATCTAATTGCTTAAAGTCGTATTGTGTATTACGTACATTTAGTATAATTTGATCTGCACCGCCAGGCTTTGTGTAACACAATGGTATGGCTAATGTAAATCCTAATTCTTTAACTCCGCCCTCTTGAGGAGTTCTCATCCATAACGGTAAAAATTCTCTTTCTGTTACGCCAATATTACGTATTTCGTCACGCATATTAGTTATATTGCTTATATATTTCCCTGCATCTGCCCCGTCACTCACGTTTATTGCATCTGAATCTGCTTTTATAGTATTTGCTCCGGGTTCGGGTCTATACTTAAAAGGATCGCTGTCTGTTTCTCTTGTTACAGTTATTTCATCACCTTCTTCAGTTAATACATCGACTTCATTTGCAAGTAAAGGAATTTGTTCACCATCTCTAGTTTCAACATAATAAGTATCGTCGATCCATTGTACAGTGCCAACTGTGAGGCTTGGTATACCAGTATTTGTTTTAAATTGATCTTCTTTCACAGCATACGTCATACTGTCTACAGTTATTTTGTCTGTATTTTTGACTTGAATTTTTTTACGTGTTTTACCTTCAGCCGGCTCAGCAGGATCTATAATTTCAAGATACACAACTTCGTATATTACATTGTTTGTGCCTGGCTCTTTTGCTTCGGCTTTTTTAAGTTCCCCAACTTTATATCTACGTTTTTTATGATGCTTTGATGCTGCTGCTACATATTCATTAATGTTTTTAGTCTCTATACCAGCATAAGACAACATTTTTGCATCAGACTGTAAACCAAATTCAGGATCATTTGGTCTATAAATCAAACTAGGTGGAAAAACTGTGCTATCGCTTACTAAAGATCTTAGTGAATCTCTCTGTACCTGTTTAAGTAAAGGCTTTAAGAACAAGTTACTGTATAATAAGTCATTTGGATCTATTACTGTAATTGTGAATGTACGTTGTATAGCAGAGTAACCGAATCTATCTCTTGCGTCAACAGTAAAACTAAACTGTCTATCAATAGTAGTAGTTGCACTGTCGAATGTACACTCACCCTGATCAAATATTGTTAATCCTTCTACTACTCCGTCTCCGAATTGTCTTACTTTGCCTACTATTTCGCCGTCATATAATAAATCTAAACCTGGAGGAAGTCTGCCTTCAGTTAGTGTATATACAAGTTTTGCATTAGGTATAGTTGTTGTTGCTGATACTGCAAATGTACTTTGAAAGTTTGCACTAATAATACCAAGGTCACTAGGCGTGTTCCATGTAATAGTTGAATCGACTTCACCTAACACATTCAGTGTAAATGTTTTTTTACTGCTAGGTATAGTAGTTTCGTCCTCGCTAGTTGCTGTAAGTTCTTTTTCAAATGACTCCTCTGAAAATAAAGAAATGCCAATGTTATTTCCTTGCGGAACTGTACGACTTACTTCACTATCTAAAAATATTCTATCTCGATTATTTGCTATTTCAGTAATCCGGATGTCGTTTGCAGTACTGTCAGCACTTACAAAAACTTTTTCGAGTATATTAATTGTAGAGTTGCTAGTTACAGGAGTTGTTATTCTTATTAGACTTTCATCACTTGCATCAACATACGTTGGCCCAAGAACATTAGAAAACAATCTTTGTATCTGTTCTTCTAAAGTTTCTCCTGAACTAGGTTGATCTATGCCTGCTGCTCCAAAGTCAATTGCAATTGTTCCTCCTGATCGAGATTTTACTTCCCAAATTATGTAAGGTACTACTTTTTGTATTTGATGACTTTCATCGCTATCAAAGTTTATAAATCTATCTTGTAATTTTTCTCGTTGAGGCTGTGTAAGTCTTGCAACATACATAAAATCATCACCAGGAGATACTGTTGTTACTGGTATTAATGATATTTGAGGATTAAGAGTTCTGTCTAAGAAAATTTCATCATACTCTTCGCTTGTCCCTTCAGCAGCAATAACCTGATAACTAAAGCCATTTAGATCAATAAATCTTCCTACTAATTCCTGCAAATCGTCGATTCCGTCTGCAAGAGAACGATCTAGTTTATAAACTTTAAACGAACTTTTACCCATTAGAGTATCTTCGTAAATTATTCCTGTAATAAAGAGTACTTCTACTTCGCCTGTAAATCTTGTTGCATTTAAAGTAAACTTGTATTCTTTTGTAACAGCAGGCTGATAAGGAACTCTACCAGCAAGTTCTCCAGTGTTTTGATCTAATCGCAAACCTGGGGGCAGTGTGCTAACTGTACCATCGTTATTGAAATCTTCTAGAGTGTATAAAACTTTACCAACAAGGTACGGACTGTCTACAACATCAAAAAACAGTGTTAAATAATTGTTTGCACGACGAAATCCTAAATTTGCAGGAGTAAGCCAGATAGGTGTACGCACATGAGTGTTATCTGCTGTAAAAAGAGATGTTGAACCTTTCATAATTGTATTATCGGCTCTTAAAAAATCATCTCCTACAAGATAAATTTGAAATTTTCGATCAACGTTTGTTTCGCCATCGGAAACTGTTACAATAAATTCATAGTATCGATTTAGTTTCCTAGGCGACCTAGTGTTGATACTCAAATCATAAGTGAACGAATCGTAATAAAAACTAGAAAATCCGTTGTCTGGAAGTATTCCAAAATCATAAGGATAACCTGCATACTTGTTAGAATCATACTTTCCAGTGCCTGCTGCTACATCTAGAGATATTAAAGGTTCTACAATACCAACAATCCTTCCATCAAGAGTTAATTCTAATCCTGGAGGTAAAACACCATTACCGTCTTTGATAAAGTATTCTAGTTCATCACCGGCTGCTAGATCAGTATCAGATGCTTGTAATTGATAATCAACAGGACTTGTGTCTATTATGAATAGAGTATTATTAACACCAATGTCTAATAATCCTTCTTGAGTTATCCACTGCGGTTCGTCTGCACCTATTACAGTTAAACTAAATGTTCTATCTTCGAAGTAATTTCCACTAGTTGCCCGGATTGCAAATTTGTATACTGTAGTACGAACAACTTCAAATGGTGTTCCGACGATATTTTTTCCTTCTAATCTTAGACCAGAAGGTAGGTTACCGCTAATTTTTGTTATTGAGGAGTAAACAAAACTATCGTTGAGTGGTAAAGGTACGCTGGCCGTTATCCTTTCAGGAATAATGCCCAGGGATGTGTCTGTAATCTCTGTCCATAATCTCATTAAACACTTCCAAAGTCCAAACTTGCTTCTGATGGATCAGCAAAAGATCCCATATCTACTTCGTACGATGCAGTAATATAATCTATCCAGTTAGTAATGTTTCCTGTAAAGTCGCCAAAATCTAAACTTGAAAAAGGCTCGTCATGATCTCTTATATCTATATCATATACAAGTCCTTCTAAGGGACCAATAAAAATATCAGACTGTGCAGAACCTGAAGTAATATTACCAGTTGCTGTAAAGTTACTGACATTTAAAATATTAAAATTGTTTGCGTCTAGTGTGCCGCCTAGTTGAGGTGTGCTGTCTGACGAAAGTTCTGTAATAGCATTTATTAAGAGAGTGTTTGTAGGTGCATCTAGTGAAGTATTTGCATTAGATCCGCCCTGTATGCGTAACGTATCACCATCTTCTAATATTGTGCTGCCGCTGTCACTTATAATATTAAGATTTTGTAAGCCGCCAGTAGAGTTAATTGTAATAGTATTACCGTTTACTGAAAGTGTCGTATTTTCTCCGGCTGCAATTTTCTTAAACTGTAAGTCTGAACCAACTTTTTGTCCAAATACGCCTTCACCTACTGAACCTAAATTAGACGCAGTAGTAGATTCAGGCTCTCTAAGATCTAGTTCTTCAAAGTTAGAATTTACTTTAATAAATGCTTCTCGTAAATCATCTCCAGTGCCATCGTTTGCAATAGCGCCAATATTAATTAATTCAACAGCCATAGTTTTGTCCTCTAATATGTATATTTAGCCCTTTGTTATTTTAAAGACTGAGGAGCGTGTAAACGGATTGTATAAAAAATTATTTCCACTATTTTGTATCGATCTAGTATCAGTGTGATCGTCGTCTAATCCAGTTGAATAAATTTGATTCTTCGCAGATGTATTTGCTGAAATTCTACTACGTAGTTGAGCAGTTGTTGCTCCTGGATTTAATTGTAAATATAGTGCTCCTACTCCGCAAACTTGCGGTGATGCCATTGAAGTTCCACTTATATTACAAATTCTATAATCAGGGTTAGAAGGATAATCTCCGTCTGTAAATTTATTAGTAGTACTTGTACAACTCATTATATCTGTACCTGGTGCCCAAATATTTACGCCAGGGCCACATTCAGAACTTACTGCTTTTTGTTCTAAACCTCCAGCATGAATGTCACTATCTATATTTCCTACTATAAATGCTTCATCGTCAAAAGGACTGCTCCCTCGGTTATAATATTTTGTTCCACCATTAGTTACTGCTCTATTATCGTAGTCACCGTCACCAGGAAATGTGTCTATTTTATGATACCTGTTACCTGCAGCAATACACACATGTATGCCAGCATCGATCATTTCTTGAACATCTGTATCTACACTAGCGATTCTTACATTTGTAATATAAGATGCAACGGGGGCACCGCTGGTTGGCACTAGTCCAAATGCCCATCTCTCGTTAGCACTGTCAATGTCAGTACCAGTGTACGATACTCCTCTATATACAATTTCACTAACTGAATCGTAGTAAGTTCCATATCCCCAACTCATGTTGACAATAGTCGGTCGTTTAAACCCTGTTGCAGGATCTACAGGTTTATTATTATGCCATTCTTTAATAACATCGAAACAGTCTGAAATAGGAATGCCACTGTTAGGATCCGAAGATCCTTGAAGACCGTTTACTTTAACTGCGTAAATTCGTGAACCTTTAGCCCAACCATAAGTTTTACCTGCTGCTATGCCAGCACAATGTGTGCCGTGTCCGTCATAATCTGTGTAATGCCCATTAGGCATAGACCCTGGTAAACCGCTTTCTGTATACCAGTCAATTTCTTGTACACGACTAGTCCCAGATCTGTCTCTAAATTCTGGGTGATCGGCTTGTATACCACTATCTTGAATCACAACATCTACACCAGTACCGTCTAGAGTATAGTTGTATGTGCCTGTAACTGTTTCGTTAGTGTAAGGATTTGTTGTTTCGTTGCACCTACGCAGTCCCCAGTTGACAAAATCGCCTGAGTCTAGTGTAGTCTTTGTAAAGTTACTTGTTTGAGACGAATGATGTATTATTACAAGGTCATCTCTTTGTTCAGGCGGTATTTCAACACCATACACTCGAGGATCACTTTTTAATGCTTCTGCTTCTTCGTCAGTTAAAGAATAGTGTGTATTGCGTCTTGATCCTGGTCTAGCATTTACAACATCCACAGATCTATTAGGTATATCCCCTGCACCTGTTGTGGCAATCATGTCTTGATTGAATTGTTCGTAATCTACATCTCTGTTAAGACTTACTACGTATTCTCTTTCGCTCATAAACAATCCTAGTGTAAATCAGCCCACGTTGAGTTTGCATAGTATCCTTGGAATTTATTTGTATCTGTGTTGTAAATCATATCGCCGTTGCTAGGGGACAGTGCATCTCTTTCTGCTGTAGAAAAACTTGCAATCCTAAAAGGAGCATTTTGTACAACAACAGCATTTACAGCATCTAGTAATATATTAGTGGCTGCTTCTATCGTAACTGAACCTGTACTAGTAACATCAAGTACATCAAAAAATACAGTATTTGCAGTTAAATTGCCTACCGTTAAATCGTTGTCTGTTGTGGCTCCTCTAGAAGTTACTGAATCTAAAGTATCAGTTTCGGTTACTAATATATCTCTATTAGTCCAAACTTCATTGAGAGAATCAAACACAAGTGCCTGGCCGTCAGTTGGTGCTGTAGAATCTATACTTAATTCTACATCGATTAAATCATAAATGCTTTCAGCGCCAATACCTGTAAGATATCCTGCATCGTTTGTAAAACTTGTTATGTTTGTAGGTATAATAGGAGCAAGGTTAATAGTATTGCCTCCTGAAATACTTAAACTATTTCCTACAAGTCCAAGTGTTTGAGAATCTGTTTCTGATGTAATAAATCCTACATCGTTTGCTAGATCGCTTAGATTAACTGGAATAGTTGGTTTATTTGTAAGATCCTCATAGTCGCCGCTAAATGCATTTGTTCCTACAGGAACACCGTTAACAGTAAGCGAAGCAGCGTCAATTGTACCAGATGCTGTAATGTCTGTGACACCTATAACAGAATTACCAGTTAAGTCTAGATCATCACCATTAGGAAGTTCTTCTAATTGTTTATTATTTGCATCAAGTACCAGTGGAGTTCTATTTGCCATTCTTCAAAATCCTATTGTTATATATTTAGTGTAAATCAGCCCACCCTGCTGTGCTGTCATTATTTGCATCAGCAGCGTATCCTTGAAATTTACCTGTTGTGGTATTATAAATCATCATACCTAGTGTAGGTGTAAGTGCGTCTATCTCTGCTTGTGTTAGCATTGGAGGTGTAAATGATCCCTCCATTGTTACATCACCGTACATTGCAGTTTGTATTCCACTTGTACTGTTAAGTGTAATGTGTGTGCTTTCTGCACCTGTTGTTTTACTTGACAGATACATTGTTTCATCTGCGTGACCTATAAAGGTTGCTGCTTCAACAATACCAAATGCACCATCACTAACTTTTACTCTACCCGAACCGTGTGGTGTAATATTAATATCATTATTAGTACCAGAAGACAAGTTTAAGTTTGCTGATGCAACAATTTGTATAGGACCCGGACCAGTAGAGCCACCATTTGAAATAGTTAAGTAACTG
>Ga0181592_10000542_pt1 | contig 29307 bp, 40 predicted proteins | sample 071ome_20_FD_133755 | JGI IMG/M metagenome (GOLD analysis project Ga0181592, IMG submission 133755) | Coastal salt marsh microbial communities from the Groves Creek Marsh, Skidaway Island, Georgia - 071412BT metaG (megahit assembly) | ecosystem: Environmental > Aquatic > Marine > Intertidal...
ATACACACACCCCCGCCCCTCTTTCTACTACACACACGCCCCATTTTATCGAGGCTGTAGGGCATTTATTCCTTTTCTCGTCGCTCTATTCGTCGTAGCTCTCTATTTACCCATTTCTGCGCAGGTGTTCCGCCCCATAAAGCCCACGCTATCGCAGCTTTAGAGCTTTTATCTCGGCGAGCCTCAGCGCTGCCCTCTGCTTTACTATGACGAGCAAACCACGCCCGCATTAGTAATAGCTGCTCTTTATCGATCTGACCCTTGACTAGGCGTCTAGCTGTCCTCATACCTGTACCGGCTACTCGCTTGCCGCCCTCATCCTTATAGGCAGCGCGGCGCGACATCGGCAGAGAAATATTATAGTCAATAGCTCGCATCGCTATTAGCTGGATCTCTTTTGGTACTCTAATATTTTTTGGCATGTTATCCTCCGAGTATTGTAGTCCGCTGCTCAGCTAGCGGCGGTAATCTCATAGTTATTAATGTTATCGAGCCGCTGTATCTGTAGCTCATACATTCCATTCTATCACACCATTGTTTAACCCGCTTGCCTGCTAATAGACGCTCGAAATCCTTCCAAGATATGGATAGCTCGTACTGTGTAGTATCGGCTCGCCACGTGATCAAATCAGTGATCTCTACGTCGTTATCTGCGAGGTATTGACACGCGTTAGCTAATTGCTGAGATGGTTTAATCATTTCTTGCTCTCCTGTATCGCCCATAAAGCTACCCCGCAGGCGTCGGTAATATGATCCAATTGCCCGCAGAGATCTAGATAGAGAACTATCTCAGGGCATAGAATCGGAACCATAGACAGCGACGCCTCTTTACATTTTGCTCGCTTAGTAAAATGAGGAACGTCTAATAGATCTTTGCGCCACTGGCTAGCCATTACCCATGTAATCGGGCAAGTAGATAGATGAGTCATAATCGCCCCTCTTACACCGCCTACAATCATTCCCGCCCGCTTCGCTACCTGTCTGCCTGCATTAGGCGATCTAGGGTTAATATAGGCGTCCTCGCTAACAATAGGCAGAGATAGCCCCGCACCGTAGTTATCTCTAATCTTATTCCCGATGTACAGCCCTATCTCGGCAGCGTCCGCTAGTATGACCTCGATAACTCTATTACCCGTACAATACGATAGTTTATAGACTCGCTGCTTATTTCTAGTGACCTGCCGCCAGTGATAGACCGCAGCAGGTTTATCGTAATCATCTAGTAGGACGGCGCCGCCCTCGTTAGCTGGATCAATACCGAGTAACATCGTCGCCCCTCCAATGTATAGTAATTGCCTGTATGCAATCTATGAGCAGATACGAGGCATCTACGCGCCGCTCTGTAGCTAGGATAACAACGATCCGTAATAGCATCGGCAGCGTTAGCTTTACCTCGCCCTGCTGTAGATAGCGGCGGATATGCCTAGAGGAGATCCCGATCATCTGCGCGAGCCATTGAGGATCCCGCTCTGCCTCGAATAGCTGATCCTCTACCCATAGCCCGAATAATGATTTATCTAGCGCTTTACCGCCCATAATAGCCCCTCTTTTGTAGAATTGTATCGGAAAAGACGAGTTTTGTCAATATGTTTATGTATGATAAAGTAGAGATCGCTCTAGTATTGGCCGGCCTAATGGCATCGGGTAAAAACGGGTAGAATTTCGCCTATATTGGCCTACGCGCCGGGATAAAGTACAGAATAGGCCAGAAAATAAGTTTCTAAACTTATAGATATATATAGCTCCGTATATAGCCCCTATATACTAAGGCTAATAATACTTTAGTATATATAAATATAGTAATTATATATAATTATAGCTGATTATAGGCTTATACCCTAGCATATCGAAGATCGATCTACTTGTTTTTTCCCGATGCTACCTATTTAATAGGTATTTAATGACCTCGATAAATAGGGGCTACTCTGTGATATAGCTGTATTCTGTTAGTTGCTGTTTTCTATGGGTCACCCGATGCAAATTATTTTTTTTGAAAATAATCCTTGACACACTGTAAAAGACATTATACAGTAAGAGAGTAACAACTAACCGAAGAGGTACAATATGCAAGTAACTAGAAAAGAAATGCAAGCACTACAGGCGATCGGAGCTAAATTATTTAAAATGGGCTATGACGAATCAGAGGTAGAGGAATACTGCGACATCCATGAATATATTGAAAATGCAGAATATACAGATAGAGGCTATTACATCTATTTAGGATGGATCGAAGCCCGCGAGGATTTTACAGCAGAAGATAAATACTACTCTATGTATCAATAATCACTAACTATTTTTTGACCTGAGCATGTCGTTAAACTGCTCATTTTAACTAATAAACAAGAGGTAACAAAATGATTAAACTAAAACTAGGAATGATACTAAGAGCAAAAAAAGACCTAAGAACAGGATCTATTTTTGGTTGCAATGATGATAATATATGCAAAAAAAACACTATTGTTTTTCCAAAAAACCCCACTAGTAAAGGCGACGTAACATGCAAAGAAATAGGAAGAATCGAAGCAGATAATTTTATTCCGTTCGATGGAAAAGATGATTTTTTCAAAGAAGGACATAGCACTACTCGCCCCTATGATCTAGGCTATATTGATCCTACAAAATGGGAAATAATTGGTGAAATATATGATGCCGATTTCTTATATCGATACAAAAGACAAGCGCCCCACAAAAAAGAGAACCCTTTAGTCATAATCAGAGATAATCAGGGTAAATTCACTTTTACAGAAGGCACATGGAACCATGCAAAATGGACTCTATAAACATAGACAATAACTAACAACTAACAAGAGGTACAAAATGCTAAGATACAGAGGACATGAAATCTATTATTCCGGACGTGACACTAAAAAAACGATGCTTTGCTATGGTGTAAAATACGAGGCAGAGGCAGCTATTTATTTGATCGAAGGTTGGCAGGTCAATAAGACTAACCCATTCCATAATCAATACTATCTAACATCGATCGCAGCATGTAAGGCATTCATCGACGAGCAAATAGCTAGCGCAGGCTATGAGATAGTACAGCAAGAGAGCAAAGAATATATAGCTACACTTGATAATGAGATCGTAGCTCGAGCTATGAGCCTCGGGAAACTTTACGAACAATTGAATAGCTAAGAGGTGACACTATGACTAATAAACTACTCGATACTCTAGGATTAACTCGCGACGATTTCCGCTATTGCCCGTATGTACTTTACGCTGCGGGCGCCTACGCTGCATACTATGCTTATTTCCATCTACTCGCATACGCGGCGGGCGTTATTGGCGGTTATTAATGATCTGGGCTAATATAGGCTCAATAATCGATTACTGGGCGATTCTATACTCTAAGGCTGACGAAAAGAAACGAAGCGTATTAGAGGCTAGAATCGCCCTTGTTATTGATACTCAGCGCGTACGGATGGATCAGGATTACAATATACTAGGCAGCGCAGGCGATCACTATCAAGAGATTACCCGAGAGGGCTATTATTGTAGCTGTACCGCCTTCGGTACCTCTGCGCCTACGGGCGAGCAGAAGAAACCCTGTAAGCATCTCTACGCGCTAGCGAGCGGAATAATTAAAAATTACTGAAATATGAAAATAATCCTTGACTCTGTGTAAAAGACATTATACAGTAAGAGAGCGGGCTACTTCTGGCTCGTGTTCAATTAACTAAGAGGTAACATTATGATTAATCATAACGAATATAGCTCAGATCCTAAAATCAGAGCATTACAATTACAAGGCATGGCCCTAATACAAAACATATATAGAGCGAGTTATGCACAATGGCAGACTAAAAGACCACGCGGAAAAGTAACTATCGTAGAATGGGCTGATCTACCAGATGTAAATGATGCTAACTATTGGCTATATAGCCCCCATGATGGATTATATCTAAAGCTAAGATCTGATTTCTTTAACCCTATCCCTGTAGGCCTAGAAAAAAGCTTTGCTAGACTCGAGAAAGAAGCAGGTTTATCGCTCCATTGGATCTATTTTGCCGATCACTCAGAAAGAGATAGCTCTATTATTCTAGCTAACGAGCTAGGCGAGGAAATTGTAGAGATCAAGCTAACCGACATCTACGAAGGCGATTACGTAGAATATATCTACATCCTAGACGAGGAAATAGCTAACTTTATCGATACAGATACTCTATTTGAGCCTAGCATGTCTAATCATCGATGGATCCACCTAGAGCAAGCCATTGAGAACATAATCAAGTATCTAGGCGACGTCGTTATTAGAGATGTCTATGATAAAAATAACCCTGTAGATAACCGAGGCCGCGCGAAATGGGCCGCCGGTGTAAAAGCATAACTACTAACTTTAACGACCTGAGCAAGTCCCTAAACTGCTCATTTTCAACTAACTAAGAGGTAACAATGAGTAACATCATAAAAGTACAACGTGAGCAGATGATACAAGGAATCATTATTGGATTACGTAACAGCGTTAAACGATTCGGAATGTCTTATACGCGCCAATCTACCAGCAAGCTAATGACTACACTAGAGCAAGCAGGCGATAGCTATTTAATCGAAGCATATAAAGAAGCATGGGCGCTCTGCGGATGGGGGCAGCTATGATCGAGTTTTCTACATTTAAAAATATCAAGTCTAATAAGCCGCAGCTACATAGCTTAGATCTATCTACATTTATTAAAGGGATGATTACCCCTATATCAGAATCAGCAGAGAATAAAAGCGATCTGCCTCTGTGGTCCCCTACTATCTTCGATGGTACGCGCTGCGCTGAGAATGCAGTGAAAATAACCTGTCTAGTATTCGATGTAGATGACGGAATTACCCCATTTAATACATGGCAGCTATTCGCCCGCGAATGGAATGTTATAGCCCATACATCCTTTAGCTCTCGCCCTAATCATCATAAATATAGAATAATCCTACCACTAGCTCGCCCTATTCCGGCGGATGATTGGACTAGAGCATCGATCGCAGCTAATGAGCTATGGGCTAAGGTTGTAGGACGTAAAACAGAGATAACTAGAGAGGAGGAAAGAGCATGGAAACGAGCAGCGTTAAACGATGTAGATCATCCTCTAATCTGGCGTCGATTCTATGATCGAGGCGAGGCAGATCAAAAAGCTATCAAGGATAGAGCGCGCATCTATTACCGCTTCGCGCTGCCAGCGTCCAGCTACGCCCCTACTCATCCGCTCGCCCCTCGCTATTATCATTACTGCGATGCATGGGACGGTGGGATCAATATGACCCTAGACTATTCGCATGTCGAGCTACCTAAGCGCAAAATTAAACAAATTGACCGCTCGAAGCCCGTCGGAATGCGCGAGGCACTAACCGATCCACGTTTGCGAATGGAGATCGCTATATTGTCTAGCGCGTCGATTAATGGCAATACCGCCCGCCGCATAACTTGCCCGCAATGTAATCGTAATTCGGTATGGTTTGCGATAGACATAGATAACACTAAACAACAATGGGCGACATGTAACCATGTAGAATCCTGCGGATGGTGGGGATCATTGGAGGCTTTAGCATGAGCAATAAAATTACAGAAATAGCTAACAAGGTAGGATTAAAAATAGCTGCGCTAGAGGCTCCTATTAATTCCGATCCAGCTACATGGGCTAAGCTATCAACCGATAAAAACGGCGCACCTCATAAAAGCGTAGATAACCTAGCTACGATCTTCGAAAATGACCCTAAATATTCTAGCCTCTGCTACTGCGAGCATTCGAGCCGCGTACTATGGCAAGGCGAGCTAATCGAGGATTACAAGATCGAGATCATCCGCAGAGATATAGAAATTAGATACTTTCTTTCTCGCCCCTCCTCAGAAATCGAGCGTATTGCTCTAATGGTAGCTCATACTCGAATCGTAGAGCCGATCAAGGATTATCTACTCGATCTAGAATGGGATAAGGAGCCTAGAATAGCTAATCTACTGCGCGATGTAGTACATGCAGAGATACCGAAGGGCGCAGAGAATCTAATAGCTGAGATCTCTCAGAAATGGCTAATCTCCTGTGTAGCTCGTATTCTAAACCCCGGATGCAAAATGGATAATTGCTTGATCTTAGTAGGCAATAAAGGCATGTGGAAAAGTACATTTTTCAAGGTACTATTTGGTAATGATCTCGTTAGCGATAGCCCCCTAGCTATTGGAAAGAAAGACGGCTACGAAAAGCTACACCAGAGCGGCGCATGGATCTGGGAACTCGCAGAAATGGATAGCTTGCAAGGAAGGAGCGCAGCTACTACTAAGCAATTTTTAACATCTTCTGAGGATACCTATAGACCCTCATACGGTAGATTACCCGTACGAAGAAAGCGCCGTACTGTATTCGTAGCTACTACTAACGATTTCCAATTTCTCAGCGACGGACCAGAGCGCCGATTCTGGACGATCCGCATCACTAAACCGATCGATCTAGCTTACATTCGCGAACATAGAGAGAATTTACTCGCTGAGGCTGTACATCTCTATAAACAGGATGTTCCATGGTGGCTCGATTATAAGCAAGAGCAGAAACTAGCCCTCTACCAATCTACATTTATCATTGACGATCCATGGGCTATGTCTGTAGTAGAGAAATTAGAGAGAGATGCTAACGCGATGATGAAAACTACCACCGCCGATCTAATGCAGGCGATCGGTATTCTGCCATCACAGCAGCATGTAGGGAATGCTAAGAGAATAGCCCAGATATGCAGAGATTCAGGCTATGAGCAGAAAGCGAGCCGAGGCATGAGATACTGGAAAAAAACAAAATGACTACTAACAACAAAAAAGAGGTAACTATGAATTTACTAGGATCATATATCGCGGACTTTCTGCGAATTCACAATATAACCCAGACAGATCTAGCCCGTAGAATGGGAAAGAGTAGAGCTACTATTAACAATTGGATTACGAATAGAAATAGATTAGATTCTGTGGATTTCTGCCAGCTAGCTAAAATTATAGCTGTAGAAAGAGGCATGTCTATTGCTGTAGTATTATTCGAGATGCATGTATGCCTTATAGGCGGTGCTCATGAGTAGAGTCTATTCTTTTGATGAGATCTCTCGTATGAGATACGAGCAGGCGCATATATGCGATTTCTGCGGCCATCTACTACAGCTATGTAGCTGCGAGGCAGAGGAGGCTAAAATAGCCCCTTCTGCGCCTCGTAAAGAAACTAAGAAGAAAGGGGGCGACGATGATAACTAAGGCAGAATATACTAGATGTTTAAATTATCTCAACGCAGGGCGTAAATTTCCGATCGATCGAGATGAGTATATTAACAACCTCAGAGAGGATCTAGATATAGCCCTACCGCATAAAGATAGCTGCGGCGGGCGGTATAAGATTATGACCCTGAGAAAAGAGATCGAAAAGGCTCGGCTATTTCTGCGGTTACAAGCTAGATTCGAAGAAAAGCGATCGATGACGAAAGAGCAGGCGCTAGAGTATGCAGAGCAGACCGTAGCCGAGTATAGACGGATAACATGGGGCGATAAATGAGCGATATATTTCAGCAGCTATTTAGTATCTGGATCTCTGAGGTAGGCGAGGAAATAACCCGCCGCAGAGTCAAGGCATACATTAGCAAGCTAACCGCTAATAATGATACTCGTATTTTGCTAGCAGTATTAGAGGCAGCGCAACGCCTCGATCTAATCGATCAATAAAAAATAAAATTATTTTTTCCGCAGATAACGCCCATCTCCTCGGGACTATCTGCGGTTTTCTTTATTTATCTCTGTAAAATGTATTAGACAGGCTGTAAAAACATTGCTACACTAAGAGAGTAACAACTAACAAGAGGTACAAAATGTTCACAGCAAAAATTACATACTACAATAGATATAACCCCGCAGAACTAAAAACAATGTATAAGCGATTCTATACCGATACGGATCTAATCAATTATTGCAATGGTGTTATGAATTATAGCCCCGATCGATTCATTCTAAAAGCTGAGTATAGCGAAGGCGTATTTATTACCCGCAACGGCAAGAGATTCTACGATCGCGAGCCTGAAAATAGAACCCCGCAAACCATCGATACAATAATCAAGTACATCGATTATATGACTACACCGCAAACCAAGCATCTAACCGCTGACGATTGGAAATTGTACCGCGAAGCTAAGCTAAGAGAGCATCGAATCGATTAACATCCGAGGCGCAGAAAAAGAAAAGCCCCGATAGCCTTTTACAGCTATCGGGGCTTTTGTGTGTTCAACTTAACCAGAAGATTACAATTCCTCTAGTATTTCCTCTATCACTGGGATCGCATCTGTCAAGGAATTAAAGATAATTTCTGACTTTTCGCTCTTAGTTACCTTCTTACCGCCTTCTGAATCGGCTTTTTTAGCCTCTGCGATGTCCTCTACAATAGAGACAATAATGGGGCGGATCTTCTGTAGGATCTTGATTACGAGGGTTATTTTCTTGATGTTCATGTTAGCTCCTTATTTATTTTGTACATGGTAAAGTATTTGATCTAGCTTCTGACTATGGATCGCGCCTTGCTTTTTAAATTCATCTACTAGATCCTCCATCGAGGCGATATGCGCCTCTTGATTCTCTCGTACTAGCGCTTTATACATTTCGCGATCTTCCTCGGATTTCTGCATTAGATCTTTATTCTGCTGTGTTATGTTACGTACCTCTGTAAGAAATGCCGTTACCCATTTATCGATCCGCCCGCCGAGCCATACGATAACAGCAGAGGCGCCGCGAGCTACCCAGACTAGAGTAACAATAGCAAGCGCTAGAGCGCCCATAGGACCGAAGATCAAGCTAACAAGATCATTAATGTTAATGTCTATCATTCTAGCCCCCTAAACCAGCGATGAATGCCATCCGCGAGCGCGAAACCGATCTTTTGTAATCCTGCTTCTGTCTTTAGATGGCTATGTTCGAATCGATCAATAAAAAAAGGCTCGAAGCAAATAGCCGGCGGGCGTACGCTCTTTATGGTAGCGAAGGCGTTACGCGTCCAATCAAAATGCGAGCATTCCATACTTTTAGAGGTACCTACGATCGGTTTAACAGCCTTCGAAATTTCGCGCGCCAGATCCTTACCTGCCGACGTAGATCGATAATCGTAAAAACAGACAGAATAATCACCGCCGCCAGCATTGACATGGCAAGCGACATAACAGGCTTGCCGCTCTCGATCTCTTGTGTAGTCATTAACTCGCTTGTGTCGCTCATAATAGCCCCCATCGGATAATATACAAACATCTACCCCTAGCTGACGTAGCCTAACCTCCGCCCAATAGATATAGCGAGCGGTTAGCATTACTTCGAGATTACCCGCCTCGTCTGTAGCTCCGCTATCATTCCATTTATTCGGCTTGCCGACATGCTGCCGGTCTAAAAAAACTAACATAATACTCTCTTGTCTGGTATGACCTCAGCATAACAAAAGAGAGATGATAAAGAAATTGCCCGCTCTCAAGTATTGACTAGTTTATTGTCCTCAATATGTACGATGAAATGCCATCGATTAGATTGCCATGCCTTAGATACTACTTGGCATTTATGTGACTCTAGCCCTAATCGGCTCGAGGATAGGCTCAGAACGTCCCCGATCTCTATGTAGCCATACTTAGCCGCGGCACTTATTTCGATGCCGTATGCGCCTAATGAGCGGATTCTAATTATATCCTCCGCTATCTTTGTAGCTGTGTAGTAGTCATAGAGGTGATTTATCTCTAGTGTGACCTCTTGTAATCCGTATTTTTGATAGCTCGTTACAGCTAGAGGATTATTGTACAGAGTACCCGCCTCTTTAGCAAAATTACCCGCTACTACTATCGTAGATTTATACCGCTCGAATTTTGCCTCGTAGCTGTATCGGATCGTGACTCGGTTTATAATCTCTGTGTCTAATGGCTGTATTCCGGTAATGATCTCGAATTCTCCGCTATCCGTTACATGGTGCGAGGTCTGGATCTGCTGAGAGTAGAAATAGAGGTTTAATACTGGCTTGATCCCGTTTCCGCCGTTAATAACCTCGATCGGTAGATACTGGATAATGCTCTCTTGTAACCACGTCCATATATTAGTATCGGTATCATTAACATAGCCCGCAAACTTATAGCCATTGAGCAGAGATCGGAGGCTGTACCATTCCGCATAATCATACTCGAGCCCTGATAGCTCGAGGAAATACAGGCAGAGATCACCGGCGCCCGTTAATGTCCCGTCGCTGTATGGTGATAGAACGCCCCCGCCATAGCTCGACCATTCTATGAAAAATCGCTCGCTATTGACATCGAAGCCGCTGCCGCTGATGGAATTCAATATATCGAGATAGCTATATATTCGCCCCTCTGCATCTGTTTCGATCTCTACAGGGCAGACGCTATAACCCCCTGTATAATCCCAGACCTTTAGAAAGTCCGCCTCTATGAGTCCATAGCAGACGCTAAAACGTACCTCGAATAATGCTATATCTCCGATGCTATAGGACGGTGTAGCCTCTAATCTTTCGTAGATCTCGATCTGAAAAGGCGTCCGCTCGGCAGGGTATCCGCCCGGCTTGCCGAAAACGAACGGGATCACTTTACCGATAGAATCATCCTTGATCCCGCTAAATTCTTTCTCGGTTATGATCTGGTAATTCTCGATTAATTTCTTCTGGGTAATCGAAATATCATTTTCGATTGTAAAGGCTATATGTCCCTCTGGTTTATCCGGTGATCCGAATATACCCGCGTAGGCTTTACCCTTGAATAGAGTCACGCGATCCTGTATTGTCTGGATCGTCTGGTTATCTGTTACGATTACCATAGACAGCAGGCAATTAGAATTATCTAGGATTCTGCCCGCCTTCCATTCGCTTACCCAATTTATATTATAGAAAATTAGCTCTGTAGAGATAGTATTCGCCTCTATGTCAATACCTAGAATTTCCGTCTTTTGTAGAATGTCCGGATCATTTAGCCCGCCATTGTATCGGATCGTAGTATTCTCTGCGATGTCCTCTAGATCGATCGGGAATGTAGAAAAGCGATGTATTACACCCTGATAATCTACATCCAGTAGAAAGCAAATTTGACCGCCCTGTAGCTGACTGTATTTTAATCTCTTGCTCATTATTCGATCTCCACTAGATTAACGGTAGCTACTCGAAATGCCTCGTCTATACTCTCGTCACCCAGTACAGATTCGATCGTAACGGCGCCAGTAGAGCGGGCTAATATATGATCGTGATACCTGTTAATAACCTGAGTATCAGAAAGCTTTATAGAAGGCAGATATACGAGAGGATCCTTATTTGCTAGCTGTTGATATAGCCCCATCATCTGAAAAGGCGCATCTCCGTAATTAGCGATAGGCTGAGCGCCTGCTGTAGCTGATAGCTGCCAGTAATCCGGATCGGCAGACTGTACTAGAGTAGTATCTACTGGCTCCGTCCAAGCGATCGAGGCTGTACGGCGGCCATCGCTCATTTTACGCGCGAAATACATGCCGTCTAGCGTTTCCTCCTCTGCTATATTTGGCTCGTAGGATATAGAGCGCCCTCTTTGGTATTGAGGAGCTATAGCTACTAGATGCCCGTAGAGCATAGTACCGATCTGAAAATAGCCCTCTAATGTAGGCTGAGTAGGGATCTCGAGGCGTAAAGCAGAATCGCCGAGCGTTACATCGTCCAGAGCATCGATTAGAATAGTAGCTCGATCGGGTATTAGCTGGATCTGTCCGCTGGTAGGCAGCGTAGAGTAATCGCTTAGATCTGTATCGATCATTAATACGGCTCGCTTCGTATCGCTATTTTTACCCCAGACGCCTTCGCTGTTCTGCTTGATTTTTACGACGTGCTTAGTTTCGCCTACTTGCAAGATCGCCCGCCAGCCTACACACTCGTTATAATGCAGATAGAAACCATTACCCGCGACATCTGGCATGATAGAATGCCCTGATCTAGTAAAGGTACCTTGTAACCCCTGAGATATATCGATCGCAGCTACTAAAGACCACGCCGATCCCGTCCATCTTTTGAGGTTAGCTTTCTGAAAATTGATATTAGAGAGATGTAGCCCATAAACATCGTTTAGATGATAGGATCGCTCGTTATCTTCGACATTCTGATCGATAAAGAAAGCTATGTTATTGTCTGCTGTATCTGTTTTCGATCTCCATACGATACGGGGCGATAATGCGACATCTGGAAAGATCGCCTGTATCGGGAAATCATACCGCGGGGCTATAGTGTATTCGTCCTCGCCGCGAGCAGGGCTAGAGATCGTAGTAATTGATAGCCCGCCGTCTATGTATAGATACTCGCCGAAAGGCGGATAGATTACCCCGCGCTTTTGCATTTCATCGGAATAGCCCGCAGTAGTCCCGCTCGATACGTGGAATTCTTGCCAGTAGCTTTCCAAATTACCCGTAAATAAAGCGACATGCCCCCATCGTAGAGTATTACCGGCGCCCGTCGCGTACGTAGGGATCGTTACGCTTATTTTTGTCCAGTCCTTAGCCTGCGCGCCATCTACAGTCCTATAGAATATATCAGCGTTACCACCGCGCCAACCGATCAAGATCTCAGTTTCTGCGGTCATGTCATGTGTTACTGATTGCAATACGCCCGCATTACTACGGATCTCGAAGCCGCCCGTTTTAAATCGGAGGTTTAACATCCGAGAATTAACCCCGCTATCCTGAGTAGCTACCATCGCAATATAATCGTTAATTGTAGAATTACCCGTAACTACTCGAAGCCTCATTCTAAACAATTGCCCCTCATCGAAATAGCTACCCGCTGCGCCTGTGTAGGTATAGGCTCTAATAGCTGTAGAGGTCTGGATACGTAGCCCGTACTCGCCTATCGTATGAGTACCTAGCCCGCCCGCTGTCCAGTAGGTGGATCCGCTCGGTAGATTAACAGGGATCCATGAGGCGTCCCATCTCGCGAATTGGCTCTCGTCTGGATTCTCTACGATCGCAGGATAGCCCGTAGTAGAGTAGCCGCCTAGATAGATCGCATGTGCGCTGTTTCCTTCGTGACCTATGATTACAGATCGCCCCTCGAATTGGCAGGCGCTTAGATTCTTTAATCGGCTCGCGTTATCGCCCCCTGCATAGATGATCCCATCGTTAGCGATAGGCAGATAGCCCCCGCTAATTATATTCCAATTATCGCCCAGATCAGAACTATAGAATCCGTATAATGCACCGGTTCCGTATTCCTGAGCTACGACAAAAATACGCCCGTCCTCATACCACGCGCAAACTTGACCCTCTTGTAATTCAGAGGATACAACATGCGCCCAATTTACCGCGCCCGAATAAATGACTTTTTCTTGACTAGCCCATCCTGCACCGGATAGCCGGATCGATGAATTAGGAATTCTACGGAACTTTAGCCCGCTCGCAGAATCAAGGAACGCTACGCCCGTACTGCCATCGGGTAGAGAGATCGGCGTAGGCTGATGAAAATAGCCCTCTGCTGTAGTAGAGATTACATCGATCAAGCGAAATGATAGCCCTGAGTCCAGAGATCGATACTGAGCTAATCGATTTCTCGAGGTTCCGCTTTTCGCTACTAGCTCGAGCCATAACGCTACAATATTATTACCCTGTGCAAATTTCATTTTTCGCACGTTGTACCCGCTCGCAGATATATCTATGTTATCTATGAGCGCTCTCTGTGTTATCTTTTGCCACGTATCCCCGTTATCATAGGATCGATGTATCGTTATATTCGTCTGATCCTCTGTTGTATAATTAACGTAGGCTACGAGTAGAGATTCGTCCGGCATACGTATAATAGCAGGATGAGCAGTTTCTGATGGAGCTACAGCAAGGATCGCAGAGTAGAAAGTATGTACTAGAGTAATAGCTCCGTCGCGCTTCTTTTTACGTAGTGAGATAGTATAGCGTCCTGCGCTGTCTAATACCTCAGATACTACAAATAGCTCGCCTAGACTGCTCGATACTGCATCACTATTAAACCAGCTACCCGCAGCGGCAGAGGCGGACCATTTCCAATAATCCCAATGGCTAACGATGTTATTCCAATCCCGCCCGTATTGATTGCCCGCTGTATCTACCCAATTAAATCTAGCTGTTTCGCCTGCTGTACCGCCCTCGGTAGTTATGATCGTTAGATCTGACTCTTGATCGCCTACAGCATTTACGAGCATACCGCTACTTATCTGCGATGATTCCGGAATACCGGCGCGCGGGTTTTTCTGTGTAAAAGTAGATTGCTGATCCCAGATGCTATTATTATCGATGCTCTTAGTACCTACTAAGAAACCTCTGATTCTGTCCGGTGTTACGTTATTACCCATGTCAATACCTCGCTATCCCTGTCTGCTTAGGTTTTTTAAATCCGATCTCTCGCGCGAAGCGCCCGAAATGTTTAAACGGCTGTATTATAACCACAGTTTCGTTATCCTGCTTGCCCTCTTGTAATTTTTGGACGCCTTGCTCTCCGCCTATCCTGCGGACGGTAGCGCGATCTAGTACAGCCTCGCCACGTAATACGCGGGCGTTAGCCTCATCCGGAGCTAGTCCCCCCATGTGAAATGAGGGCTGTTGTTGTACTACAGTAGCAAGCTGTGCCGCCCCTGTAGCTGCCGCGGCAGCTATGGGAATAGCATTGAGAGGAGGCGGAGCCGATAGCGCAGCGGTCATAATTGCCTCTGCTGTTTTCATCGTTACAGATGCTAACGATAATGCCTTCTGGATATAAAAAGCCTCCTCAGCATATTTATAATTCTCGTTAGCGAAGGCGCCCGCCAGATCTGACATCGAAGCGTAGAGATCACCTGTAGCCCCTACCGTCTTTTGTATTCGCTCCATTTCCTTCTTAGTTTCTTCGTCGATCTGCTTCTTTCTAGCGTCTGAGATCTCTTTATCTCGGTTTTTCTTGGCTATGTCTATCGCTTCCTGTGCCGCTGCTTGATCGCCTGTTAATATGGCTAGCTCTTTAATTCGATCAAATTCCTTCTTATATTTTTCTTCTATTTTAAAGATCTCTAGCTCGATACCCTCAGAGCGGCGCATAGCTAATTCTCTCTCTGCATTTAGTAAGAGTAGCCCCTTTCTGATTTCCTCATCTACGAATTTATCTAGCTCTGCCTCTGCCTTAGCCTGTTCCTCTAATAAGCGTAGGCGCTCCGCCTCTAGCTCTGCCGCCTTCTGTGCCGCCTTATTTAGGCGCTCTTTCTGAGCGGCGATCCTTTTTTCCTCGTCTGCTTGCTCTTTTTTATACTCTACGATCTGACCGGCTATATTTACAGCCTCTTCCTGCATTCTATTTAGACCCTCTAGCCCGTATTCGATGGCGCCTACTTCGCTCAATAATTGATTATAGATAGCCGTTAATGATTCGTTTTCCTGCTTGCCTCTACGAGTAAGATCTAAATTATTTTTGGCGCCCTCTGTAAGCAATTGCAAGTTTCTTAGCTGGTTAGTCTGTTCCTCTGATAATACTACAGCCTGCTTTCTGTTATCGATCGCCGCCGCTCTCAAGTCTTTAACCATTGCTATCTCTTTTTTCTTTTCGATTAGCAATTGTTTCTGATAGTCTATATTATCCTGTATTCCATCGCTAGCGGCTCGCTGTGCTTGTCTTAATTGCGCTTCGTATTCCGTCATAACGCCAGTAGCTAGATCTAATTCATCTCGTAGATCGTTAATTGTTCTGGCGGCGTCCATCATATTCTGACGATGTTCTTTCTGCGCTTCTGATAGGCTTTTCTGAGCATCGCGCATATCTAGCGTTAATTGACGAGCTTTTTCTATCGATTCCTGATAGGCAAAAAAGCCGAGGGTTAAAGTACCTAGTGCTGCCGCGCCTGCGAGCATAGCAGGGTTTAACGATTTAAAGGTCAATACTAGCCCCTCAGCTACCGCGAAAGTATCCGCTAGTCCATCCGCTGCCTCTGCTAATTGAGGATTAACCTCTCGTAAAGCTAGCCCTACAGAGCTAAAACCTCTATCGATCTCGCCTGCATTATCAGCTACTTCCTCTAATTGCTTTTCTGCCCGTTGCGCAGAATCGGATAGACGATCGAAATCCTTAGACCCGCGACGCGCTGCCGCTGCTGTAGCCTTCGCTGCTTTCTTCGATGCCTCTGCGCTCTTTTTCGCGGCTTTCTCTGTCTGTTTTAGCTGGCGGTCGAAGGCTTTAGCCATCTTCTTAGCTTCTTTTGAGGTAATACCCGGTATCGATTCTAAATTTCTAATCAGATCTTTAACGTCTAGCTTAGCCGAGATTTCGATCGATCTTTCTTCTGTAGCCATTACATGCCCCTATCTAGCTCATTCGCTATTACTTTTACAATTTTATTAACCTGTTTGCGCATAGGTTTAACTAGCAATTCAGTAGAGGCTCGCTTGCCTCTGGGCTGTAATATACCCTCATTATCTTTATTTACCGAGTCATAGCCGAATTTAATCGCCCATGAGTACGGCGCTGTATTGCGCAGATAGATAACAATTTGCCCTTTTTCAAGTCTTTTACCTAGCTCAAATTTTTTCCACGATTCGCCCGATCGCTCTTTGTAAAAGACTACTTTACCGTCTTTATTTTTACGTATGAGAGGAGCCTGACGAGGCCATTCTTTAACAGCCTCGCGCTCTATTTCTTCGAAGGTAGAGGAGATCAGGCGCTCCGCATCGGGTACTACTTTCTTTAGTACGCTGTCTAGCATTTTCCCGATCGTATCCTCTACATTTAGCTGAGTTTTACCCGTTGTTATCTTAGCCATTTTACATCCTGTTTCTATCTGCTTTTCTCTGCATTTCGAGATCCATATTTCTCTCTCTGCGAGCCTCTAGATCCTTAGATGACTCTTGAGAGAGTATATACTCAGCTATTATATCAGATCGAACATGGCTATCTAGGGTATAGAGCCAATGGGGATCCTTTCCCCATCGCAGCGCTACCCGCAGAAAGAGGAGATCTAGCCTTCCTCGCCCTGCGAAAAATTTGCTTTTTCCTCTGCCTCATCGAAGGAGATCGCCCGTAGCATCTCGGTTAATACTAGTGATCCCATCTCATAGATAGAGCCTACAGACACCCCCGCCTCTAATAATCGATCGAGCACTTTATGCCCGAATTTTATCGGATCGCCCGTCGCGACATTATACGCGGGTAGTACTCGTTTATGATCGAGAGCTACAGCAATAGCAGCGGCAGATAATCGCCCCAGATGAGCGCGGTTTAAATCCGATCCCCATAATGATACGAAATCGAGGCATGTAGCCATAGATAGCGGCAATTTGCCCTCGTGCTCGCCTAATTTTCTTAGATCTAATTTCATTTCTGTTACCTCAAAATGTAGCGGGGGGCTTTATCGCCCCCCTGATTGTAGTATGTTATACCGGTCCTACTTCGACAGCGCCGCCGTAGCAGTTAAAATTAACGGTAAAAGTACCCGGATCGCCCTCGCTCCATCCCATAGAGGTAATAGCGCATTTAGACAGGGTAATTTTATGATCTGCATCGTCACCATTAGCGGTTCCTGCGGCTAAGTATTCTAGATCGATACAATGGATCGATTCGTCGATACGAGGGGATCCAGCTAGCCCAGTAGAAATATTAGCAGCATAGAACGCTCTACCTTTTACGAAATCGCGTACAGATCCGGCTTGAGTAGCATCTGTAAATTGGCGAAATTGGAAAGAGAAAGATCCTGTAATAATTTGATCGTCTGTTCCGCGTACATTGGTAATAGCTCCGCGATCTCGCATCTCGGTAAATGTACGGGCGCTAGGCTCGTCAATAGATAGATCGCCTTCCTCGTAGGCTACTTCTAGAGTTACGGCGGTCGGTGTAGTTCCGTCGATCAGAGTAATAACCCCGTCGCGGCGAATTTTTGGTACAATTGAGTATGGCATGCTGCCTCCTATATGGTATTGAGTGTAGTAAAGAGTAGGGTTATTATAATGTATTCTTGCGAGTCTATGACTTGCCGCGCGGAACTTTCATATTTTATCGAGAATTGATTATCTCCGGTGTAAGACTCTAGGACCTTGCTAATAATCGCTTGCTCAGCATCTAGCGCAGCGTCATAATCTACCGGATATATATCAAGAGGGCGCAGGCGGTACGAAAATATAACCCGCAGAGGCGAGCTAATATAAACCCCTACCCCCCTGCGCTGACGCTCATTAAAGGCGGTAGAACTCTCGAAACCTACAGAAAAGGCTTTATGTGCGATGGTGTTCTGCGTACGTCCGAAATATTGCGGCGGTAGCTTCGCTAATTTAAAGCCGCTGATTTCTTCGATCTTAGCTGTGACCGCCTGCCGCAATTGAGATAGAGATACAGACATTAGCGCCGCCTTCTGTAGTTTCTCGGTGGATTCGATAGATAGATTACGGGCTGTTTTGCAATACGATCGTTAGCTGTGTCCGCTGTACCATTATGATCCTTGTCATAGACAAAAGATAAAGATTTCCAATCATATTTGAATTGGTTGTAATGCTCAGTAGCTAGATCCAGATACCGCCCGTTACTCTGCCCTAGAGAGCTATGGAAATCGCGGAAAATATAATAGAGCGTTAGATTCTGATGTACTGCCCTAAATGACTCGCTGCTCATTACCAGATACTCTAGCCCGCCGCCTTCTGTGCGCATCTTCTGAATTATGGAATACCATGCCTCGTCTATATAGCTCTGGTATGACGTCATACTAGAGGGGCGTAGATCTGCTAGCTGGCTATATGTAGCTGTGAGATCTCCATCGGATACGACAGGATACAGGCGACGCTTTACGATGGCAGCACCGCGCCGAAATACTTTAACCGCTCCGCCAATAGTGATCGCCCATTCCTGTAAATAGCCCTCGCCTAGATTGAGATCGTTGTTTAGGATCGCTGCTGTATGCGTATATTCTGGAATGTTAGCCGGAAAGGAAGCTAGAGCGTTATCTACTAGCTTAGTACCGTTAGGGGCTATGAGAGTATAGCGTACCTCGGTAGGCGCCAATAAAGAGCCATCTCTATATACTGGTAGGGTACTGGTTTGCGATTTCCCGCGCTCTAGTAGCTCAGGTATTTTAATCTGCGGTGCGTATGGTATAGATGAGCTAGTCATTTTATTTCTTGATAAACCTCTAGCCCTCTTTCCTCAAAATCTTTTAGGGCTTTTTTCATGTCGCTAATTATTTGATAATCGGCGTCTATTTTCTTCTTGACCTCTGGGATATGCTGATCTCGTAGAAATCGCTCAGGGCGCTTCTGATAGTCGATAATCATTAGTTCCCAAAAATGAGTTTCTGGAAATGGTAGATCTCCATTTACGAGCAGCGATACATTCCACTTTAATTTAGCGATGTTGTCCATCTTCGTGATTAGGCGCCCCGCGATCGCTTTAGGCTGTAGCCATTTAGGGACGTGATAACGCCCGCCGCGTACAGGATACACTACCATATAATCATATTTACGAGGATCGAGATATGTCCAGCCTTGAGATTGTAATGTACCGATGCGAGATGAGGGATTACCTAGCTCTTTTTCGATCTGATGAATTCCATTAGCCCCGGGTACGATGCGCTCCATACGTACATGCGGCACGAAGAAACCTTTTTTTACTACCTCGGTTTTCTTGCCCTTTTCTACTTCGACGTCGAAATACTGAAATAGCCAATTGCTCGGATGGCATTTATAATAAAAAGGATGATTAGGCTTCGCGGGTAGATACTGCTGTTGGTGATTCTGGATCGGCGTCCATTTTTGCGCGTTCATGTTATTATTCATTTTTGTACCTCTACATTATTTTTTGAAAAGTAAGCAGGGGGAAAGATCCCCCCCGCTCTAGTGTGTATAGATTAATCTACAGAGATTAGATTAACACCGCGATCGTTATCGATAACAGCCATACCGAGGTATGCATGTCCGACTACGCGAGTTAATGCTCTAGTCGCATCGCGATCCATCTCGATCAATACTTCGCCCATTTCCATAGACTCAGCAGCACCGGGCAAGCCTTGAGGCATACCAGTAGCATAACCGATAGCACCGGGCGCAAACATGGCGCCTTGGTAATCTGTACCATCGCTCTCGATATGAGATGATGTATAGATCTCAACGCCCATGAATGTACCTTTATAATGAGATCCTTTAGCGCCCATAGCCTCGAAGGATGCAGGGGCGAAAGCGAGAGCATTATTAGACTCTGAACGAATAGAATCCTGTAGCTCTCCCCATTGTTTAGGATGCAATACAGCCACGTATGGACCAGGAGCGCCTTTAAATGTAGCGGCTTGCTCTAATGCTTGGAAAGCATCGATAAAAGCATCTACGTCGAGAACTACACCGGTAGATCCTTTAGTTACAGTAAATCCACCGTTTAAAGTAGCCCCTGTAAGATCTGCGAATAGATTTTCGTATGATCTAGCGATGTCCTCAGCTAGACGGAAAGGATCGATGTCACCGCCTAAACCAGTCATGGAAGCGAGATCAGAGATAGAACGCGCCATAGCTTGTCTTTTTACGACAATATCTACATGATCGTCTGTTAAAGCGCTATCGCTTACAGCGTCGATTTCGTTAGCTCCGGTAAAAGATGAGAATCCATCGTATCCATCTAGCCCTGCTTTACGTACTCGAATAGTTTGCGATCCGCTGCCATTAATAGATCCGCAGAATTCCATAAATGGCGTATTACGTAGGTTAGCCACGTCGGTTAATAGTAATTTGATTTCTTGACTAATCATCTCTTGCATTCGCAAGTCGCCGATTAGTGAATTGTTAGTAATAGTCATTATCGCACCATTATTTTATTAGTTAAATTTTGAGTTTAAATTAGAGAACTTTCGATCGGGTTAATCTGCTATTAACGGGCGCGACCCTGCCCATGTCGGTTCGAGAATTATTTTATATCATATTTCTCTAAAATGCAAATTGCTAAAAATGAAAACCCCCGCCAATAAAGGCGAGGGAAAACATGTGAGGTAACAGTTTTTAAGGAAAAACTTAGATAGATACCACTACGTCCGCGCCTGTTACAGCGATAGCAGAGCGAATTTTACAGTTATTAGCATCTACCAATTGTACGTCCAATTGTACCAAGTTACCGCTTGAATCATAACAAGATACATGTACAAGTTGCTCAGCTAATGCATGGTTCAATGTTAGCCATGTATTAGCGCTCAAGTTTTGAGCAGAGAATACTTTACGGAAATCATTTTTAGATACGAGAATGTCACCGTTAGCGTATGTAACCATGTTATGGGAAGCAGGATCGGCTTGGATACTATTTTGTGCTCTTGCTTCGGTAAAATAGAGATTTAAAGATCCCTCGCCCACTAGATCCGTATCAGCGTCAAGAGAGATCTGTCCGCCAGTTTTAGCAAGCCCTGATCCTACTGTGATAGCTGCCGCTGCTCTTGCATCGGTAAAGAATAAATTAGTAGCGCCGGCTAGCTCTTGGATGTCATCTGTATTAGCATCGAGAGAGTACTCTCCGCCACCATCGAAAGATAGACCTTGACCCGCTGACAATTGATTAAATACGCCAGAAAGAGGAACAGATAAAGCACCTGTAGAGGAGCTATAGCTCAACAATTGAACATCTGGACCGGCTACAGTAGCGGCAGATAGAGCAGCGCGAGATCTTGCATCTGTGTAAAATAACGCTGTTTCTTCTGTGATATCATCGGTTCCGACAGCGATAGAGATAACACCAGTAGCAGCGTCATAGCTAAGGCCAGCACCGGATACAGAGAGCGCATTTCTAGATCTTGAATCTGTATAATAGAGATTAGTAGATCCTTCGCTCACGTCGTCAGAATCTCCAGCAAAAGAGAAAGCACCGTTAGAACTATCATAGGCTACTACACCGTCGCCAGAGAATAACCCGCGAATGTCTGCATTAGTTACAGCGATCTCGCCTGTAGATGAGTTATAGCTGATTCCATATCCACCAGACAAAAAGCCGCGAATTTCTGAGGCTTCGACGTCTGATCCTGTGATCTCGGTAAAGTCGGCAGATGTACCAGCGTTTCCGCCGTTATGAATGTAAGTTTCTGGACGGGCTGACGCTGTACCTGTAAGAATGATCATGTCACCCTCTTGTACTTCGTTGCCATTAGTATAATTTGCAGTTACCCATGCAGAGAGAGAGGCGCTAGCGCTATCTACTTGTACGTCTGTAATCGCAAGGGATTTAATTTTGAGTTGTTTCTCTCCATTAACTACGACAGTTTCCGCATGTACTTGAGAGTCTGAATGAATACCCATAATAGCGGCACCTTCGACCCAGGATTTATTTACAGCATGTGACGCTGCGGTCGGTGTAGCGTTTAATTCTACTACGCCCTCGAATGTATTAGTTGTATTTAAAAATTGCATTGTTTTAGCTCCATTAATGATTAATGAGGATCGCCCTCGTCTGTATATTATCTAAGGTAGATAGTGCCGGAAATTGCATTTACGAAAGTCACGATCAATTCATCCGGCGATGTATGGCTAACATCGCCCATAACTAGAGCGCCATTAACGATAATTTGTACTAGAGGAATGTAGCCGAGGTTATGCGTAATGGTTACCGAGTTGCTATTAACGAACATATACGAGCGGGGGCGCATCGAGCTAGTGATCTGAGCCATCTCTAATCCTCCTCAAATAATAGCGCGATAGTACCCGATCCAGCTACAGAGGCTACATAGATCTCTCGAGCGCGGTTTTTCCCCTTCGCGATCTTGAATTCCATAGATTGCCCTTGTTCTAGTTTTAGCTTATTGACTACGGGCGCCCCTGCATCCTCGCCAGAAAAGGAAAGATACATATCTGTCTTGATGTCTGTTATTGTTATACGCTTCGATGTACTCGGTAGCTCGATTAATGTATTTAGAGTATTGAGCGTAACTACTCTAATACTCGGATACGAGTTTAAACTACTGTAATTTAGCGACATGATCGCCCCCTATCGTCTATTTTTCCACGCGTTGCGGATCGCGTCGCGGTTCTGTCTATAAAAGTCGAAATCGGAGCCGGCTCTCTTGAGTAAATCAGAGCTAGCAGAGGGCGCGGGAATTGCGCCGGCATTAGTCCGCGGGGGGATAGGCGGCGGGGCTTGCTCTACTTGAGTAGCCGGCTCTAATTTCGATTCTGTATTCTCTGGGGCGGGCGCTGTTGATTCTGCGCTAGTTTCTGCTGTAGAGAAATGAGGGCGCAGCGATGCAGGCGCTAACGATGGATCGGCTTTAATGGAATTGACCCACTCGAGCAAGCTAGGCGCCTCCTCTTGATCTTTTGTAGCTCGTGAATAGGACCAGTCTATTAACTCTCTAAGATCGTCATCCTGAAAACCTAATTTAGAGAGAGCCATATCTCGAGAGTAGCGGCTTTCTGATTTCGTCAATTGCTCGCCTAGCTGCTTGATCTGCTCGTTGAGATTATCGATCGTGCCTAGCTTGCCAGACTGTAGATCGATCTGCTCTTGTAATGTAGAATTGTCATTCTCTAGGGCGCTGATCTTCGTTGTTAGTTTCTGAATTCGTGACTTGATCGCGGTATCCATATCTGATTTTAATACGTAGATCTTGCCCTCTATTTCTCTTTCTTCCATGTTGTTACCTCTGTTTTATTGGTTAAAGAAATTCAGCCCGCTCTTTACGGACTAGTATTAAATATTGCATCGCCTCGTTTCTGTCCATGTCTGGATGCATGATCATTACTGCCTCTACCGGTGAGATTAATCCGGCGTTTAGCTTCGCTATGATGTCCTCTCTCTGCGCTCGCATTTCCTCCGGTGTTAGCGGCATAGATTGATACGATACTCTATAGCCTGACTCAGGTAAAGAAGCGCCTAGATAGCGATTAGCGAGCATAGCAGTTTTAGCTAGTAATTCCTCGTCTCCCATCCGGAAAACAGGGGCGTATTTCTTTTGAGCCTCGCGCTGGCCTGATTTCGATACAGCAAGGGCATAGCCCGATCTACTATCTCCTGATTGCCTAGATATATCTGACGGGGATAATCCAGAAGATAGGGCTACTCGCATCTCGTATTTTGAGATCGATTCTAGCAATGCATGCGGATCTGTAGGAATCGAAAAGGAGCCTACGAGGGGCTGACCCTGAGCGTCTGGATCCTGAGTAAATACGAGGATCGAGCTAGGATCGGTAGCAATAGCAGAGCGACGAGCTATATCATTTTGATCTAGCTGATTTAATCCAGCTACAGATAGCCCCGCTACATACTTCTGAGCCCAGCATGCATCCTTGACGAGATGGCACCACATTGTATAAAGGGTACTCGACGTTAAAGAGCCGAAAACTCGAGATGATCCGTTAAAAGTATCCCATAAACGCCCGGTTTTTTCTGCATGATACAATACCAGAGGTAGAAACGGGTAGCCGTTGCTATCTCTATACGGGTAATCGTCTCCCGTCTTAGCAGGGGATCCCATGTAGATCTGGCTAACATCGGCGCCTAGCGATCCATCATTATTGATAATGTACATCCCGAAGCTAGGATTCTTTACGTTTCGTACGTCGAGTACATCCGCTACCCAGATATAGCCGCCATCGGGATTTTTACGTAGTCGATACTCGCAATAATAGACAGGTATATCAGGCTGATCCGGATGGCTCTCGCAATACAAAAAATCAGGCGTTACGATCCTGTACTGGATCGCAGGCGCTTTAATTTCTGAATCTGGATCGTATGGATTAACATCGATGCGCACTACTGCCTCATTTAAACCGAGGATTAGCTGCTGCCCTCTCTGCATTAGCTGCCATAGCCCCGCCTGCGTTACTAGTCCCTCGCGAGCTACTAGGGCGTCTATATTTCCGTTCAAATTCGTGACGGTAGGCGTTTCATGGTAGAGTACGGATAGCTGGCGCGTAATCTGTTCGAATGGATTACTAGACATATCAGCAGCGCCCCATGCCTCTCTGCGGTCTGCGGGTAGATGGCGGGCTAATTCATCCTCGAGATCGTCCTCCCAATTTCCAGTAATGAGCCGGTGCCGCAATCCTGAATGAGTAAATCTACGCTGATCCTCTTGAGTCGGTGCTAGCGGTTTTATTGGTTTCTGCATTTTAGTACATCCTGATTTTAGTAGCCTGAGGCGAGTTAAATCTATATCGATCGACAGTCGGCACGATCGTATAACGGAGGGCATCTACACAATGACCCCACTCGTCCGTAGATCTTTCTGACTGGGTTTTTTTCATTGTCCATCTCTGTAACGACATTATCGTACGCTTGCAATTTGGACTAATAAAAAACTGCCCGCGCGCCATGATCGAATGAATTAGCGCGCTGCCATAATATACACTATAACGCGGCTTTTTGATAGTACGAATTCGGAAAGGCAGATGAGGCATGCCGAGAACTTTCTCGAATGCTCGCATTAATAGCGAATTCGACATTTTCCCCGATCCCCCTGTTCTGGATCCGAAATGAACGTTATCCCCTGTCCAATTTGCCTGTGCTGGCTCGATGTTATGACGAGCTAACATAGCTAAAATACCACGCACATGGGTTTCTGGCGGAGCGGCGCCCGCTATATACTCATCGAGTACATAACACCATGGATTCTGAGGATCTGCCATATCGAGAGCCGATACTATCGCTACCTGTGTATTAGGCTTCGAGCCATGATCGATCCCGATCGCTATCTGGTAGTTTCTGCCATGCGGCGGTGGCTCTGCCGAGATCATATTTTCCGTAAAGCAGTCGAAGATCCTACCCTCTGGAATTCCTACATTCCAATCCCCATTTAGCCGCGCTGCCCGGTCTATGGGTAGATAGGTTCGGGCTATATCGTCTATTTGATTCTGAGATATGATCGGATCGCAAAATTTAGGCGTAGTCATTTCTACCGTTAAAGGTGCCTGAGTACAGCTAACTACTCCATCCTCTACTAGCTTCTGTAGATAGCTGACGTCCTGTCCAACGGGCGTCATAGTTACGCCGATCGTACCCGTTGATCCGCCCGATCCTCCCCGTAAAACTCGAGCCGATAGCTCGCCCCATACGTCTTTACTAACAGGCTCGTCGATAGCTACGTAGCTAACCGTCGCCGAGGCTAGCCCTAGCCCCTGATTAGCTGTTTTTACGTGTATTATCGAGCCATTATTAAACCTTACTACGGGATGAATTCCGCGAAATCCGCGACCCGGTACGAATTCGCAAGAGGGATGTAGCGAGTCTTTAGGGCACATGCTATAAAGTTTCTCTTGTATCGTTATGCTCTGCTGATGGCTATGTGTAATTAGAAAAGCCTGTATCGGCGGAGGATCGGTTTTTAGGTACGGATGAGTACCGAGGCAGCGATATAATAGCTCGGCGGTCTGCGCGTAGGTTTTCCCTACCTGATTGCCGCCTAGCAAGAGTTTAATTTTTTTCGGATCACGTAGCCATGCCTCCTGCGGCGGTGTAGGGCAAAAGTACTTTAGCGGATCTCTATCTGTGCGATCTCTTAGTACTCTTAGTTTCTTTGTAGCTGTCTGTATTGCCCTCATAAATCCCTAATACCTCTATCGCCTCGGCTATGATTTCCATCGTTGAAACATTGCTTTCTCGAGCTATCGCAGCGCATACGCCGATAAAATAATCTACTCTCGGCATCGATCCGGCTCGCCACTTTACAAGAGTACTCTGACTCGTCCCCACTTCGCGAGCTAGCCATGCCATATTTTTTCCTAGACGTACTACCCGCCGGCGCGCCCACTCTCCGAAAGTCATTTAAAAGCCCCATATCCTCGCAATCGCAGGGATCGCAATTGCATATTTCACAGTAATTATATCTCATTTTTCGAAATCGCTATTACGTTTCTCGTAGATAGTATATCATTCTCTAATTTCTGCCTATGTATCGGAGGTAAAGACAGAATAGCCCCCATAATCTCTGCGATTAGTTGATCGTCTGTAAAGCCGTCCATTTCATCGCCCATATTTTCCTCTGCTTCGATCTGTCTGATCTGAGCTAGAATCGAAATAAATTGCTTCTGGAGCGCTGCGTAGGCTTGCCACGATTGAGCCTCTTTTGCCTGCGCGATCGAGCCTCGTAATTCGTCCGCCTGTAATCGTAACACGTCTATGATATTTTTAGGTAGAGGAGCTAGCTCTTTCTCTTTCTGCTGATTCTGAAAATAGGCATCTTTTGTATAGCCATGTCGCCTTTCTAATCGCCATGCCGCTGCTTTCCAGTCCCCCGCCTTCGCGGCAGTTTCTACGAGAGCTAGATTAGCGATCGCCCCTTTCGCGTCTGCCTGTTTTATACTGTCCAGAAATGCCCTATATTCGCCCGTCTTTTCTCTCTGCCCTCTCTCCATCCAATTATAGAGGGTAGAGCGGGAAATTCCCGCATATTCTGCCGCGATCTCATACGTAGCGCCTAGCCTTAGAGCCTGTACAATAAGATCTCGTACTGGTTTAACAAATTTCGATTTTCTAGCCATTATTCCGCCTCTTGATCTTGATCTCTATATTCTTTTTTCGCCCAATTGATACGACCCTCTATTATAGGGTAATAGTCCGCGGTCATTTCGCAGCCTACCGCATTAAAGCCCTCTAATATAGCCGATACTGCTGTGGTACCGCTACCCAGAAAAGGATCGAGTACAGTACCCCCCGCAGGCGTTAATAATCTACATAACCACCGCATTAATTTTATCGGCTTTACGGTAGGATGGAAATTTTTAACCTGATCCGCAGTACGCCCCGCGCCCGCTCTGGGCGAATTCAAGCCGTCCGATCCCTCTTTTCGCTGTGTAGCCTCTGCGCCTGTTTTCCCTTGTATATGTTCTAGCCCTGCCTCTTTCTCGGCGCGCTGCGGCTTCGAGCACTGATAGACATTAGCAGGCCAGCGCCCGCCCTGCGGCTTATAGGTATTTAAGTCAATACTTTTCTGTGATACGATCGGAACTGATCCGCCTTTTGATTCTGATTGTATCCGATCCCACTGATCCGAACAGTCGGAGCTATCCCCGAAATGACAATCATCGCCATAGGGGAAACGCCCCGCGTCTATATTGATCGCCCCTGTTCCCCACTTTAGAACATTCTCAGCAATACTAGAGCAGTCCGGATCGATAGGCTTGCGAGCTAGTACGGCGGGCTCCTGAGCAGGCTTTAACGCTGTACCCCATCCTTGCCATTTTTGCGCTTGTAGGCTGTGTGGTTCTGTGATGTTAAAGTTATCTTTAAAGCCATAGGCGCCCTGCTGTCCACAATGACTTGATCCAATTCCTTTAGTCTTGCTTGCGATAACTTTACGCTTTTTCATATTCTCGCTTTCTACTGTTCTATGATTCACATAATCCTCGACCCAATCAGGAACAGGGATCGAGATATATGGGCGCATCTTCTCAAATAGATCCCTTGTAGGTATTGCGGGCTGTAATTTACTAGAAAGATAATGCGATCCCATATTTGTATCAGTGTATTGATTGATCTGCTTTGCTTTTAATCCTGTTGATCTCATCCATTCAGTAAAACGCAATTGCATTTCTCTTTTTGGTGCTAGTCCTGTTATTTTTTCTAATGCCTTAGATATATCTAGACTTTTCGGAAATCCGGACGTGTAGATCCAGCTAATCATATCGCGCACCTCGAAGCCTGCATCCTGTAAAGCTACGCCCATCGGAAAGACAGTACGAGATCCAGAGAAAGCTACCAGATGACCGCCGGGCTTTAATACTCGCAGGCATTCCGCCCATAGCTCTACAGAGTAGGCGATCCCTGTGCTATCCCACGCTTTACCCATAAAGCCCAATTCGTACGGGGGATCGGTTACGATGCTGTCTATAGAGCAGTCGTCTAGCTCTTGTAATTTCTCGAGGCAGTTACCCTTTAATAGCTTAAAATCGAGATTTATCTCTACTGGCTCTAATTCGATCGGCTCTCTCTCGCTTTCTTCCTCGCTCTCTAGGTTTTCCAGAAAGTTATTTAGCTCATCATCATCGAATCCTAGATTACTTAGATCCTCGTCTGCTAGCTCGTTTAATACTTGCTCTAATAGCTCCGTATCCCATTCTGCCCTCTCATTCAATTTGTTATCGGCTATGGCTAATAGCTGCGCATCTACCATATCAAGATCCATAAATCGAACGGGGATCTCTACGAGTCCTAATTTCTTCGCTGCCTTATAACGAGTATGACCCGCTATAATCATTTTGTCCTCTTTTCGAGCGATGATCGGCGCAGAGAATCCGAAGCGTTTTATGCTCTCGGCTACCTCATCTACAGCGCTGTCATTTTTGCGCGGGTTATTTTCCCACTCGTTTAATTCATCGATTTTTACGTATTCTGCGGCTATTTTCGCCATGTTACCTCCTAAGTTTTTTCAAAAAAATTTTTCAATATCAAAAAAAAGCGGCAATACACACAC
>Ga0181592_10000549_pt1 | contig 29185 bp, 24 predicted proteins | sample 071ome_20_FD_133755 | JGI IMG/M metagenome (GOLD analysis project Ga0181592, IMG submission 133755) | Coastal salt marsh microbial communities from the Groves Creek Marsh, Skidaway Island, Georgia - 071412BT metaG (megahit assembly) | ecosystem: Environmental > Aquatic > Marine > Intertidal...
ATGTTCGCGCATGAGTTGTCGGCCGAGTTCAATAATCAGGTTTTCCGCTGCCGGCAGGCCCATGGGTTCCCGGTTGTGTTTGACGGTATCAACGGCTGCCTGTGATATGCCAAATTCCAGTGCGGCCGGTTCGTGGCCCGAGTACTCATACTGTTGCTGGATTTCAGATGCGGCAACCAGCACAGCCAGTTCAAAATACTTGCGTTCGATAACGCCGTCATTGCGCAGGTAATTGTTCAGCTCACTCCAGAGTTCGGCAATTTTCGGGCTGTAGAGGGAAACAGACACGGGGCCGGTGGTGGGTGTCGGTCGATTACCGACTACCTCGTCATAGGCCGCCTTGCCCTCTGCGCTCAGGTCTTCGCGCGAGAGCTGTGGCAGACGGGTCAGAGTCGTTGCATTGACGTCGTCAGGAAGGTTACGGGTTTGCGCCTGGGTTCCCGACATACCGAAAACCTGGGTACAGAGTAAAATCATTACTAGCCATTTCTTGGTCATTATTTTTTCCCTTTTTTAATCATTCAACAATCATTTCACTACATTAACAGTAAACAAGTGTTACAGCGACTGGACGAAAGCACAGTCACAAGGCGCCGTGCATCACTCGAAATCAAAAATATTGGTTTCCACTTCCGGACGCTGCATGCCGTCCTCAAAATACTCTTCCCAGATTTTTGCCCAGGGCCGGTCATACCAGTCGGGAATTTTGTAGTCAATAACCGTACCGGGATTTACCGGCTGCAGGCGGCCTTCTATATTAAACAGGGTTTGTTGGCACTCTTTCCACTGGTAGCGCTGGTCCGAGTCCATCCCGGCGCGCCAGGTGTATTTCACATCCAGTTTCAGGGGGGCGACAAAAGCGGTGTCATCGTACATGGTGACAGTAAGCAGCAGGTTGTTGTCCTCATCGCGGGTGTAGACCTCGATGGCTTCAAAATCGCTGCTGTATTCGGGCAGGGCGTGGGACATCCACCAGCCCTGCACGTTCTTCGTCCAGGCGACCAGGGTTTCTCCGTCCCAGAAGCCGATGCTTTCACCGTACCACTGTGAAATGAGCGTGGCGTGCTCCTTGCCAATCAGTATCTGGCGCATGAAATTCAGGGCGGTGCCGGAAACCAGTTGTACCTGGTAGGGCGTCAGGGTGACCTGGATATCGCGAATGCCCTGGGCCCACCAGCGCACCATACCTTCCGGGTAGCAGGTGGCCGACATCCATTGCGGGGAATTGCTGACACCAACATGGTACAGCGCCTGGGCGAAGCGCTGCTGGTATTCCGGAGTCAATGCCCGCATCAGGGTGCCCGACTGGATGTTGTTGCCAAAGGTCCACTGCTGTTGCTGCAGGGTGCGTGAATCGTAATACCCTTCCCAGGCCGGTGGCGGGTTTTCGCGATCATAGACTGTGGGTCCGCCATGGGCCTTTGCCTGTGCCATCAGGGCAGCATAGTGTTCTTCGGCAGAGGTATAGGGCAGGGGGCTGATGAGTTCATCAAACGAGAGTCCGTAGTCGCAGTCTCCCCACTGGCCAACGATGTTATCAATCCACAAATCGCCCACCTGCCTTGGTGAATGACACCGGGTATAGCGGGGGTCTTTCCAGTACCGGGCATCGAGATAGAAGTCAGTGGTGGTGAACAGGTCTACCGGCAGAGCTTCAATGCCCGGTGGTGGTTCATAGGCGTTGATTTCTGCCTGCAACTGAGGGGTAACCTGGGCCATGGCAGCAGATGAGAGCAACAACGTTGCTCTCACTGCGACCTTAACGGCTTTGGCCAGGATACCCGTGATGCTGGTTGTCATCTTTGCTGCAATACCAGGTCGGTTCTCAGGTACCACCAACCGGTGAGGAGTCTTTACCGGAAGCTGCGGCACCCCATACCACGAACCCGGCAGTCACAAGCAGGGCGCACCAGGAGAACAAATCGTTAACCGACTCGTTGAAGCTGGTGCCGGCCACCGATTCGCTGAAACTGAAATAGCCGAGCCAGATGTCGAAATACATCAGCATCATCATCACGGGAATAAACAGCCACCAGGGGTGCTGTCCCATGTCGCGAAAGCGCCGGATGAGCAGGGTAAATAGCGGGTACAGGAGGACAAACATGGAGAAGATGCCGGACCCTCCAGGAACGTAGTAGGAATAGAAAGCGATGCTGACCAGCACGGTGGCCATGGCCGGAATATAGTCGTCCTTGCTGGTTGTGCCATCGTTATTGACCATCAATGCATCGTAATTGGCCGTCCCGGGTTCTTCGCCAACGGCAAAGGAATAGCGTTGCAGGACATCCCTGTAGTACGGCAGGTAGGCCAGCATCAACAAGCCATTGAGGCCGAATACCACCAGCGCACCAAGGGACGACACCAGGGACTGGTCAAGGAACAGTCCCCAGAACAGGGCATTGGCGCTGATCATCATCTGTACGCACAGGGCCGCCGGTACCATGATATTGGCCAGCAGCAGCACGCCGGCGACCAGTTGCACCACGAGAGCGACATGCAGCAACCTGGAATTGGTCAGCGAGGTCATCAGCATCTCGGACAATGGCTGTGATCCTGCGGGGGGTGAGGACAGAAACAGGACGTAGACTGAATACAGCACCACCAGTGCACCCAGGACAAGCCGGGCACCCATGACCAGTTGTTTACGCTCGTTCACTTCGGTTTTCACGGTGAACATGGGCAGGTAGTACTTGTAGTAGGCCAGGCACAACAGGGAGTTGCACAGCAGCGTTGCATAGCCGAAGGTTGACGCGCCCGAAGTCCAGCCTTCCAGCGGTGCATCCCAGTAGAACACGCCAAAGGATACCGGCAGGCAAATCAGCAGCGCCAGCGGCGTAAAGAAACCGAACAGTGCGCCGATGCCGGCGATCAGCTCCACCCCCTTGACGATGTCGAACAGCCGACTGTCCAGCAGGGCAACAATCAGTTCCATGCTCAGGGGTTGTGATCCCATGGGCTGTGGAAACAAGGGAAGAAAATGATTAAGGCCGGCAGGAATCATCCAGGCCGCGAAGATCAAACGAACAAACCAGACTGCATATTTCATGGAGCCCCCCGTACGTTAAAACGTACTTATAGTTGTAATAGTTTTTATTGGCGACCACATTGCATGGCCTTTTGTGTTGAAAGAAGCTTAACACCTGTTCCGGGTTTTGTAACTGACTGCCAGGATTCCTTGTAGCGTTCATGCCGGAGATGGCCCTTGGGGCCATTTCCGGCCTACAAATGCCCGACTTAATTATGTAGGCCGGAAATTGCGCAGCAATCTCCGGCAAAAAATCCATTCCAGGTACTCAAGGCCTATAACGGCAACACAATTCGCATTGCCTCTGCCGAACAAACATAATCTCTCTGGACGGGCCTGCATGAGCGGTTTATTCTGCTAGCCGGCCATCTATAAAAACAACAAGGCAAACTGCAAGGGGACTCCAGATGAATACCACCATCGCAACAACACCGGGTGTATCAGCCACCTTCAGGCCTTCTTTCTATTTTACATGACCCTGCTGATGGCTTTCTTTGTCTTCGGTGGCTTCAGTATGACTTACTGGTATCCCATGGCTGCCGGCACCTTTCCGCCGGCGCCGCCGGTCGTGCACTTTCATGGCCTGGTCTACTCCAGCTGGATGATCCTGCTGGTGGTGCAGGCGTTGCTGGTCAATGTGCGCAATGTCGCATTGCATCGCAGCCTGGGCACCTTTGGCATCGCGTTGGCTACCCTGGTCATTGTGATGGGGTCCCTGATAACCATCCTGGGCGCCCGCGGTGTGGCTCGTGTGCCTAACGACGGCATCTTCCTCGGTATTTTTGCGGTGACCGGTTTTGGTTTGTTGTTTACGTTGGCGATACGCAACGTGCGCAAGCCGGAAGTACATAAACGCCTTATCCTTCTGGCTATGCTACCCATCCTGCCGCCGGGCATTCACCGCCTCTACATGGTGCCGCTGGGGTTGAACGGCTTTCCGGTCGTGGCCATGTACATCACGCTTAACCTGATGGCGCTGGCCATCCTCTTTCAGGAGTGGCGCCAGCACAAAACCATCAATACATACACCTGGATTGGTGTCGGCTGGATCGTGTTCCAGCAGATCATGCATGCGACCTTCATCAATACGGAAATGTATTTCGATATCCAGGCCTGGGTAGGCAGTCTCGCGGTATACCGCTAGACCGGTGGCTGGCCTCAGTCCAGCCGCTTCCTGAACTTCAGGGTGGCAATCAATAACCCGATCACCGTAAAGCCCAGCAGGAACAGGGCATCCTCCTGCACATTTTCCACACTGGCACCGCGTAACACCACGCCACGAATGATGCGCAGAAAATGCGTGGCCGGCAGTACCTCGGCTATCCACTGTGCCAGTTCCGGCATGCCCTCGTAGGGAAACATGAAGCCAAATAACAGGATGGAGGGCAGCAGGATGAAGACCGTCATCTGCATGGCCTGCAACTGGGTTTTGGCGATGGTCGAAATGATGAGGCCCAGGGTCAGGCTGGCGGCGATGAAGAGCAGGGTGGCGATGACAATCTGGCTGATGGCACCGTTGATCGGGACACGGAAGACAAGGTGGCCCAGGCCCAGGATGATGCTCATCTGCACCAGCCCGATGAGGATGTAGGGAATGATCTTGCCCAGCATCAGCTCCAGCGAATGCACAGGGGTGGTGATCAGCAGTTCCAGGTTGCCGCGTTCGCGTTCGCGGACGATGGCCGTGGAGGTGAACAGGATCATGGTCATGGTCAGGATGATGGCCAGCAATCCCGGGACGATATTCACCGCGGTGCGCTGTTCCGGGTTGAAGTACTGCACCACTTCAAAAGTAGGCGCCGGCGGCAGGGCAGTACCTCGCGCCAGGTCTGTCAGCGGCATGGAGCGCAGGCTGCGAATGCTGGAGGCAACAATGGTGTCGGAGCCATCCACCAGCCATTGCCCCAGGGGGCGCGGATCCATATCCCCTGCGGAGCTGCCGCCACCGGCTGCCTGCTGGCTTTGTACCATGCGCTGGTCGAGATCCCGCGGCAACACCAGCACGGCGCGCACATCGCCATCGGTAATGCCCTGTTCAGCAGCCTGCACGGAATCGTAAACGGCCGTGAACTCCACAACCTGTGTCGCCAGCACGGCGGCACTGATACTGCGCGAGGCATAGCTTTGTGCCTCGTCAAGCAGGCCGGCGGGAATGTGGCGCACGTTGGTATTGATGGCATAGCCGAACAGCAGCAGCTGGATCAGTGGAATCATCACGACCATGCCGAAAGTCAGCCCGTCATGCGAGAGTTGCCTGAACTCCTTGAAGGTGATGGCACTGATGCGCAGCAGTGAGTTCACAGTATTTCCTCATCCGTTGAGGTGACAAAGACGTCCTCCAGCGAGGGGCGCACCACGCGCAGTTCAAAATCGCCGCTGCTGATGGCAGATTGCTGCTGCATCCATGCCAGGGGCTCACTGACCCCATCATCTACCAGTACGCGCAGGCGGATGCCCTGCTGGGCAGCGGAAATGATTTCGGGCAGCTCAACCAGGTCCTTTTTGAGTTGCCTGAGTCCACTGCCGCCGATCTCCACGACATTGGCACCCATCTCGTCCATCAACTCCTGGGGGCTGCCATCAGCGCGCTTCTTGCCATTGGCCAGGATGGCCAGGCCGTGGCAGCGCTCGGCTTCGTCCATGTAGTGGGAGGACACCAGGATGGTGGTGCCGGCATCGCTCAGGTCGAAGAGTTTTTCCCAGAACTCGCGGCGGTTTTCCGGGTCTACCGCCGAGGTTGGTTCATCGAGAAACAGCAATTCGGGTTCGTGGATGGTGGCGGCTGCCAGGCCAAGGCGCTGTTTCTGGCCGCCGCTCATGGTATCGGCCAGTTGTCGCTTCTGGTCATTTAATTCGTAAAGCTCCAGGAGGGAGGCCACACGCTGTTTTTCATCGCGGCCATGCACGCCATAGATTTTCGCCATGAAACGCAGGTTTTCCTCCACGGTGAGATCACCATAGAGGGAAAATTTCTGGGTCATGTAACCAATGCGCCGGCGCAGGGCTTCGGCCTGGGCCGGCAACTTCAGGCCCAATACATTGATCTCGCCGCTATCCGGGTTAAGCAGGCCGGTGAGCAGGCGAATACTCGTGGACTTGCCGGAGCCGTTGGGACCGAGAAAGCCATAGATACAACCTTTGGGAATTTGCAAATCGAGACTGTCGACGGCTTTCAGGTCGCCGAAACTGCGTGTCAGCCCCGTTGCTTCTATGGCCATCTCCGTCATGGCAAGCCCTCAGGGCAGGATGACTTGTGCCGGCAAACCGGATGGCAGTCCAGCGGCATCATCACCAAGCTGCACTTCGGCCAGGTACATTAGGCGGGAGCGCTCTTCCCGGTTGAGCGCGTAGTAGGGGGTGAAGGCCGGTTCCACCGAAACCCAGCGCACGGTACCGGAAAGGGCTTGCTCGATACCATCGACCCTGACCTGAAGTGTGTCACCGACACTGACCTGGGCGCGCACCGGCTCGGGAATATAGGCACGGGCAAAAGGCGGGCCTTCAGCCAGCACCACGGCCAGGGGAGCACCCACGTAAACCCGTTCTCCTTCGTTCCAGGGCAGGTTGTCCAGGATGTCATCACGGGTGGCATGGACGGTGAGGTTGTCCAGGTTCTGGCGCTCGCGATTCAGTTGGGAAATAGCGGCGTTGAGCTGGGCCTCGGCCAGGCGGATGTCTTCCGGGCGCGTGCCGGCGTTAAGCAGGCGTAACTGGTCTTCGGCTTCGTTCAGGGCGGCCTGGCGGGCGTCGCGACGACTGTTTGCGGTTTCCAGTTCGGCAGCCGGTGCCAGTTGCTGGTTGACCAGCCTTTCGGTACGACGAATGTCCTGCGTGATTTCCTGCAGGGTGGCGCGTGCTGCTTCCACACGGGCTTCTGCGGCCATGATCTCTTCTTCCCGGGCGCCGTTGCGCAGCTTTTCCAGGTTGGCCTCATACTGCTGGACATCGGCTTCCGCCCTGGCGACGACGGCCTGTTGCAGGCTGTCATCCAGTTGCACCAGCAGGTCGCCACGTGATACGGTGCTGCCTTCCCGAATTGGCAGGGCAGTGATGACTTCTGCGGCCGTGGCAGATAGGGTGATGCGGTCGCGTTCCAGTGTGCCCAGGGCCACGGTGGACTCGTTTGACTCACCGCAGGCACAGAGCAACAACAGCAATGCGGTGTTAACCAGAATCCTGTTGTGTTGACCTGTCATGGGGTCCTCCCATACTTGCGCAGATTACAGGTAAAAAAAAGCGGCCTGTCGGCCGCTTTAATAGTAACTGATTATTGCTCCATTAATCCTGCCCGCAGCGAGAGCAGCCAGTTTTTCACGGCCTCTACATCCTCCTCGCTGACAATATGTCCCAGGTTGGGCATGCCGCGACCGGCATAGGCGCCTTCGCGAACGATGTTCTGGATGATGTCGTAGGTTGCCGGTGCGGCATAACGCAGGTCGGCCAGGGAGCCGCCACTGGCGCCACCGGCACCATGGCACAGCATGCAGTGAGCGGTGTAGATGTCCTCTCCATGGGCCAGGACTTCCGGATCATCGTTGTAATCGATGGCGGTCAGCTCCGGCAAAGGCTGGCTTTCGGCTGGCACAATCTCGTCGCCATTGAGGCGAAATGCCCAGAGCCTGCCTTCCGGTTTGTAGGCGCCGCTGGAGTTCGGCCCGATGAGGCCGCCGGAACCGCCCCAGCCGGCCAGCACGGCCACGTACTGGACGCCATCAAGCTCGTAGGTCATTGGCGCGGCCATGATGCCGCTGCCCAGGTAGACCTGCCATACCAGCTCGCCAAAGTCGGCGGTGTAGGCCCGCATATAGCCGTCAGCGCCGCCCTGGAATACCAGGTTGCCGGCGGTAGTCAGGGTGCCGCCGTTGATGTTGAAATCGTATTCACGGGTCCAGCGCGGCTCGCGGGCGACCGGATCCCAGGCCAGCAATACGCCCGGTGAGTCATAGACCGGGCCGGTGCCTTCAGCGTAGGCATCGTCCGGGCGTACAGGACGCTCTGTCTGCGTGCCCAGACCGATACCCAGGTTCCAGCCGGCATCTTCATAGTCCCAGTTCTCGTCGATAGAGTAGGGGAAGGAACCGCCCTGATTGGTGGGGATATACATCAACCCGGTATTCGGGTTGTAGGACATGGGATGCCAGTTATGTGCCCCGCCAGGTCCTGGTGTGAGAAAGCTGATCGCGTTGTCATAGCGCGCCTGCGGGGTTTCATTGGGCCTGCCGGTTTCCAGGTCGATACCTGTTGCCCAGGTCACACGGGCATAGGCGTCGGCGTAGATCAGGTCTCCGGTTTCGGCATCCAGCACATAGAAGAAGCCGTTCTTCGGCGCTTGCATGACCACCTTGCGGGGCAGGCCGTTGATGACAATTTCCGTCAGCATCAGCGGTTGTACGGCAGTGTAGTCAAAGTTGTCCGCCGGCGTGGTCTGGTAATACCACTCCACGCTGCCGTCATCCACATCCAGGGCGACGATTGACGACAGGTACAGGTTATCGCCAATGCCTTCGCTGCGGTATTCATGGCTCCAGGGTGAGCCGTTGCCGGTACCCACGTATACCAGGCGCAGTTCAGGATCGTAAATTATCGAATCCCAGGGATTGCCGCCGCCACCGACTTCCCACCAGTTGCCGGCCCAGGTGCCGGCCGCAAATTCTACGTCTTCGTTTTCAAAGCCATCGGCCGGGTTGCCGGGCACGACCCAGAAACGCCATTCGATTTCGCCGTTATCCGGGTTATAGGCCGTCAGGTAACCGCGGGTGCCCAGTTCGGCGCCGCCATTACCGATCAATACCTTGCCGTCGGCGACCCGGGGTGCACCGGTGATGGTGTAGGGTTTGTCCTGGTCAACCGTGACCACGCTCCATTCCACTTCCCCGGTATTGGCATTCAGTGCCACCAGGCGGCCATCGATGATGCCCACAAAGACCTTGTCTCCGTAAATGGCCACACCGCGGTTGACCACGTCACAACAGGCTTTCCAGCCCAGGGAACGATCCACCTGGGGGTCATAGCGCCAGAGCTCTTCACCGGTACGGGCATCCACGGCAAACACGATGGACCACGAAGCGGTGGCATACATGATGCCGTCCCTGACAATGGGTGTGGCTTCCAGGCCGCGGTAAGTGCCGGTGTCATAGGTCCAGGCAGTGCCCAGTTCGGCGACATTGGAAAAGGTGATCTGGTCCAGCGGACTGTAACGGGTTTCACCGTAATCACGGCCGTAGGACAGCCAGTCCTCGGTATTGCCCTGGGCATTGACCAGTTCCGCATCGGTAACCGGCTCGATGCCGGTGTCTTCAACCGGTGCCGGCATAGTGGCAGCTGACTCCTGGGACTCCGGTTCCTGTGAGCAACCGGCAAGGCCCAGCAGGGCAGCCAGGGTAAGGACAGTAATAAGTGAGCGAGATGCTTTCATGCAACATTCCCCCTTGAATGTTTGACAACTTGTGCAGGCGGCAAAGTCTATCACACAGATCATGGAAAAGAGGAAAGAGACAAGAGGCAAGGGGCAAGGAACGACACGTCGGGCTTTACCGAATACCCGGGACATCGTAGGTCGGGATAGGCGCAAAGCGCCGTTTCCCGACGTGAGCATTTGCCTCATGTGAAAATTCGATGTCGGCAAACGCTTCGCTTATGCCGACCTACACTTATCGCCGAAACACTCGCAACCACCGCCAGAAATTCAACAATCCGGACAACGAACTGGCCACATAGGTCAGCGCACAGGCTGTCAGGATTTTGCGGGCGGCGCGGTAATCGGTGTTGTTGATGTACTGGCCTTCCTTGAGGATGGGCAGGGCGCGGCCAAAGCTGGCGTCGAATTCCACGGGCAGGGTCACCAGGTGCACGATGGTGTTCACCAGCATGCTCAGGATCACCACGATCATCAATGGCAGGGCCAGGCGTGCCCCGGCCGGGGCAAAGGCAATAAAGGGCATGACCAGCAGGGCCACACCACCAATGCGCTCGAGCTTCTGGGCGGACTTCACCATGCGCGTGCGGGTGGTCAGGGGTTTGTACTGCTTGTAATCCTGCAGGGCATGCCCGAACTCGTGGGCCGCTACCGTGATGGCCGTGAGCGAACGTGCATCCAGGTTGTCCTTGGACAGGCGCACCACCTTGTCCGTGGGGTCATAATGATCACCCTGCTCGGTACCTTCCACGTTCAGGTAACCCATGTCGAACTTCTTGCGCAGGTGCTTGACCAGTTCAGCCCCGGTGCCGGGAATATCCTCGCGATGGCCGCTGTACTTCTGCAGCACATGCTTGGCCCAGTATCCGGGACCAAGAATGACAACAAACAGGAGGATGCCGAGAATCAGGTAAATCATGGTGGGCAGTGTAAGGAATAAGGGTGCAGGAAGTCATGTTATTTGCAAACATGAAAAATTGTGTCACTTTTATCCATATCGTCTTCTTGGTGGGATAGCGAACTACTTCTTTCCAGGCTGCTCCCTGAAGAAAAAGAATCACTACAACAAATAACAAAAGGAAGCATTATGACCGTTTTCTCATCATTGCCCCCCGAAGCCCATCTGCTCCATGTCCTCAAACGATTTCCAAAAATGGTACCGTCGCTTCTGGAGATGCACGACGCCATTTTACGTAGTGAGTCAGGTCTCAGTGTGGGTGAGCGTGAGCTGATAGCCGCCTATGTATCGCTCAATAATGCCTGTGAATTCTGTCATGGTGCTCACCATGCCGTGGCAAAAATGTTTGGTATCGATGATCACCTGCTTGCCCAGTTGCATGGCGACCTTGAAACTGCTGATATTCCGGAGAAGCTCAAGCCGATCCTGGCTTATGCCAGGAAGCTCACGCTGTCACCATCAAAAATTGTGCAGGCGGATGCCGATGCTGTCTATGCTGCTGGCTGGTCTGAAGATGACCTGTTTGATGCCATTTCAACCTGTGCCCTGTTCAATTTCATGAATCGCATTGTCGACGGTTCGGATATCAGTGTACCCTCGGATATCTCTCGACCAGACTCTGAACGACCGAAGCTGGATTCCTATGTGGCGTTGAATCATGTCATTGATAGTTTATAAAGTCTTATGCAGTTGATTCCCACTCTTCACGCCGACCCCCAGGCCCTCGCTCCTGGCTACCAGGCCGCTGATCCCTTTCCTCACATCGTCATCGACAACCTGTTTGACGATGCCGCACTGAAGCAGGTGCTGGAGGTGTTTCCGACACCGGATGACATGCCCTGGCGTGCTTTCAACAGTGACACGGAAAAGAAGCTGGGTTACTGGCACACCAACACGGTGGCGCCACCCATCTGGGATTTCCTGCAGGCAATGAATGCACCGCCCATGCTCGACTTCCTGGAAAAGCTGACTGGCATCGATGGCCTGATTCCCGATCCCTATTTTGGCGGGGCCGGATTGCACCAGATTTTGCCCGGCGGGTTTTTGAAGGTGCACGTGGATTTCAATATGCATCCCAAGCTGAAGCTGGACCGGCGTTTGAACATGCTTATTTATCTGAACGAGGACTGGCAGGAGGAGTGGGGTGGTCACCTGGAGTTGTGGGACCGGGACATCAGCCGTTGCCATCACAAGATCGCGCCGCTGTTCAACCGCGCCGTGGTATTCAGCACCACGGACTGGTCCTATCACGGGCATCCGCATCCACTGGCGTGTCCGGAGGGGAATAGTCGGAAGTCCCTGTCTTTTTATTACTACACCAATGGCCGGCCCGAAGCGGAACGTTCACCGGATCACGATACGATATTCCGGATAACACCGGACGAGACGTAATTGTGTTGTCGGAGATAGTCCTTTGGGCCATTTCCGAACTAAAGTCGTCTGATGGGCTTGATCCTGATCATCCAGAGTTTTTTTAAGTCCTTTTAGACTTCTCATTGCGGTGACAAAACTGTACAGTGCCATGAAAAATATCGATACGAATAATATTGTCATCGCCTGCCAGTGAAGTATGTGCCGCCGGTGCAGTTTCAGGCTCGCTGATGACAGCAATCTTTAGTGGATAGCTATTAACCGGTTTCCAAAAACGGACAGTGCTGTCCCGGCAAGAAAAGCAATATTTGATGCACCAATTCGACCGCCTTAGTTATTTCTTTGCATTCCTCCTGATTGGCACCACCGGGTTCTTCCTCATCTGGGGAATGAACTATACCAATTACGCCAACGTCGTTATTTTCACGCTTGCGACCTTCTTCGGCATATTCATGGCCTTCAATATTGGCGGCAATGATGTGGCCAATTCCTTTGGTACCAGTGTCGGTGCGGGGACGCTTACCATGAAGCAGGCCCTGGCCGTGGCCGCGGTGTTCGAGGTCAGTGGTGCGGTGATTGCCGGCGGTGAAGTGACCAATACCATTCGCGGCAATATCGTGGATCTGTCGGAAATCGCCCTGGATCCCATGGATTTCATCTACATCATGATGTCGGCCCTGCTGGCCGCCGCCCTGTGGCTGCTGTTTGCCTCCCGGCGCGGTTTCCCGGTCTCCACGACCCACTCCATAATTGGTGGCATTATTGGCAGCTCCATCGTCCTGGGCATGTTGCTGGATGGGGCAGACACGGCCTTTTCCCTGGTCCAGTGGGAGCGTGTGGCCACCATCGCCTCGTCCTGGGTGATCTCCCCGGTGCTGGGTGGTTTTGTGTCCTGGGCCCTGTTCTCCCTGATCCGGAACCACGTCATTCTGCATGATGAAGAGTCCGAGCGTCGACTGCTGGAAGTCAAGGCGGAAATCCTGCAGAACAAGGAAGAGCCGCGACCGGCCTATGAACGCCTGGAAGAAATCCAGCAGATCTCCTTTGCCAGTGTGACGGCGAAGGAGGCCGACTTTTTCAAGGAAGGTGATCCCAACCAGCTGGAATTCGGCTCCTTCCACGAGCAGCACCTGAACGAGGAGAGGATGCACAGTGCGGATGCCCGGCGTGCCCTGGAAACCTGGGTACCGCTGGTTGCGGCACTGGGCGCTGTGGTGATTGCTGCCATGATGGTCTTCAAGGGCCTGAAAAACCTCGAGTTCGAATTAAGTACCCTGAGCAACCTGCTGATCATGGCCATGGTGGGCGCTGCCGTGTGGATGGGTACCCTGATTTTTGCCCGGTCACTGAAAAATGAACCGCTGAGCAAATCTACCTTCATCCTGTTCAGCTGGATGCAGGTGTTCACTGCCTGCGGGTTTGCCTTTTCCCATGGCTCCAATGATATCGCCAATGCCATCGGCCCCTTTGTTGCCATCCTCGATGTGCTGCGCACCGGGACGATAATTGCCTCGGCCTCCATTCCGCCCCTGGCCATGATTACCTTCGGCATTGGCCTAGTGGCAGGGTTATGGTTTATTGGCCGTGAAGTGATCATGACGGTGGGACATCACCTGACCGAAATGCACCCGGCATCGGGCTTTACCGCCGAGCTGGCCGCGGCCGTGGTGGTCCTGATGGCCTCCCTGCTGGGTATTCCGGTCTCCAGCACCCACATCCTGATCGGTGCCGTGCTCGGCATCGGCATCGTCAATGCCCAGACCAACTGGAAGCTCATGAAACCCATCGGGTTGGCGTGGGTGATAACCCTGCCAGCAGCGGCGCTGCTCAGCGGCCTGCTGTTTGTGCTCTTGAGAAATATTTTCTGAGCCACTGGCTGCAAGTCCACCCGGTTCGAGTATCCTGTCGGCAATGAATACCACACCACAACACGGGAAAGGGGCTGTTGCCCGAGTCCTGTACCTGCCCCATGGCGGCGGTCCCATGCCGCTGCTGGGTGACCCCGGCCATGCCCGGCTCATCAGTTTCCTGGAAAGCATTCCCCAAAGACTGGGTACACCAGAGGCGATCCTGGTGATCAGTGCCCACTGGGAAATGCCCGTGGCCCATGTGACCGCGAGCGAGGCACCGGGCCTGATCTATGACTACGGCGGCTTTTCCCCGGAGTCCTACGAGATTACTTACCCGGCACCGGGCAGCCCGGCCCTGGCAAAGGAAATCGTTGGCCTGCTGACAGCCGCCGACATACCCAGTGTTGCCGAGGGGCATCGGGGCTTTGATCATGGCATGTTCGTGCCTCTAAAGCTGATGTACCCGAATGCCGACGTGCCGGTAATCCAGCTTTCCCTGCTGGCCAGCCTGGATGCCGGTGAACACATTGCCCTGGGAAGGGCGCTGGCTCCCTTGCTGATGAAAAATATCCTGGTGGTGGGCTCCGGTATGTCCTTCCATAACCTGGGTGCCTTTTTTACCCCCGGCATGGGGAATGACGCGAACAAGGCTTTTGAACGTTGGCTGCAGGACACCTGCACTGCCGGGATACCCGAAGCAGACCGGGAAAGCCTGCTTGCCCACTGGCACCAGGCACCGGCGGCATTGCAATGTCATCCACGACCTGAACACCTGTTACCACTGCACGTGTGTTACGGGCTTGCCCGATCAAAGGGGGAAGTTGTGTTCAGTGAGTCGGTGATGGACAAGCAGGTGACCGGGTTGCTCTGGGAATGAAGGACGAAGGAGCAAGGGACAAGGTACAAGGAACATCTCGTCGGGCTTGAACGAGTCGTAGGTCGGGATAGGCGCGAAGCGCCGTTTCCCGACGATCAATTACTCACGATGTTAAAAAATTAAATATCGGTCAGGCTTCCGCCGCTTGCTCCTGCATCGGTATGGCTGACACATCTTTTTCTGCATCCATGAGTTTCATCAGCATGCGCCGGGCGCGGACAGAGTTCTCGTCACTGTGTTTCATGACTTCACGCGCCGGGGTACATCCGCTTTGCAGCAGTTGTTCGATGGCCTGTGAGGCGTCGATATCTTCCTGCACCACTTTCTCAAGGTAACCACGCATGTTTTCTATTTGCTGGACATCCACCGATGCCAGGCCGAAATGGTAGTAGCAGGAATGCCTGGTCGCCGGCGTGATGGCATGAAAGATATACATGGCGCGCATGGGCTCACCGGCACGGGCATGGTCATCCGGAAAGGTCATCTCTACCGAGCCGGCATGCAGCCCGGGGTAGTAGAAATTCATGGCGCTGACCTGGTTGATCTTGCCTTCGTAATCATGGAATTCCTTGACCACGGGCGGCGCAGGGCAATCACGGATGGTGCGGGAGCTGTATAGCACTCCGGGGCCTTCGGAGAGGTCTTCCGGGACCTCGGCATTACCGCTGGAACCGATGCTGTCGCCATGCAGGAAAGCCAGGTGTGAAAGGTCGGTCAGGTTGTCAGTGAGAAGCTGGTAACGGGCCTGTACTTCATAGAAATACAGCGGACTGGCAGTGAGGTTGTCACCGTTATGGCCGATGGCCTCCAGGTCCGGCAGCAGGGCAGTATCTGCCTGCGCGGGATCACCAGGCCAGACCCAGACCCACATGCCGTGCTCCACCACCGGGTATTTCTTTAGCTTGCAGCTGGCAGGGATGGTGTCCTGGCCGGGGATGCGTGTGCATTGGCCATCGGTATCAAAGGAAATGCCGTGGTAGCCGCACGTGATGACATCATCTGCCAGGTGACTGTCGGCCAGGGGGTAAAAGCGATGTGGGCACAGGCCACTGAGACAGGTGATCTCACCGTCTTGTTTGCGAAACAGCACCACCGGCTGGTTCAGTACCTGGCGTGACAACAATGCACTGGTGACATCCTGGCAGAATGCCACGACATACCAGCCGTTGTGGACGGCGTAATAACCCTCTTTGAACGGATACATGAATCCCCCTCAAAACCTGTTTCCGGTTTCGGAAAGCATAACAGAATGAAAGGGGGCTATGGACAACACGTGGGGCTTGAACGATTGTAGGTCGGGATAGGCGCAAAGCGCCGTTTCCCGACGTTGGGCTTCAACAAATGCTGCGGAGTCGATGTCGGCAAACGCCCCTTTGGGGCTATGCCGACCTACGAAACTGGTTTTTTTTGGCCATAAAAAAGGGCGCCAGAGGCACCCTTTTCAAGCTTGGTTTCTTTCTTATTATTTAGTATTTGTAGTGCTCTGGCTTGTATGGGCCTTCGACTTTCACACCAATGTACTTGGCCTGGTCGTCGGTCATGCGGGTGATAACACCGTCAAAGCCCTTGACCATGCAGGCAGCCACTTCTTCGTCCAGTTTCTTCGGCAGTACTTCAACCTTGATGTTGCTTTCCTTGAATTCAGGATCCAGGTCGGCGAACTTGCGTTCCCAGAGATACATCTGGGCCAGTACCTGGTTGGAGAAGGAACCGTCCATGATGCGTGAAGGATGGCCGGTAGCGTTGCCCAGGTTGATCAGGCGACCTTCGGAGAGCAGGATCAGGAAGTCTTCCTTGCCGTCCTCCAATTTGCCGCGCACGATCTTGTGAACCTGCGGCTTCACTTCTTCCCACTTCCAGTTCTTGCGCATGTAGGCAGTGTCGATTTCGTTGTCGAAGTGACCAATGTTACAGACGACGGCAGCAGGTTTGAGTTTCTGCAGCATGTTGGCGTCACAGACATTGATGTTACCGGTGGTGGTCACGATCAGGTCGGTGGAGCCCAGCAGTTCCTCGTCGATGCAGTCGATTTTGCCGGTGTTGATGCCGTCCTTGTAGGGAGATACGACTTCGAAGCCGTCCATGCAGGCCTGCATGGCACAGATCGGGTCGACTTCAGAGATCTTCACAATCATGCCTTCCTGGCGCAGGCTGGCAGCAGAGCCTTTGCCCACGTCACCGTAACCTATAACCAGGGCTTTACGGCCGGACAGCAGCATGTCAGTACCGCGCTTGATGCCGTCGTTCAGTGAGTGGCGGCAGCCGTACTTGTTGTCGTTCTTGGACTTGGTCACCGAGTCGTTGACGTTCACGGCCGGTACTTTCAGCTCGCCGGCTTCCATCATTTCGTACAGACGATGTACGCCGGTTGTGGTTTCCTCGGTGATGCCGTGAATGTTGTCCAGCATCTCGGGGTATTTCTCATGAACCATGGCAGTCAGGTCACCACCGTCGTCCAGCAGCATGTTGGCATCCCAGGGCTTGCCGTCCTTGAGGATAGTCTGTTCGATACACCACTCGGCTTCTTCCTCGGTCTGGCCTTTCCAGGCATAAACCGCAACACCGGAAGCGGCCATGGCGGCAGCAGCGTGGTCCTGCGTGGAGAAAATGTTACAGGAGGACCAGCGTACTTCGGCACCCAGTGCTTTCAGGGTTTCAATCAGTACGGCAGTCTGGATGGTCATGTGGATACAGCCAATGATCTTGGCGCCCTGCAGGGGCTTTTCTTCACCGTACTTTTCGCGCAATACCATCAGGGAAGGCATTTCAGACTCGGCAAGGATGATTTCCTTGCGGCCGAAGTCAGCCAATCCAATATCCGCGACTTTGTAATCTTCTTTACTCATTTTAGTTTCCTGTTTCCTTTTAGTTATTCGGATAAAACAGGGACAGAGCACGCTTTACGTGGTCTGTCCCCTGGCTGGTTATACCAGCCTGCTTCTATCTGACTGGGCGTCTAACTATCAGATACCGGCATCTGCTTTCAGTGCATCTGCCTTGTCGGTTTTCTCCCAGCTGAATTCATCACGTCCGAAATGGCCATAGGCCGCAGTGGGACGGTAAATCGGGTTCAGCAGGTCCAGCATCTTGATGAGGCCGGCAGGCTTGCAATCAAAGTTTTCCCTGACCAGCTTGGTGATTTTCGCATCATCAATCTTGCCAGTGCCGAAGGTGTCAACCAGGATGGAGGTAGGCTCGGCTACACCAATGGCATAGGAGAGCTGTACTTCACATCGGCTGGCAATACCGGCAGCCACGATGTTCTTGGCAATATAACGTGCCAGGTAGGCCGCTGAACGGTCAACCTTGGAGGGGTCCTTGCCTGAGAATGCGCCACCACCGTGACGGGCCATGCCGCCGTAGGTATCAACGATGATTTTGCGTCCGGTCAGGCCGCAGTCGCCGTGTGGGCCACCGACAATGAACTGGCCGGTTGGGTTGATGTGGTACTTGGTGTCGCCATCGAGCATGGAGGCAGGCAGTACTGGTTTGATGATTTCTTCCATGACCGCTTCACGCAGGTCTTCCTGGCTGATGTCGGCAGTATGCTGGGTTGACAGTACTACAGCGTCAATGGACTGTGGTTTGCCGTCAACATAGCGGTAAGTCAGCTGGCTCTTGGCGTCTGGCAGCAGGAAAGGCAGTTTGCCGGCCTTGCGTACCTCAGACTGCTTTTTCACCAGCAGGTGTGAGTAGGTAATCGGGGCCGGCATCAATACGTCTGTTTCATCACAGGCGTAACCGAACATAAGGCCCTGGTCTCCCGCACCCTGTTCCTTGTGCAGGCCTTCGCCTTCTGTCACACCCATGGAAATATCGGGTGACTGTTTACCGATGGCGTTGAGAACAGCACAGTTGTGTCCGTCAAAACCTTCTGATCCGCCGTCGTAGCCGATATCCAGGATGACACCACGCACGATACTTTCCACGTCGATAACGGCGGTAGTGGTAACTTCGCCGGCGACCAGTGCAAGGCCAGTATTTACCAGGGTTTCGACGGCGACACGGGATTTCGGATCTTGTTCCAGTAATGCATCAAGAATGGCATCTGATATCTGGTCCGATACTTTGTCAGGATGGCCTTCAGATACAGATTCCGATGTAAACAATACTGCTTCAGTCATACTGTTTTCCTTCTGTTTAGTGCAAATGTCAGTGCCGGAATTTTTGCGGCGACTGTTTGCCATGATGTCTTGACTTGCAATGCTGACCCACACGGATACGCTGAGTCTTTCTCAAGTCTCTTTATGTAATTGGTCTGTGATAGTTATATAAGTAGAGTCAAAGAAATCGTCTAACTACCTTGAACCAAGGCTACCTCCTGAACTGATTTCTTCCCCCGGGATTTGCCCGTAAGTAAATGCTTCAAGTTTGTATCCCGTGTCCGCCCAATCTGCTCTGTTAGCTCACGCCAATCCTTGGGGGGATGTTTGTCTATTTAACCTAGGATATCTTGAATACTTGTAATTTTTATAATCAGACAGGAATTGCAGGGCCACGAATGTATCACCCTCCAAGGGTTTTCGCAAATCCCCGGAAATAACGGGTTTTTCATTCAACTGGGGGCTGATACGGGCTTTTTTGGCCTATTCTGTATGGCAAATTGACACTGGCTGGGAGACAATAGTGCCCCCCAGAAAAAGTGAACCAAAAAAAAACAATTCAGGATGCTGGTTGCGCCGATACACGGGGCAACCGACTACTACAGATAATCATATTTACCCCCGTTCGGGACAGGAGAAGCAGTATGCCGGCTGAGAAATCCAGCACTTCCGGTATCAACGAGTCAGAAGCAAGCAGCATCAGCAGGAAAGCCTCCCGTAAAGACTGTGCCAATGCCATCCGTGTACTGGCCATGGATGCTGTCCAGCAAGCCAATTCCGGCCATCCGGGCGCACCCATGGGCATGGCCGATATCGCCGAAGTGCTCTGGAATGACTTCCTGCGCCACAATCCTACTAACCCGAACTGGATCAACCGCGACCGTTTTGTCCTGTCCAACGGCCACGGCTCGATGCTGATCTATGCCCTGCTGCACCTGACCGGCTATGACCTGCCCATTGAGGAGCTGAAGAATTTCCGCCAGTTGGGCTCCAAAACCCCGGGTCACCCTGAATACGGCTATACCCCGGGTGTGGAAACCACCACGGGTCCCCTGGGCCAGGGCCTAGCCAATGCGGTAGGCATGGCCATTGCCGAGCGTACCCTGGGCGCCCAGTTCAACCGTGACGGTTTTCCGCCGGTTATTGATCACTACACCTATGTCTTTGCCGGTGACGGCTGCCTCATGGAAGGCATTTCCCATGAAGTGTGCTCCCTGGCCGGTTCGCTGAACCTGGGCAAACTGATCGTGTTCTACGATGACAACGGCATCTCCATTGATGGTGAAGTCGCGGAATGGTTCGGGGACGACACCGACCAGCGTTTCCAGGCCTATCACTGGCAGACACTGACCATCGATGGCCACAATCCTGATGAAATCAGCGAAGCCATCAAGGCGGCCCAGGCCAACAAGGACCAGCCCACCCTGATTATCTGCAAGACCCAGATCGGTTATGGCTCGCCCAACAAGGCCGGCACCTCAGCTACCCACGGTGCACCGCTGGGCGAGGACGAAGTCCAGGCCACCCGCGAGGCCCTGGGCTGGAATTATCCTCCGTTCGAGATTCCTGATGAGATCTACCAGACCTGGGAAGCCCGCGAGAAAGGCTATGCCTTTGAAACTTCCTGGAAAGAGCTGTTTACCCAGTTTGAAGAGGAGTACCCGGTCCACGCCATGGAGCTCATCCGTCGTATTCGCGGCGGGCTGTGTGCAGATTTTGAAGAGGTGGCCAACCAGTATATTTCGCAGTGCAACGAGGACGCGGCTGACATGGCCACGCGCAAGGCTTCCCAGCAGGCCATCGGCGCGTTTGGCACCGTGTTGCCCGAGCTGATCGGCGGCTCTGCCGATTTGACCGGCTCCAATCTCACCGCCTGGGACGGTAGCCTGGCCATCACCCGGAACCCCAAGGGCAACTATATCTACTATGGTGTCCGCGAGTTCGGCATGGCCGCCATCAACAATGGGATAGCCCTGCACGGCGGCTTTATCCCCTATGGCGGTACCTTCCTGATTTTCATGGAGTATGCCCGCAACGCCGTGCGCATGGCAGCCTTGATGAAGCAGCGCAATATTTTTGTCTTCACCCATGACTCCATCGGTCAGGGAGAAGACGGCCCGACCCACCAGGCTATCGAACAGCTTTGTGCCCTGCGCGTGACACCGAACATGTCGGTCTGGCGTCCTGCTGACAACGTGGAAACTGCCGTGTCCTGGAAGGCGGCATTGCAGAACGGGGAAGGCCCTACCTCCCTGGTACTGACCCGGCAGGGCGTTCCTCACCTGGAACGCAGCCAGGAGCAGATCGAAGGGATTGCCCGTGGCGCTTATATCCTGGCCGATTGTGAGGGTGAGCCGGAAGCGGTGGTACTGGCCACAGGCTCCGAAGTCTCGGTCTCGCTGGAAGCGGTCAAATCCCTGCAGGCTGAAGGCAAGGCAGTGCGCCTGGTCTCCATGCCGTCAACGGATGTGTTTGATGCCCAGGAGGCAGACTATCGCGAATCGGTACTGCCGGCCGCCGTGCGCAAGCGCGTAGCCGTGGAAGCGGCCCAGGTCGACTACTGGTACAAGTACGTGGGACTGGACGGCAAGGTGATCGGCATGACCACGTTTGGTGAATCTGCGCCGGGCAAGGTGGTCATGGAGCACTTTGGCTTCACGGCGGACAAGATCAAGGCCCAGATCAGCGAACTGCTGTAGGCCGGAAATGGCCCGCAGGGCCATCTCCGGCATTTGTATCTCGTTTTAAATCGGGATTGCCGGAGATTGCTGCGCAATTTCCGGCCTACAAGGTGACGAGGTTGATCGAAGCTGCCAGCACCACCGCATCAGGTCCTGTTCAGGCGTATACCGGCAGTGTCCTCAACCGGGGCATAACCCAGGTTCTCCATGAACACTTTCACCATATCATCGGCGTCATAGTCGAGGATGCGCACTTCATCAAATACCGCAGCCAGCAGGGCCTTCTTGCGCTCGTAATCAAACAGCCAGGAATCGGCTTCCAGGTAGCGGTAGGAACCCGGATCATCACTCAGGGGTAGCTCCAGTGACTCGAGCTGTTTCTGGTAAGACTGGCGGTAGGATTCCTTGTCCCGAAAACAGCACAGCGTCACCACTTCATCGCTGTACAGGGAAAACAGCTGTTTCAGGCGGGCGTATTCGGTTTCAGAATCCAGCAGGTAGAGCCCTTCATTGGTCCACAGTACTTCCTCGCAGCCAGCGGCCTGCGCTTTTTCGTAGTGCCTGGCCACTTCCGTTGCCAGCCGGCGCTCCAGCGTATTGAAAAACTCCTCATCGAGAAATTCCTGCAGCCGCAGCTTGGCCGTGGAATCCCGGTTTTCGTCCAGGGCATAGACATTGAGCAGGAAATGGGAGGGATTATCGAAGCCCAGCAGGGTATCGGGCACATAGAGCCCGGCTGACATCAGGGTTTCCCGGTGTGTCTGCAGGTAGTGCTGGATGGACGTGGTGCCGGTCTTGTGCTGACCGATGTGGACGTAGGTTCTCACTTTTTCGTGTAGCTGTTGAATCGTTTACAAACCAGGGGTGACTGTATCGTGTTATCTCGTATTTTCCTTGTATTTGGCGGCCCGGATGTGCAGAAAAGTTTTCTGCAATCGGGTATGATTTGCCTTCCTAGCAACCGGCCAACCTCTTCGACATAGCAGTTACCATGACCATTCGCAGTATTCATGATTACCCCCTGAAAGACCAGCGTGTATTAATCCGGGAAGACCTCAACGTGCCCGTCAAGGACGGCAAGGTGGTCAATGACACCCGCATCATGGCAGCACTGCCTACCATTCGCCTGGCCCTGGAGGCTGGCGCGAAGATCATCATCATGTCCCACCTGGGGCGGCCGGAAGAAGGCGTGCCCATCAGCGAGCAGGCCCCGTTTTCCATGGCGCCGGTAGCAGATTACCTGGGCCAGTTACTGGATGCCGAGGTGGCCATCATGTCACCGGATTTTTCCGCAGAGGATTCGCAGCAGCTGGCATCCGGCAGCTGTGTGCTGCTGGAAAACGTTCGCACCAATTTCGGTGAAAAATCCGATGCTGAGGACCTGGCCCGTTATTACGCCAGTTTGTGCGATATTTTTGTGATGGATGCCTTTGGTACCGCCCACCGGGCCCAGGCCAGTACCCATGGTGTGGCCAAGTTTGCGCCCAAGGCCTGCGCCGGTCCGCTGCTGAAGGCGGAACTGGATGCCCTGGACAAGGCGCTGAGCAATCCGGAGCGCCCGATGCTGGCCGTAGTCGGTGGCGCCAAGGTCTCCAGCAAGCTGAGTGTACTTGAAGCTTTGGCAGGCAAGGTTGAGCAGCTGATCGTGGGCGGCGGAATTGCCAATACCTTCCTGGCAGCGGCGGGCAAGCCCGTGGGCAAGTCCCTGGTCGAGGCAGACATGATTCCGGTGGCCAAAAAACTGATGGAAAGTGCCGATATTCCCCTGCCGGTGGATGTACTGGTAGCAACAGAGTTTTCCGAGACGGCGCCGGCGACCCTCAAGGGCGTCGATGACGTGGGCGACGATGATATGATTCTTGATGTCGGCCCGGAAACCAGCAAGCAGTTTGCTGCGCTTATTGGTGGCATGAAGACCATACTCTGGAATGGCCCTGTAGGTGTTTTTGAGTTTGATAATTTTGCCCACGGCACAGAGTCACTGGCAAAGGCCATTGCTGAGAATGACGGATTCTCCATTGCCGGTGGCGGGGAAACCATTACCGCTATCGACAAGTACGGCATCAGTGACAGGATTTCCTATATCTCTACCGGCGGAGGCGCCTTCCTGGAATACGTCGAAGGCAAGACATTACCGGCCGTGGCGGTGTTGGAAGAGCGTGGGAGCTAGGAACAAGGAACAAGGAACAAGGGACGACACGTAAGGCTATAACGGGATCTCGTAGGTCGGGATTACCCTAAAGGGCATAAAAGGCGCGAAGCGCCGTTTCCCGACGATGAAGTCCTGGAAAATGAAATGGCATCTATGTCTGCAAACGCTCCGCTTTATGCCGACCTACGAAATGGTGAGGTTTTTGTAGGTCGGATAAGGTCCGAAGGACCGCCATCCGACATCAGTTAAAAAGTTAATAGACAAAAGATCAATTTAAAGAACAGAGCGAAAAGGAACACGACAATGGCATTAATGAGCTTGAGACAGTTGCTGGACCATGCGGCGGAAAATGATTACGGCGTCCCCGCGTTCAACGTCAATAACCTGGAGCAGGTCAGGGCGATCATGATGGGTGCCGATGAGGTGAACAGCCCGGTCATCCTGCAGGCCTCGGCCGGTGCACGTAAATATGCCGGCTCCAACTTTCTCAAGCACTTGATCCAGGGCGCTATCGAGGAATTTCCGCATATCCCCATTGTCATGCACCAGGACCACGGGGTGTCGCCGGCAGTTTGCCAGCGCTCCATCCAGCTGGGTTTTTCCTCCGTCATGATGGACGGTTCCCTGGGCGAGGACGGCAAGACGCCGATGGATTTTGATTACAATGTTGATGTCACCCAACGTGCCGTGTACATGGCCCATGCCTGCGGCGTGTCCGTGGAAGGTGAGCTGGGCTGCCTGGGTTCCCTGGAGTCCGGCATGGCCGGCGAAGAGGATGGTCATGGCGCCGAAGGCAAACTCACCATGGACCAGTTGCTCACCGATCCGGAAGAAGCGGCCCAGTTTGTCGAGGCCACCCAGGTCGATGCCCTGGCCATTGCCTGCGGCACCAGTCACGGCGCCTACAAGTTCAGCCGCCCGCCGACGGGCGATATCCTGGCCATGGAACGTATCCGTGAAATACACCAGCGTATTCCCAATACCCACCTGGTCATGCACGGTTCTTCCTCTGTCCCCCAGGAATGGTTGGCCGTGATTAATGAATTTGGTGGCGAGATACCGGAGACCTACGGTGTCCCGGTTGAAGAAATCCAGGAAGGTATTCGCAATGGTGTGCGCAAGGTCAATATCGATACCGACCTGCGCCTGGCCTCCACCGGGGCCGTGCGCCGTTTCCTGGCGGAAAACAAATCCGAATTTGATCCGCGCAAGTTCCTGACACCGACCATCAATGCCATGAAAGACATCGTGGTGGCCAGGCTGACAGCCTTCGGGACTGCCGGGCAGGTTTCAAAAATCGGCAAGATTTATAACCTGGAAGAAATGTCTGAACGTTACAGTGCCGGTGAATACAAGGCACACGTAAACTGATTCGACAGCAGTCCCGTTAAACACTCGAAGCACACCCAGGCAATCTGTTCATAACGGACAGGCGGCCTGTACTGACTGGCGATTATCGCCCGATAAAAGAACAACAAGCACAGCTCTGGCAGGAACCCGTATTGCAACCAGATTCCGAAGATTTCGCCAAGATCAATAATTTCTATCGCTGGATCAGGGATTACCTGGCAGACCTCTCACAGGCTGAAGATGGCGAACTCAGTCATGCCATCAACTTTGGCTACTGGGAAGACGATTGCAGCAACCTGTTTGAAGCGCAGATGGCTTTTTTCAGGCTGGTCTGCTCCATGCTGGCGCCCCTGACGGCTGACGATCATGGCGTTGAAATTGGCTGCGGCATCGGCGGCTATGCCATGCGCCTGCTCCAGCAATATCCGGTTGAGCTGACCTGTTACGACCTGCTGGAAGAGCATCTTGACCTGACACGGCAGTATGCTGACGCCCATGGGGTGGCAGACCGGCTCAACACTATCCAGGGAAATTCCATGCACATGGCAGATTTTGCCGATGATGCCCTGGACTTCATGTACTGCGTGGAGTCGTCATTTCACTATGATGAAAAGCAGAAGTTTTTCAATGAAGTGCACCGCGTACTCAAACCTGGTGCCACGTTTGTTTATGCCGATATCAGCTGTGAAGATGTCTCAAGGATCACGTTCAAATCCGGCAACCACTTTTCCGCCAGGGCAGAACTTGATGCCTATATCACCAATGCCGGCCTGAAGATTGCGCAGCACCGGGATATTGGTCCGCAGGTCTATGTCCCCCTGCAACGCTATACCGAGTATTTCAATGATGAATTGCTGCAGGCACCAGCCGGCTCTGACAAGGCTAAGGTCGGCAAGTACTGGGATCTTGTGCTGAATAATTACACCAAGCTGCTCAAGCAGGGCTTGATGGGGTACCAGGTTTATCAGGTTCGCAAGGAAGGGTGAAAAGGGACAAGGAGCAAGGAGCAAGGAACAAGGAACGACACGTTGGATCGTAACCAAATCCCGTAGGTCGGGATAGGCTCGAAGAGCCGTTTCCCGACGTGAGCGTTTATACTAACCTGGAATGTTCGGTGTCGAATAACTGATTAAGGTTGAACTGATGGGGATGCTTGCCGCAATCCGTTTCAAACTCATGTTTGCCTGGGTTGCCTTCCTACGGCGTTTTCTTTCCTATGCTTCAGGCAACAGTGTTGCATCACGCACGGTTTATTTCTTGCATCCTGCAATAGCCCGCCAGAAAGCTGCTTTTGTCGATGGTCTCAATGCTGTCCTGAACGATGCAGGTATTGCAGATTCTGCCTGGAGACGTCATAAGAACCTGGTCGGTGTCACCCGCTTGCAAGGCAGTTACTACTCGCAGTCCGATACTACCTGGATCAGGCAATGAGAAGTGGAAATAGACGGAGCCGAACATGTGCATGCGGCCCACGCCCAGAGTAAAGGCGTGCTGACCATGACCTATCACCACCATTTCAACATGCTTTTCTGTAACCTGCTTGGCCGGCTCAATCTGCCGATCACGACCATTGCCATGGATGCCAGGGACAATGCCCGCTACCAGAAATTTGGTCACCGCATAGACCGCATCTATTCCCATGCAGAAAAGCTGCTCAATGGCGGCACGATTATCCTGGTCAAACCGAACAGCCCGGTACGTCCCATCCTGCGCGCGTTTGAAAACAATCACCTGGTTATCACGGCAAACGACTTTCCCGAAGTCTTCGACGACAAGAATCGCAAGGATTTTCCCTTCCTTGGTAAATCCCTGTCCTGCCCTACGGGGACAGTAAAACTGGCTGTCAAAAAACAGATCCCAATCGTGGCCGGCTACCTGACCTGGCTGGGCGGCAAACGTTTTCGCCTGGTCATCCGCCCGGTCAGCGACGGCTCACCAGAGATGAAAGTAAAGACCGCCATGGCCAACTATCTCGGTATTCTGGAAGAGATGGTTAAGAACGAACCCGGGTTGTGGGAGGGGTGGAAGTGGATGCAGCGGAAAGATTAAGTGGATCGGTTGGAAGGGGGTAGCGATCAGGTGTGGGTGTGCTTGAAGGTTTTCGATAAAGGGATAAAGGGATAAAAGGATAAAGGGCAAGCGGTTCAGGTTGGCGTTTTTTGCAAGTAGATGCTTTGCCATTCAAAAGGCTGAATTTCTTACAATAAACGGTTAATGAATTTTTTTCGTGAAAATAAAATTAAACCTGAATAAATTATCTGAATCCTCAGGAATCGCTGTACCGTAGGCCCTTTATCCCTTTATCCCTTTATCCCTTTATCCCTTTATCCCTTTATCGTTTTATCGATCATCATTACTTCGCCCTAATCGTCTCCACCCCCGACTCCCGACCGAGGAGCAACACATCCGCCGGTCGATGCGCAAACAATCCGTTGGTGACGACGCCGACGACTTCGTTGAGTTGGGTTTCCAGTTCGCGGGGGTTGACGATGGACATGTTGTAGACATCGATGATGATGTTGCCGTTGTCCGTGACGACACCTTCGCGGTAGACCGGGTCGCCGCCGAGTTTGACGATCTGGCGGCCGACATGGCTGCGTGCCATGGGGATGACTTCCACCGGGAGGGGGAAGGCTCCCAGGACATCTACCCACTTGCTGCCATCGGCAATGCAGACAAATTCCTTTGCCACGGCGGCAATGATTTTTTCGCGGGTCAGGGCGGCGCCTCCACCCTTGATCAGTTGCAGGTATTCATTGGTCTCATCGGCACCGTCGATATAGACAGTGACTTCATCAACGCTGTTCAGGTCATACACGGGAATGCCATGGGACTTGAGGCGGCGCGCGGTTTCCTCGGAGCTGGCCACCGTGGCATTGACCTTTTGTTTCACCCTGGCCAGTTCCTCGATGAACAGGTTGGCGGTGGAGCCTGTACCGACTCCGATCACGGCATCGGGGTTGAGGTATTGCTGGATATGGTCAAAAGCGGCGCTGGCGACAGCCTGTTTCAGTTCATCCTGGGTCATACGGGACTTCTCTTGTTTGCTGGGTTCACAGGCAGTGTTCTGTCACGCCAGTGGACTGTTTCTGGGAACTCTAGTCTAAACGAGGGCTGTAGTGGTTGCGAGGTGCGTAAGCCCTGGAAAAGAAGACCAATTAAAGGTTGCATTAAGGAAATAAACTATTTATAGTTCAGCCACTTACGGCATATATCTGACAAGATATATCAAATAAAGACTCTAACTTGTTGGTTGTTCCATATAGTTGCATGCTGCCGCCACAGGCGAATAGCTTAAATCACGGGGAAAAACATGAAAAAGAGTCCTGATCTGATGATGGTACTGTTGATTGTATTCAGTGCCGGTATCCTTATTAGCACCGTAGCGCAAAGCAGCAATATATTTTAATTTTTTCAATACCTTACAGCAGCTGCAAGCGCGTACCAAGACTCACCGGACCATGTAGAATGCCGAGCCGGTGATGATCCCTCCCAGGGGCACGTCCCAATCGGCGGCCTCCAGATGCTCTACCCTCTGACATTCATGCGCCAGGCCGATCAACGCGGGGCCTTTGCTGTGGTCTTCTTTCAGGAAGGCGAATGTCCTGTCGTAGTAACCTTTTCCCATTCCCAGGCGATTACCGTCCAGGTCAAAGCCGACCAGCGGCATGAATACCGTGGACAGATCTTCAGGCGCTATCACGGGTGCATCGGGCCCGGGTTCCTGCAAGCCGAAAAAGTTGGTCACCAGGGGGGCATCCGGCAGAAACCGGCGAAATTGCAGGGTCGTGGTGGCAGATTCCAGCACAGGCAGGTAACAGCATTTATCCAGTGACACCAGGGCATTGAGCAGGGGGCCGGTATCGACCTCACCATCTGCCGACATGAACAGCGCGATATGATCACCCAGTGGAAAATGAGTCTGGGAAAGGGCAGTTTCCATGACCGACCGGGCGGTGCTGAGCTGCTCGTGGGCCGACAGGTCACGACGCCTGGCCCGAATCTCGTTTCTCAGCTGTTTTCGGTCTATATGACTTATATCCTGCATGCTATATAAAGAGTAAGTACTGACTTATTTAAGGGGATTAGTGGCGCTGAGGCACTGGATACCTGTCTGGCCCGGGCAAAAACCGGGGCCTGGTAAATTGGCATAGTAGCCTTGGCTGTATTGGTATAGCTTTGGCTGTATTGGTATAAAGACGCTGACCTGAATAAAAGAGCATCAGGCCAGGCAAAAATAAGAATCACTCCCCGAAATACCGCTATCGAACGAGTCCTGAACCCTATGGTTCAGGTGGTGGCCTGTCCGGCGCATAAGGCTTTCCGTCTTGCGGACATGCACACAACTCCATTGGGCAAAGCCTCCGGGTAACAATTATCTGCTCAAGAACATATTCAACTGG
>Ga0181592_10000558_pt1 | contig 28893 bp, 9 predicted proteins | sample 071ome_20_FD_133755 | JGI IMG/M metagenome (GOLD analysis project Ga0181592, IMG submission 133755) | Coastal salt marsh microbial communities from the Groves Creek Marsh, Skidaway Island, Georgia - 071412BT metaG (megahit assembly) | ecosystem: Environmental > Aquatic > Marine > Intertidal zone...
CTAAATCAAACTGCCTACACCTCTCTTGATCAATCAGCGAGGGGAGTTCCTCCGAACCCACTTGAACAAATGATAAGTGATTGAAGGATTCCTTACAAAGCTGTTGAACAGGATTCCCATCTGAGTCTTCTCTAAAAATTGCTCGCAATATTTGGTGACGGACGGAGAGTTTTTTAATTGCCTCATCCAAAGACTTGAAATCCAAAACGCCTGTCAACCGAAAAGCCCCAAAAATATTGTAGGATCCGTCTTGACGATTATAGGTGTCTTTAACACCTTCCCTAATTAAGTGGTGCTGCGCATACATTCGCCGCTGCATTGGTGTGAGTGAAAAAACATCGGGACTTTTTTGTCCACTTACAGGTATTTCCGTTTTTGACGTTGTGCGTATCGTCGTTTCTTCAAGCAAGGCATCTAAGTCACCCAAATCAATGTTTTTTGGGGTCATCATTCAATGTTTCTCTAACTTTTCCAGGATTGCATTTGCACTTACGCGGATTGCTTCCGCATTTGGATTGTCCGCAATTATCTTTTCGGCCATAAGGCGTGGGGTCCCAGCCAAAAACAAATCGCCCAAAGATATGCTTTGGCCCACTAGCTTTTCCAGCCGGTTTCTGAGTTGCATAAGGTGCAAGGAATGGCCACCAGCAGTCATAAAATTCTGATCGGGATCAAAATCTTGACTATTGATAGTCAAAGCGCAGGTAAGAGCAACAAATCGAATGAATGGATCTTCCTCTGCCAGAATTTTACTGGAACTATCCACTCCTTTTGACGGTCTATAGCTGAGAAGAGCCGTCATATCCACTTTGCCATTATTCGTAAGTGGCATTTCCGCAATATGATGGCAAACCGCAGGAACCATATACGCCGGTAGCACGCCCGCCAAATATTCCTTTACTTCAAGAACCTCTTTTCCATCCTTAGAAACAAACCAGGCAATCAAACGTGGGTCATCAGTTAATCCAACAGCAGCATCCTTAATCAAAGGATGCCTACGAAGAACTGTTTCAATCTCCCCCGGCTCGATTCTATGACCCATAATTTTGATTTGGCGATCAGTCCGACCAAGAATTTCAAGCTTGCCGTCAACCCAACGTGCCAGGTCACCAGTATGATAAACTCTCGCCCCTCCAGCGATTGGAGTGAAAACACTAGCCGTTTGACGAGGGTCATTTCTATATCCTCGAGAAACTCCATCCCCCGTGATTAAAAGTTCACCAATAGCGCCTGGAGGAACCAGGTGGCCATTAAGGTCAGCAACTAAGAGTTCAGTTCCTGCTATTGGACCACCGACATGAACATCACCATCAGACATCTCACCAACCGCAGACCAAATTGTCGTCTCGGTAGGCCCATAAAAATTCCATACTTCCGCGGCTGTATCAGTTAAATGCTGCTTCAGGTCGGCTGAAAGCGCCTCACCTCCTGACCATGCACGGAGACCTGGAAATGCGCCTTCTTCAACCAGAAGTTTCCAGGTAGCTGGAGTTGCTTGCATTACACTCGCTTTTACGTCCCTCAAGATATTAGCGATTTTCCTCCCGTCGCGAGCGGACATGTCATCAAGAATATGTATCTCTGCGCCAACAACCAGAGGACAAAGCATTTCAGCCAGTGAAATGTCGAAAGACGGTGTGGTCACAGAAACCAAAACGTCTGAATCGATAATGCCAGGATGAGAAACAAATGAAAAAATAGCATTAGCTAACGCACTTCGGCTTACTTGCACGCCCTTTGGTCGTCCTGTGGAACCTGAAGTAAACATCACGTAGGCAAGCTGCGTTCCCGCATGCTGAATATTATTTCGAATGCCAGGCTCTGGATCTAAGTTGAGCAAATCACTTCGCTCAATCCGAAACGTAGGTACTTTTATGTTGCCCGGTAAAGGTGAAAAATCACGTCGCGTGTCAATTAAAAGATTGGGCTTTGCAGCTTCAAACATCATCGCTACCCGCTGCAGCGGCAATGCTGGATCGATTGGCATGAAAGCAAAGCCGTTTCTCCAGCAAGCAAGTATCGCCGCAATTGTTGTTACCCCATTCTCACCTAGGACAGCGACAACCTCCTCGCGAGCTAAGTTTGCAGATTTAATCCTTGTTTCCACGTAGCTGATGCATTGCCGTAACTCTTCATACGATATCGATGAAGACGCTGGATCCGTGATTGCTCTTTTTTGGGGGAACCTTGCAATGACTTTCTCGATCGAGGACCAGAGAAATTCATGGGGCGCAGCTATTTTTTTTCTCCCGCCAAACTTTTCACATCTTCTTAGATCTTCCATGGATATAATAGATGAGGAGCACACACTTTGCGTCGGATTTTGCACCCAAATATGAAGAACGTGTTGCAATGACCGAGCTATAATTTCAAGCATGCCCTCTGAAGGGCCTTGTATTCCTGAAGAAAGTTCAAAATCTAAAACATCAGTTTCGGTGACATAAAGTGAGAGTGCAAATTCGTTACGTTCATCAATTGAAAAATCAATAATACGAGAACCATTTTCCATATATTCCGCTGATCCTCTCAACGGATAGTTTTGAAAAATTACTATCGCGTCAAAAAGGCTACCCAAACCAACCCATCCTTGAATATCGGCTAACCGGTCAGAAAAAGCTGATTGATTTTCCAGTATTTGCTCCTGGATCTCTCCTAGCCATTGGGCCAACGACTGGGAGGGAGTGACGGTTATTCTTAAGGGCAAGGTATTCATGAACATGCCCACCCAGTCATTCGCACCTAAAATTTCTGGTGGCCGCCCTGACTGCACAACACCAATTGCGAGATCCCGCTGATAAGTAAGGCTAGATAAAACTATTCCGAATGCAGCCTGAACAATTGCAGCTGTCGTAACTCCCGCCTCTTGTGCCAATTTATGCAGAAGATCCAATTGATCTTCGTTAATTTGTATTTTGCATCGATCTAGTTTTGAGACTTGAATACCTTGCTCTAAGTGATCCGAGAGTAAGGTACTTTGGGTCATGCCAGCGAATCTCTTACGCCAGGCTTCGGACCTTGCTTTCTGCAAGCCTGGATAACGGTGTTTAGAGATCCATTGCCAAAACGGCGTGCGATCTGCTGGCTTTGGAAGACTTGCCCACCGCTCAGACGGTAATTCTAATTCATTTAATAGAATAGGAAGTGACCACCCATCGAGAATAGCATGATGATGAGACCAGAGTACAAACCAATGACTAGACTGACGGCCTATTGTTAATCTTGACAGCGGCGGATTATTTTCGTCGAAAGCGATCAACTGATCATCGGCAATAACGGCTAACCACTTTGCCCTGGCCTCCACCTCATTCTGGGGCAATTCAATCCGTGTTACTGGAAGTATCGCTGACTTCTTAACCAGCTGGACCTGGCAACCACTATCATCTGAAACAAAACAAGTGCGGAGAGCTTCGTGACGCTCGACCAACCTTTGAAATGCACTTAAAAGTTCGTCCTCGTTGTCTATGCCCTCAATAACCATTGACAATTGTTGATTATATAAGCCAACGATAAGGTCCTGCCGTTGTTGTTGAAATAAAATACCTTGCTGCACGGGTGTGAGTGGCAGAATATTTTCTGTCTCATCATCACGATTGAACAATCCGATTAATCCGGAAAGTTGTTGCTCAGGCCAATCAATTGCAGCAAGAGGATGATCATTGAAAACAGTCGGCGTCAATTTCGACAAGTCAACCAATGCATTTTCGATTGCATCAGCAAACTTCATTATCTCCCACGGTTTGAGAAATTGCCTATCTGCTGAAATCGAAATTATTAGTTTACCTTGTTCGATTAAAGCCGAAATCTCCAGAACCGATGTTCGCTGATTTGAAGGTGAACGCATTGCTGTCTTCAATTCAGGTAAAGGTCGAAAAGATCCATCGTTGAAGCTGGATGTAAACGTACCAAGAAAATTGACGATAACAAAAGGCTCGGTCGCCAAACTTAGCGAATTGTCAAGTTGGCAGGCTGCTAACCAATCAACATCGAAGTCTCGTATTAGGTGCAACTGCTGCCCTATATCTAAGCGCAATGCTGCTAAATCAGCTGAAGGCTCATGTATTATTGGCCATAGTGCAGTGAACCATCCGATAGTATCAACCGAATTAACCGGCAACCTCTCCCGTCCATGGCGCTCAACAGCAATGCACTGTTTGCCCTTTTTACTTAATGCATCCAGAGCAAATAAAACTGCCGCGCAGAGGCTGGACTCCATACTTTCTAAACTATCTGAATCACTCTTAAGTAGGGGCTGCGTAAACTCTTCAGAAAGCACAAGCCTTTGAATAATTGATTCAGATTCAAGTGATAAGGCCGAAATATCCTCCAATTTAGCAAGCCTATCAGCCAACAAACGCCAGTGTGGAAGCTGAGAACCCTGAATGTCTTCGCGATCAGGGTCTAGCCAAATCCATGAATGTGGAATTTCATCGTCGAGCGTCTTACCAGATAAAACATCACGAATTTCATCAAAAATTTTACGCCAAGATAAGCCATCTACAATGAGATGATGAATTATCAGCACCGCCTTAGTGACATGCTCAGCGTCATCACACTCAAGAACGACAGCCCACAAAGGGCCAGCCGTTATATTAATCTCTTCCGCTTGTACACGCTCTACCTCTGCCCACCACTCCTCATCAGATACTTGCATTTCCTCCGTATTTTTTATTATCGAAACGAGAGGACTTGGATTACTCCCGTCTTGCAAACCAGATGGATCAAAACGTTGGCCAAATGCTGGGTGCCTATTTCCGATTGCTTTGCAAGCCTCGATAAATTTCCCTGAAGTAGTCGGCAATAATATTTCGAGCGCAACAACTTGATTCCACCAATTCGGATACACCAAATTTCTAGCAAAAAACCATTCTTGGGCAGGGCTTAATCCTGCAATGCCCTGCTGGTTTACTTTGCTGTTTTGGTCGGCAGTTTTGACAAGAGCAGATAGGTTTAAAATTGTCCTGGCGCTGAAGACGTCACGGGGGTTAAAGAACATTCCCAAAGAGCGAGCACGCGAGACAAGTTGCATAACTATAATTGAGTCAGCACCGTGTCGGAACAAGTCATCCTTTGGCAGTAACGTTGTTCCTAGTTGTTCGCGGGCGATTTCAATTAATGCATTAATTAATTTGGAATTCCTTTCCCCGTCTTTTTCAATGACGTTCAAAAGTTGCTTTTTGTTTTCCTCTCCCAGTTCTGGCAAACGTTTTCTATCAGTTTTACCGCTGTCTAGGATTGGCCAGTCACGCACAAAACGGAACTGGGACGGGATCATGTAACTGGGCAATCTCTTAGAGAGCTCAGCTCGAATAGCAAGGTCGTCAAGCTCGATATTATCTTCAGGCAAACTTTCAAGATAAGCGACTAACCGAGGTAGGTCAGCATTACTTTCAAAAAGAACTGAGTTACGGCGATTAGACAAAGTTACCCGTAATGCAGCCTCTATTTCACCTAACTCAATTCTATTTCCCGCTAACTTTACTTGATCGTCCTCACGACCGACGAATAGTAAAGTCCTGTCAGGCAAAATACGAACCTGATCTCTACTATCAAAGCGCCGCTGGCCCGGCCGCTCAGGGTCCGGTAAAAACCGTTCAGCTGTGAGCCGGGGCAAATTCGCATAGCATTGCCCGACAGAAGTACCGCCAATAAATAGAGATCCTAAGGTGCCAATTGCAGATGAACGACCGGACTCAGTCTCGACGGATAAATCAACTCCATCGACAGGTTTTCCTATTGGAATGCTCGGCAATCCTCTAAACTCTTGGGACTCGTCGTAGCGATGTGTAGCCGCATGAATAGTTGTTTCTGTTGGGCCATAAAGATTAACGATTTCAAAATTTCCAAAATCTGCTGCTTTTTTTGCCAATTGGGTGGGAAATGCCTCCCCCCCAACAAACAATGTACGTAACGTCTCTAATTTGGTTCTTTCAAGGTCCATCAAAAATAGATCAAGCAAACTTGGAACCAATTGAAGTCTGGTGATGTGTTCCTCTTGGACAAGTTCAGCTAGTGCATCAACATCAAGGACGCTTTTGTCATCTGCGATAACTAATACAGCTCCTGTGAGAAGCGGCGCCCAGATTTCCCATACCGAAGCATCAAAACTTGGCTTTGTGCGGAATAAGAAACGATCATTCCCGCAAAATTCAAACTCCTGAATCATCCAATCCATATGGTTGGACAAATTATGATGATTTATCACTACGCCCTTTGGTTTTCCTGTAGATCCAGATGTGTAAATTGCATACGCAGGCAGCAAAGGGTGAGATGGAGCATCATTTAAAATTTCGCTAACGATCTCTGCCGACGTCTTACCAGAGGGTTGATTCAAGTCATCCAGCCCCAAATGATATTGATTTCCTGTAGAGAGATTGACGTCTCGGGATACAACAATTGCATTGGGAATATCTGATATCACTAATTCAATTCGGGAATGCGGAGCGTCTGGATCAACTGCAACTGTCCACCCTCCCATAACCCCCACCGCAAGAACACAGGCGAGATAGTCCACACCACGTGGCAGATTTAAAACCACACCCTGTCCAGGGGAAAGTTGAGCCGTTTGAAAAAACGTCTTCGCTGCTGCAACTCTCTCGAGAACCTCTATTCCCGAATATTTTGTCCCCATTGCCTCAATGACACGGGGCATTTCTGATGTCTGCGCTAGGCTATCTATTGCACAATGGTGAACAGAGCGTTTCCAAGCATGAGCCGCAGATATCGAAAGCTTAGGTTGATGGCTAGGAACGTTTGCTGCCCCCTTATAATTGTTAGATGCCAAACGAATTGTATCTGAGAGCGCCGAAGCGATGTGCTGAGCTTGGCTTGCAGAAATTTTTTCCCCAAAGCTAATTTCACCGCTTAGCCGTGTCCCTTCGGGTGAAAGAGAGAAAGTAATTGCAAGATCAAGATCTGTTCTCTCTCGGGATCTCTGAGCATCTATAACGCTATGAGCAGATGCTTTTTCATTTGGCCGAAAATGAACGTAATTGAAGGTAATAGAGAACGGTCTTCGGCCTGTAATTCTCACTATTTCACTGAGTGGAAGCATTCGATCTTCTATAATCTCTGCTTCTGCAGCAAGAGCCTGTTGCGCAGTTTGCAGCCATGTCTCAGCAGCTGTCAGACTAATCGGTAATGTGTTCAAAAACATACCGACGGCCTCAGCTGTCTCTTCGCTCTCTGGCCGACACGATGTTATTAATCCAAGCACACTATCATCACTGCCCGAAGCCCAGGCAGCCACACGTCCTGTGCAAGCCAACAACCAAGATTTAAGGGGAATGTCTGTATTCTGAGCAAGTTTTTTCAATTGGTCCGCGGTATCGTTAGAGACCACAATTTGCACAGACCCTGCTTCAGCATGCTCTCGCTCTTCAGGCCAGGACCAAAGGCTTTCTTCTGGCAGCCTTTCCAAACGCTTTTTCCATCGTTTACGAAGAGCCTCGTTGTTTATTGCGTGAAATTCTCTTTCAAAAAGTATGGCTTGCGCATTTACTTGTTGAGATAGACCGCCAATTGGTTCCAATTCCTGAGTTTGTTCATCATTCCATCGGGCAAATAATTCTGATGTCAGAACCGCAAAACTCCATCCGTCAAGGATAGCATGATGAAATCGAAACATGAGGGTCCAGCATTCTTCACCAAGTTGGCAAGCGACTACATGGAATAAATTTCCTGCACCAAAATCAGGAACCTCGTTAGAAAGCTCTTCATTTAATTTAGTAATTTCCAGTTGCTGCTTAGCATTATCCAATTCCCTAAAATCACGCAGCACCAATTTTGGAGTTATTGATTTCGAAACTATTTGCAAAAGCCGATCGCTTGCTGTTGCAAAAGAGGATCTGAGCACAGGGTATTTGTGAACGAGGCCGTCAAATGCCTGGACAAGCGCGTTCGACGACCCTTTTTGCTTTATTTCATAAGTGAATACATCGATATAAAGACCTTTATAGCTCAATTTATCTTCCATATTGGCATGAAAGATCATTCCCACCTGTAATCGGCTAGCCGGCCAAGCATCAATCGCATCAGGGGTAAGGTTTGCCCGCTCGTTCGCATTCAACAGATAAAACGGATGCACTTCTTCTTTTGTCTTGGGGTTTGACGAGTTATTTTTGCGGCCTTGCATCGCCAAGGCTAAATCAACTGGAGATGGGTGCTGGAAAAGGTCAGCGACAGAGATGGTCAGACCAACTTTTTTTGCTTCCGAAATAATTTTTAGGGAACGAATAGAATCACCGCCGAGAGAAAAATAATTGTCAGTCGGCATAACCGAGGGGACTGCTAACGCAGCAGACCAAATTTCACAAATTTTATTTATCAGCGGATCGTCAGATTTAACGCTGTTGATAGGTTTGCTGTGTTGATCTTTATAGGGATTAGAAAGTTGATCACGCGCAATTTTGCCATTTGTTGTGAGCGGAAATTCATCAATAACCAAGAAACGTTCGGGAATCATATAATCAGGCAAATACGCTCGTAACTCAGTGATTACATTTCCTTGCTTGAAAACAATATTGGGTTGAATAGTAACGTGGGCACACAATCCTGTTCCTGCTTCAGAGGTTGAGCCTCGTTCATATACTCCTACCACAGCACCGGTAATGCCTGTAATTTGCATAAGTGCTGCTTCTACCTCTCCAGCCTCTATGCGGAATCCACGCAGTTTTAGCTGTTGGTCTTTGCGCCCCAGTGGCAATAGCGCACCATCTGGAGACAATATTGCTAAGTCTCCAGAAATGTATCTTCGAGCACCAGGACGCAGCGCATCAGGGTCCGGTTGAAAACGTTCTGCTGTCAGCCGTGGCAGTCCTGCATAACCCGACGCAACACCGGATCCACCAACAACGATCTCGCCAACTGAATAGGTTGGGATACTCCGGCCCTCATTATCAACTAATGACAGTGTCAAATGCTTGAGAGGAGTACCAAGCGGGGCTAACGAACCAGAAACAATATCATTTTCACTGAGGCGGATAGCAGTCACATGAACGGTAGTTTCTGTAATACCGTACATATTGATAAGGTTAGTTTCCTCTAGAGGATGACGTTCACACCAATGAATAAGGTCCTGAGTTTTTAGAGCTTCCCCTCCAAAAACAATAGATTTAAGCCCCAATAATTTTTGTGTTAAAGCTTCGGCCTGAACAAAATTATGAAATGCCGATGGTGTCTGACTCAGGATCGTTACACCTTCGCTTCGACACAAATTTACAAATTTTTGTGGATCACGGCTGTCTTCAAAAGAAACGACTAAAACCGTTCCACCGGACAATAACGCTCCCCATATTTCCCACACAGAGAAATCAAAGGAAAATGAATGAAAAAACGACCAAACATCGCCAGCCTTATAGCCAACCGGCTCCTCACACGATGTCAGAAGCGCCAACAAATTTTCGTGACTGACCGTTACTCCTTTTGGACGCCCTGTAGAGCCCGAGGTGAAGATCATGTAAGCAGCAGCACTAGAAGGAAGACCAATAACAGGCTTGAAACCGGCTGGGTCACTTGACTTTAGGTTTTCTAAAGTAAGGCAGCCAACTCTTTCAACTAAGGATTTTTCAGTTTCTTCAGTAATAATGAGTGTTGCTTCACTATCTAGAAGGATTGATTTCGCCCTACTATCCGGTTGCAGCGGGTCTATGGGTACATAGCATCCGCCAGCGATCACAATTCCCAACATAACAGTAAGAAGATCGATATCTCGGTTTAGCTTAACCGCAACCCTATCACCAACATTAAGCCCCTGAAATTGTAAGGAAGCCGCAATGCTCTTTGCCTGCTGATGCAGATCATCATAGAGAATCTCATTACCATTAAAACGAGCGGCCACGCGTTTTTTATTTGAAGTAACAGTATCGAACCATGCATTAACTAGATTTACATTCTTTAAACGTCGAGCTGGAAATGGAATAGGCTTGGTTATCTCCGACGCACGGCGATCTAGCAGTTCTCCAATTCTAGATTCTGCATTTGCTTCGCAAAGGAGCCGGAGTAATTCGACATACTCTTCACACATTGTGGCTGCTAAATGAGGGACGATACGATCGTCACGCGACTGAATAGAAACCTTCCATTCATGCCCTGGAACTACGACTAGCGCAGCCGACAAGTTAGTGCGTTCTTCAGTTTGTATATCTTCAAATGCTATAGAGATATTATCTGCAGAAGAACCAGGAATGTTTTCAAAAGCTATTAGAGTATCAAATAAGGGGTCCGCCATTGTGGCCCCCGCAAATTTTTGCAGATCACTTAGGTCAGTGTTATCTCTTTCTATGATATCCCGCATGAGAGTCGAAACACGCCCGAGAAATTTAGAAACTAACGCTCCAGAGCAGCATGAAACTCGTAGTGGCAGAGTATTAGCAAACATTCCTATTGTGGCTAATGCATCCGGGTAATTATCGCGGCCTGACGTCGTTAATCCTGTGGTTATCCATTCATCCCGGCAAAACCGTTTCAAACATAAAATCCAGGCTGCGGTCGCAAGTTCCGCTTGAGTTAACCTCCAGTTCTGTGCTGCCCGGCCTAAGGATAAAACGATCTCCTCAGGAATTTCACGAGTTGTTCGCGTATGGCCACTTCGATCCTTAGAAAAACTGCCAGTTTTTATAGGGTTGGCTGACCAGCCGTCGAGCATTGAATGCCAAAACGGTTCAAGGTCCTGAATATTTGAATTTTGGAACCGCTTCTGTATCCGTCCCAGTTCTACAGGAACCGGCAAGCCACTTCGCTCAGCACCTCTCAGTAAACTTTGTAACTCATCAAATATTATTCCCAATGCCCAACCATCAACGATTATATGATGATGAGTAAATAGGAAGCGCCATCGATTAGCTGTACGAACTACCTGCAATCTAAAGAGCGGTGCACGATCAAGTGAAAAGCCTCTCTCTCTATCTGCATTTAAAAGATTTTTAAATTTTCTACTTGGATCTAATTCTCTGCTCCAATCATGAAATTGGAACGAAGCTTTGACGTTTCCTAAAATCACTTGTCGAGGCTCTGACTGTCCCTCGGTAACAAAAATGGACCTCAAAGCTTGATGCCGGTCTGTTACAATCTGCAGAGCAGTCTCGAGGGATTTCAATACTTGGGCACTACTAACCTCGTTTGTATCAATACGCCCCAGAAAGCCCCATGACTGAATGACATAAGGATCATCCCGGTTACTACCTGACGCCTCATAAGCAAGGACCAACATTCCCTTCTGCATCGGCGTTAATGGCAGTATTTGCTCTATCGTTGGCTTATCCATCAGATGTATCCTGGAGAATGTTTATCAACGCCTGCAACTCTTGTTCTGGGATTTGTGATTCAAAATTACGCTGATTTTTCAAACCAACCTGGATCAACTGCTCAACACGCGCCAGTACACTTGCGATGGCGTCCTCAGCATTTCTCCAGGAGGTCGGGTCAAAACACCAGCGGACGAATAAGTTATCTTCCTGCCTCCAAGCTTCGACCGAGAGATGCTGAAGACGACTTGTTTCAGGTAACACGGGTGCTCTTTTACTAACCGAAAGTGCACCCTCTTGTTCAACCGGCAGCTCTCCTAAAAAATTAAATGACATAAGACATTTTTTATTGAACGCATCCTTCAAATCTTCTGCAGATGCGTCTGAAGCATAGAGCAAGGCAAGAAACCCAGTGCCACCCGAAGGCGCATTTGCAATTTGGTCTGCCACCAAATCGGTAGAATTGCCCGAACGAATACGGACTGGGAAGCTTGCTGTAAGCCACCCAACAACCAATTCACTCGGAAAATTTAGAGGGTAAGATCTTCCGTGTCGTTCACACTCAACGATTAGATCTGCGGCGTCAGGAGTGCACATAATGTCAGCGTGTGCTTGCAATAAAATTGCTTCAAAATCGCTAGATGAAAGATCTGCATTTGCAACGTTGAGATGGCGGATAACTCTTATTGTCTGATCTTCTCTCGGCCGATCACCAACAAATAATTCTTCTAACGGCGAGGTAGCAGAAAGTTTCTCAATCCAATAATCCTGTTCACCATTGAAAAGGCCTAATTTTGCATTTTCAATAACTTGATGGCTCCAATCTAAATAGGAAGGCGCGGGCGCAGCTAAGGAGCTATTTCCAAGTGCTTGATGAATTTCGTCATTTAATAAACGCAGACTAACTATATCTATGAAGAAATGATGACCGCAAAGCATGAGAACCATCCGGCCTGAAATTTCAGTCAAACCGGCTACAAAACAAGGTCCCGTGAAAGGATCAATTTTTTCGGCAAGACTGTCAAAAAATTCATGTGGTTCTTCAAAAGTGTCATTTTGTAAAATTGGCACTGTTGTCCCTATAGGAGGCAAAACTTGATGGAAGCCGTCCCGAGAGAGCGTTAACGACAAGGCTGGGTGTCTTTCAAACACTCGAGAAATAATATCAATAATGTCACTAAGATTATCGGCTGTGTCTAATTCGAGTTCTGCAGAAAGAAGCCAACGCTCAGGAATTGCTCCCAATCGCTCAATTAACATACGCTGTATTGGTGCTAATTCAGACCTATCACGAGAGGATCTAATTTCTTCAGACTGATTTTCTCCCCTTCTTGCAAGTGCCCGAGGGGTTGCCCCTGTCATTAAGTCTCGTGCCCTGACATTGATACCAATAGCAGACAAGCGCGCAGAAAGCTGAATTGCTTTGATACTATCACCCCCGGAAAATAAGAAATCGTCAAGATCATTGGGATGTTGACCCCCAATTACTTCAGCCCATGTCCTCTTAACTAAAGCCAAAACATCTGGATCACTGCTGTGTTCTTCCTTTGAACAATCTGTGAAAGCTCTTGAACTTATTCTTTTTGGCGCTGGTAATGCTGTCTGATCAATTTTTCCCGAAGAATTGCGCGGCCAATCGTTTACAAGGGCCCAATTTCGAGGGATTGAGGCAGGCGGAAGCACATCCACTAATTGTGTATAAATTGAATTTAAATCTATCAATAACTCATCTTCAGCCTGGATCCAGGCTGCTAACTGTTGTTGGCCTTCAACATCAATAAGGTTCGCAAAAGCAGCTTTAACGTCTTTAATTACTTCAATGTTTCTCTCAACCTCGGCCAACTCAATACGATGACCGTTAATTTTAATTTGTCGATCGCGGCGACCTTGAAAGGTTAAATTTCCTAATGCGTCGCGGACGACCATATCACCGGTAAAGTATAGGCGTTCACCAGCCCGCTTAGCCCAGGGATGAGGTCTAAAAACCTCAGCAGTTTTTCTCGGATCGTCTAAATAACCCCACGCAAGACTGCCTGAAATTGCCAACTCTCCAGCCTGGCCTTGCGCGGCAGGCATGTCGTCCCGATCAAGAACAAAGACATCAATTCCATCCATTGCTTGGCCAAGGTTAGGAGGAGTTCCCTCAACTATAGGGGCACTCAGTGATCCCATTGTTGCACAAACAGTAGCTTCGCAAGGACCGTAAGCATTCAGAATTAATTTTCCAGCATGCAGAGCTGGATTTAGCTGCGCCAAGGTAGCCCGCTCGCCGGCCACAAGTATCACCTGGAGCTTGGGCATATCCTCGATTGGCAAAATAGCAAGTAAGCTGGGAGGCATCGTTACATGAGTAATTGCTAGCCTATTTAAAGCCGCTCCTGGATCATTATGAGTAAGCCCCAGTCCTCTATCAGGCATGCAGAGAGTTGCACCACTAGCAACGCACATAAGAAGCTCTGAAAAGAAAGCATCAAAAACAGGGGAAGCCATTTGCATAACTCGGTGCCCCGGCTCCAACCCCATTCGAGCTGCCTGATTTATACCAAGGCCAGCTATAGCCATGATCGGCACCGCAACTTTTTTTGGTACCCCAGTCGATCCGGAAGTAAAGACAATATATGCCAAAGATTGTGCGGGCACTCCTCCCACCTCGGATAATTCTGTCGCGTGGGTCTGGTTAAGGAGTGAACTGAAACTGATTGTCTCGTGCGACGCCTCTACATTATCTGACGCGTCTACAATCAATGCGGGCCGCCCAGATTCAATCATTGCGTTCTGTCGAATGGCTGGCAATTCCATGTCAACTATTAAGCAGGCATGGCCGGCACCAGAGATACCATAAAATGCTGCAATGAGAGAGGCATCCCTTGGCAACCTAACCCCAATAACCTGCCCAGGCTTAGGTAAGAGCTTTTGAAGTCCTTTTGCTATTAGCTTAGCCTGAGAGAACAACTCGGCATAAGTAATTTCATTGCCATCCGATGACAAAGCAATTTCATCGCCAAACCTACGTGCACTTCTTTTTAATAAATCGAATGCGGTTTCCGCAGGAGGCAAGATATTTTTGCGTTCGCTCAACGCAAGGAAGTGTTGGAGTGACAAAACTTTTTGAGTGGCCAGGCTTGGAAGCCAAGCATTCGGATCATAGGTAGTTTGTTCAACCAGAAAGATCAGACTGTCGATTAAATTCTGTCCGACTGAATATGGTATTTTATCTCCACGCAGGGCCAAACGAAATGCATATGTTTCGCCAGGAATTACAGCTAAACTCAAAGGTATGTGGGCATTTGGGGTCATACGAACATCGATCAAGTTCGTTTGCTTCCCCTTTAATTCGCCGACAGGATAATTTTCAAATACGAATAGCGAACCAACCAATTCATCTGGAGTCATTCCAGCTATTTTAGCCAAGTCTGTTAAACGAAAATCTCCTGAAGCCTGCAAAAAGGCCGAATGCTCATGTACTTTCTGAACGTACTCTGAAAAGGTTCTACTACCAGCCATCGGCAACACAAAAGGCAGTGTGTTAGCGGCTAGACCAACAAAATTTTCCAGGTCCTGACCAATTTTGGAACGCCCGCTAGTTGTTACTCCGAAGGAAGTAGTGGGTGACCAGCCCATTTTGTGGCGCGCGATAGAAAAGACAGCAAGTAACCAACTACTGGCAGTCACGCCAAAACTAGCTGCAACCGACTCCAGACGATCAGTTAAACTGATGCTTAAGGTCGCCTCTAAGTCAAAGTCACCAACATTTAGCTGTCCGTCTGTTGTTAAAACATTTACTCGGCCATCCAGATCTACGTCGGAAAGCTTTTGTTTCCAATCGTCTATGTGAACTCCATCGGAGACTTGCAACAGACGCGCTCGAGCAAGATCTGGTTGCTGAGCAGAAATTACTGGCAACGAACTAACATCCCCATCCATGATCTGGAATGCTTCTTTCATCAGTATAGGCAAAGACCATCCATCCAAAACTGCATGGTGGTGTATTAGTGCAAGCGCCCAGTTTCCATTACCCAATTCACCAACCACGAACCTTGCCAGAGGGGCATGGTCAAGACTAAAGCCACGTAGAGCGTCTTTCCGACATAGTTCCTCAAACTGATCTGCAACATTTTCTGACTGGTTTGTTAAATCTATGAACCGAAGTGGAAGATTGTTGTATTCAGTTCTAGACTCGGCAGCTCTCACTCGATGGATGATGCGGTCTTTTCTGTCGTAAAAAAAATCACTGCGCAGAGCTTGATGACGTTCAATTAACCGAGCGATCGTTGTTTTGATAAGCTCCGGGTCAAAACCACCTTGAAAGAATGCTAACGCCTGCTCAACATAACGGTTCCTCTGGCCAGTACTGCTTTGGCGCGCGACCAAACTCTCTGCAAGGGGCCCCGCAGGCAGAACAAAGCTCTCCGACATGGCAGTCTCTACGAGGCGTTTGCAGTGTTTTTCAATTGCCTCCAACCACTTTTCTATCTCAGTAGACTTCACGCATGGACCGTGCAGCCAGCGCCAGTGCAAGCCTTCATCGTTCTCCCAAACTAATACTTCATGCGCAAAAGGGCGAACTCCTTCCGGATCATGAAGAACAACTTCAGGGAATGGTATAACTTCAAAACCATCTAAACGTGTCGCCGTTACATTGCCTAAATAATTAAAACAAATGGACGGACTTAGTTCGACACCCATGAAATTAACTGACCGGCGAGTTGCCATAGCCTCCATCGTTGCCAATAGAACTGCAGTCGGTGAATCTTCTGATAAAGCCTCAACAGTGATTGGCGCCATCACCGTATGCCATCCAATTTCCATTTTTTGAGAACTCAGCCTATCCATCGAACGGCCATGGTTCTCAATCACTATCGAAAGATGTGTTCGTTCAGGCGTATACCCTGCCATTACCGCTACTAAGCAAGACAGAAGAATTTCTTCACGGGTAAAACCTTGGCCAGCTAGGGATGCGATCGCATCCATTGTTGATGAGGCAAACACACGATGCAAAGACTCTTGCTGCTGATAGGTACCTCGTACACCAGGCAAACTGTGGTTATGACTCTTTAGATCCTTATCGATATCGTTTTCTTTTGGAGCCTTAATCAACCGAGCTGTACTCTCTGGAACCAGATCTAGCTCGGAACGAACTACAACTTCTTTAGCTATAGAAGATGCCGAATGGCCCGGTACAAGAGCTGACAAAAATTCGCTCAATTGTTCAAGCAGAACCATCCACGAAACAGTATCGACAATAAGATGGTGAATTGTCCAAGTTAATTTTTTCAGACCGGGATCATAGGCAAGACAAGAAAGTGGACCGTTAGAAATATCTGGAATTTCAGGCACAACTGCATTGCCAACTGCAAGGTGATAATTCTCACCATTATTTGTAATTCCTGCGCACCAGTTACCTGAAGAGTCTTGTTTCCAACGCATGTTAAAAATTGTGTGTTCACGATGAATTCTGTCCAGCACATGACTCAGATTTTGGACGGAAAGGGCCTCATCAAACCTTAAACAAACTGCCTGAAGCCAGTGGTTTTTGTTATTTAATTCGAGGGAAAAAAACCATTCCTCTAATGGTGGCGCATAATCCTCTATACCCGGACCTAACCGTTGGTCTTTGCTTATTCGACTATATTGCGCACCATTGTCTGTATTGCTTAACGAATGCAAAAGTGCACGCACAGTAGGATATTGAAAGATATCGCGAGGTCGACAATTTATCCCCGCTGCGCGAAGGCTTTGAACTAATCTCAAGGCCTGAATGGAATCGCCGCCCTCAGCAAAAAAATTGGAATCAAGCCCAAGTGCAGGACGCATCAAAAAGTTTCGCCATACTTCTAAAACTTCCTTGATACGACCTTCATCAAAAGAAGTAATCCTATCTTCAAACGCTACTTCTGTGCGCTTTGGCCCTTGCCAACTCATTTCAGGGAACCAGCGCGAAATAGGAGCATTCGGCTGCCCAATTGCGTTATTCAAAAACATCTTGAAATCGCTAATTAGACTTGCCTGGTCCACTTCATCTAAGAGATCTTTACGAACCTCTAACTCGATAAAAGCCCCAGAACTTCCGGTTGCAGGAACGTGAGCTAACGGAGTAATACGTAAAGTTAAGTCGTTTTTAGCAAGAAAATTTTTCTTGGGAAGCACTTCTAAAATCAGGTTTTCACCTACAATCTTGGGTAGCTCCGGCTGAAGAGCAATCATCAAGTTGCTGTCAGGGGCCACATGATTTTCGAGAAGAATTCTCGAAATTCGCTCGTAGCCAAGCTCTGATGCACCCAAACTTTTTCTTATAACTCCCTTGGTTTCATCTAGCAGAATTTGTAAGGGTTTTTCGGAATCAATCGGAACTCTAAGAACAGTATTATCAACTAAACAACCAACAACCTCGTGTGCCTCTTCTTCAAGCCGATTGCTCCACGGAGTGGTAATAGTAAGAAAATCTGCGTTGCAATATCTTCCCAAAATCTGGGCCCATATCGTAACTAAAACCTCAAATAGGCTGACATGGTTATTTTGTGCGAATGTCCCCAGTTGGCTCCACTCACCCCCGGCAATATAGCTTGTGAAAACATCAACCTGAATTCTGCGTTGCAATGGGGAAAACAGATCATGCTCCGTTCCCCAGCTTTTAGCGCTCTGTTGCCAATATTCACAATCAGTTTCCTCAATCTGTCGAGAGGCACTCCAATCCATCCAATCAAAAAATTGAATAGGTTCAATGCTTAATTCTCTACCTTCGAGAAGAGCCAAAAATTCATTAGCCAAAACCTGCATTGACCAAGCATCACAAACCAGGTGATGCATATCGAGAATCACATATAAATTTGAATCATCTACGTTTTGGCAATTCACGACATACGCATCGCAACAGCTTTTTTCCAAATTCATCGGCTTCCCGAGAACTTCGGTTATGAAGCTGTTAAAAAGCTCCCTGCCAAATAATGTATGACTTTCTACAGTAACCTGGTTAGCATCACGCAAGCGTTGGTAGGGTGAACCATTTTCAATCTCAACAATTAGCCGCAATGCCTCATGCCGCTGGATAAGTGCATGCAACGCGTCAACCAAAGCACTCGGCTCTATCTCACCAAATACCTCTAAGACTAGAGGAACTCGGTAAGCATCAGAGTTGGCTCCTTGCGAAGCTGTCCATATTAGTCGCTGAGACTCAGAAAGTGTTTCAAGGGCATGACTTGGCATCAATCTGAATGTCTCGAACTATCACCACTCAAATTACGGCGCTTCAATTTTGGTCGCGAAGCCACTTTGGTGTTTGCCAATTCATCAAGTCGCCGCGCAACATTCCTGAGAGTTGGATTTTCTAAAAAATCTCGTGTTCGCAATGCGATTTCAGTCTCCCGTTTTACGACTGCAACGAAACGAGTAACCAAGAGACTATCCGCACCATGCGCATATAGATCAGAGTCAGGGCTTGGTACTTGGTGTTGCGTCACGTCTTGCCAAATTGCACGCAAGCGCTCTTCAGGTCTCGTCCAGTCATTTGAAGAAACTGGTGGTAGACTTTCACTGGGAGAACCAAAGTCAACTTGGTCCAACATGATATCTATCAATTTAAAATAGTGCTTGGCTGTTTTTTCTAATAGCTGCTGGGTATCTGACTTTCTATTAGAAACAAGAAGCAAATCGATTTCATCCGATTTGGGGTCGACACCAAATTGGATAAGAAGAGGAAAATCCGTCCTCTCAAAAACATCGACGTTTTCGACAACATTCACATTCTCACCGAGCCCTGCGTTATAATTGTGAAAATGCACAAAGTTAAAGGCGGTTTCAAAGACCGGTTTACCCCCCGAATGAGAGAGAACATCAGGTAAAGGCATAAATCGATTTTCAAGAAATTCTGCTTCTACCGAAGCTAATTCACGCAGCCAGTCATTCAGGTTAGATGACTGGCAGTCAGGACGAATCATCGGAAGTGTATTTAGGAACATTCCTAGAGCGTCAGCCGAACCTGGTATTTCTGGGCGAGTATTCGCCACGTAACCAGTCACAGAGGGACTCTTGAGGGGGTTAAGGGGAAAGTTCTTATCTTCTAATGCTTTAAAGTGAACTCCAAGCATTAAAGTCCGAAGGGGAATACCGATGCTTTGAGCCATTTTGCGCACTGAAGCTGCGCGCGCTGAACCAACGGCTTTTCGACAGGTAATGATACTATTTCGATTATGCGTTGGCGTTGGTAAAGCCGGCAATTTTGAAACTATTGCTTTCCAATAGTTTACCATACTCTGGGTCTGAACCGCTTGTCTTTGCTGTCGACTTGCCTCTGCCTGCATTTCTCCCATGTCTTCCGAAACGATAATTTTTTGAATATCTAAGTAATCAGCTAATATCGCTGCCATTAGATTGGCAAAACTCCAACCATCCAAGATGGCGTGATGAAAACCCACTGACAGGTAAAATTTCTCATCCCCGATGACGTCCACCTGGAGCTTAAAAAGTGGAGCACGATCGACATCATGTTGCCATTCAGAACTTGTGGCCATCGTCGTAAGGTCAGGTTTAACTTCGTCCTGCCCACGGAGATCGTTCATTGTGAAATTAAGTCGTCCTGTGCGTTCTACAACCTGTTGCATTCCATCAACATGGCCAAGATCAAACCTTGTCCTTAGCGGTGAAGCCCAACTCACAGCGCGATCCAGTGTTTTTTGAAAACTATCAAGGTTGAACGGCCGCCTTATCTCAAAGCGGAATAGATCGTGGAATATTCCTGATCCACTTTCACTCTCACCATGATATATCATCGCAACTTGGGTTGCGGTCATAGCAAAGCGTTCTTCGTCCCTTTTCTTAAAGTCAGGAGAAGCCAAATTTTGATGGGAATTGGTGGTCTGATACATACTCTTAGCCACATCAGCTAAGGTCGGAGTTTTATATAGTTGCGAAATATTGATTGAGTAACCGCTTTCACGAAGTCGAGACAACAGTTTGAGTGCTAGGATGCTATCTCCACCAAGATTAAAAAAATTGCTATCGCCAGCCTTAACGGGGCAACCTAAAACATCCGTCCAAATCTCAGCGAGAATAGCTTGTTTCGCATCTAATTCATCTTCATTCCCCTTGCCAGTAGCACCCGACAATCTGAGGGCAGAAAGATCGCGTTTACCATTAGTTGTCTTGGGAAAAGATTTAATGAAGACAATTCTATTTGGGATCATGTGAGATGGAAGTTTTTGGGCAATTAATTTCCTTAAGTTACCCTCGGATTCCTCCTCCCCACGATCAACAACAACCCAAGCGACAAGTTGTTTAATATCTCCATTGTGTGCATCCATAGCTTTAACAGCAACTTCGCTCACACCCGATAAACCTAAGAAAGCATTCTCTATCTCTCCAAGCTCAATACGAAACCCACGAATTTTGACTTGTCTATCGTTTCTTCCAACAAAAACAGGTCCGAACTGAGAGTCCAAACGAGCCATATCGCCGGCACGATATAATCGTGCTCCCCCTAAGCCATTAGGATCTGGAACAAACCGCTCTGCGGTCAACCTAGGCCGATTTAAATAGCCGCGCGTAACCCCTGCCCCTCCCACAAAAATCTCACCAATCTCATCGGGAGCTGCTCGATCTCCTGCTGCATCAAAAAGATTAAAATTCCAGTTCGGAATAGGTTGTCCTAAGGCACTTGGCATACCTGTATGGTTTGGACCGTAATCCAGCTGCGTAACATGCACTGTCGTCTCGGTAATACCGTACATGTTCGTTACTAATGTTTGAGTGCCAAATAATGAAAACCAGTCCTTTAAAATTGCTGGATTAAGTGCTTCTCCGCCAAATACTATTCGCCTCAAATCAAGTTGAGGTTTACTTCCTTTTTCGGCTTCGTAGACAATCTCACCAAGAAGGCTTTGAAACGCTGTTGGTGTCTGATTCAAAATTGTAACATGCCGATTACGCAATAGCTCTAAAAACGCTTGTGGATCTCTCGCAGTTGCCCCATCGACCACTACGACCTCACCACCAGTCGCAAGTGCCCCCCAAATTTCCCAAACTGAAAAGTCAAAGGCGTAGGAATGGAACATGGTCCAGACATCGGTCTCTCGATATCCATGTTCTCTAGCTGCTCCTCTCAAAAGAGAGACAACATTTTTATGAGATACAATACAACCCTTTGGCGTGCCAGTGGTTCCGGAGGTATAAATAATGTAGCATGCTTGGTCTGGATGGATCGGTGCAACCTTAAAAGTTTCCTTTTCAAGCTGAACTGGAAGATCAACCCTTATTTTTTCTAGATCGCTTGAAACTGATAGAAGGTCGGTGGTTTTATCATCCACTAAAAGGATTTTTATCCCTGAGTCTTCAATCAAAAATTTTTGTCTATCCTCAGGGTAATCAGGATCGATCGGAACGTAAGCTCCTCCTGCGGCTAAAATGGCCAAAATCCCCACAATAAGTTGAGAATCCCTCGATACAGCGATCCCCACCGGCTGATCAGCTTTTACACCTCGGGAATGAAGAGCCTGAGCCAGATTCAGTGCTGTATTTTTTAGATTTCTATAAGTTAGTTTTTGGCCTGCCCCATCGCTGACTGCAATATTATCAGGGAACCGCTCTGTAGTACTGCAGAGAACTTCCCATAAATTGGTGGCGCCAGGATTAAGGTCATCGTTTAGAGTAGCTTGTGTAACCGTATTGATGGAGTTTTTATGTTCATTGACTAGAGGAAGCGCACCCCCGTCTCTGCCACTAACAGCCGAGTCCAATCGCTTAAATATTGAGTCGACGAAATTTGCAGAAAAATCTGGCCCCTCAAAATCTGGGTTTATGCATAGGTCGATAATCGCCGGTTCATTTTCTTGATATTCGCGCCAGTAAATTTGAACTGGACGGTTTTGCATAATTGGCGGAAAAGCAGAAATACGAGCAGATATATTCGGGAACTCTACATTGTAGTTGTGGGGTTCAAAACTAAAAGTAATCTCAAGGGGTTCTCTAGTTTCCTGTGAGCTTCTCCAAGCTTTTTTCAAGTCACTCATGGTGACGTTCATGTGTCGAAAACTAGCACGTTGTTCTGCGGATACCCTTGTTGCAACCTCCAAAAGTCCCTCACCGTCAGTAATATCTAAGCCAATAGGCAAGACGGAAGCGAACATTCCTATACAGCTTTTCTGCGCTGGAGAAATCCGATTGTGTAAGGGTGTACCGATTATTGGGCACGGGTCACCCAAAAATTCTCTTATAGTGAGCATCAAGGAAGCAGTGGCTAATGACGCCATTGAAAGATTATGAAGGTCAGCAAACGCTTTCCATTTTTTCCGACGCCCCACATCGACGGTGTATTGTCGGTGTTTTACGTCGATACCAGAACCCGTGAGTTTGAAATGCCTTTTTGGTGCTTCAGGAAAACGACTGAGCCAATAATCAATTGACCTCTGGGAAGTTCCCACCCGCGCTTTTTGTGATCGTTTTTGGATTAGATCCAAATAGCGCGGAAAATTTACTTTATTCCCTTTGTAGCCTGACGCCATCGTTTCTACCCAGACAGAAAAACCCCATCCATCTATCAGTGCATGATGGGAAATGATGGCATAAAGGTATTTGTCTTGAGCAAGACGGAATAGAAACTGACGAATAAGTGGAAGATCGCCAAAGCTATCGAAGCCTGCGAGCAACTCATGTCTCATCATGCGTTCTGACTCTTCCCTTGGAGAGTCCATCGTTGCTAAATCAATAAAGCGGGCGAATGATGTTGCACTGTGTCCCACTGGCTCTTGAAACAAAAGACCATCATTTAATCGGAAAGCAAGATTAAAAGCATCAACCTCTCTGACATGGTAATTAAGTACTCTGATCAGCCGATCTACGTCCAATGGACCATTTAATTCCATTGTTCCACCCGTCAGTCCGATTGCCGACGATGGATAGAGCATTTCTCCAAAGATAACCTCTCGCTGAATATCCAGTAGAGGTGTTGGCAATACCGCTCTAGAATTCATGTCAAATTTATCTTCGGTCATGTAACTGTCTGCACCAAATGGCTAGTATAGGACGACCTACTTATTGAGTGGCCAGGTTTGTTTTTCGACTTAACTTAAAGAATCAAGATATCTTCGGAGGCTGGCGGGACGCATATCTGTCCAATTCACCTCTATCCAATCGAGGCAAGCTTCTTTGTCCCGCGCCTCACCCACAGCTTTCCACCCATCTGGAATATCGCGCCAAACTGGCCAGATAGAATATTGTTCTTCTTCATTGATAACCACGTAATGCAGGTCAAAATTTTCTTCTACGCCTTCAGCCATGGGAAAAATCCAAATTTAAGTTTTGCAAATCTGAAAATATTAGCTTTTTCAAATCAATTTTTCCTTCCATGTTTTCGGAGTCAAATCAGTCCTAATCTCTATAGGAAGATGGTAATCGAAAGGCTTTGGACCCTTCTCGCTTATATAGGTCACTAAGCTCTGTAAACCTTCCCGCAGGGAGGTCTTGGTCTGGTAGCCAAAGTACTCTCGGATGAGCTCTGATGAACAATGGGCCAAATTCACTTCTTGCGGTCGTGCAGGCACATATTGAGGATCTAAACTAAAGTCTAAAATCTCAGCTATCTCTTTGGCCAAAGTATTTATTGTTATAAATTCCTCATCCGGGCCAACGTTAAATACCTTCCCGTTAACATCATCTCTTAATAATGCTTGCTCAAAGCAACTAATCGTATCTTGCACAAAAGAAAAACATCTTTTCTGCGATCCATCTCCATAAATTATGGGCTGATCCCCCTGCAGCATCCGATTTATCATTATTGAAGCAACATTTCGGAAGGGATCGTCATATTTTTGCCGGGGCCCAATAATGTTATGCGGAACACAAATTACGTATTTCAATCCATGCACCTTACACATGTTTGCAATCAACATTTCTGATGCAACTTTTGCAATTCCGTAAGGGTCTTGCGGCTTACACTCCATATCTTCGGTGAAAGGTAATGTATCCTGCGTACCGTACCGGGCCATGCTGGAGCAATATAAAAACTTTTCTACTCCATTCTGGACAGCAGCACTCAGTACTGTTGAGGTGATCTGAAATGTATTTTGCGTGATGAGATGTGGAGAAAAAACAGAAAGCCCTTCGTAAGGGGTGCAAGCAGCATGCACCATTGCATCGCATCCCCTACTAAGCCTCACCATGGCCTCCAAGTCGCCGCAGTCAGCTTCATGAAACTCAACACCGGTGGGGACATTCGACAACTCACCACCAATTAGTGAGTCTACACCCACCACTTCATGACCAGATGCCAAAAGCCTATCCGCCACGTGACTTGCAAGGAATCCTGCGACCCCCGTTATAAAACACTTCAAATAGCTTCCCCCATGCAGACGAAGCCTGCCAAGAATTAACGTTTTATTTAATGTAGTCTTTGACTAAATCGGCTGCTTTTAGAGCCCCGCCTCCAGACGCACGGCATTCATTCCCTACCACATATGCTTGTTTGGAGTAATGGCTATTATCCAAAATTTTTTGTGCGGCCCGAGTAATTTGCCTCGGCGATGATCTCGGCGAAATGACAAGCCCCATGCCAGTTTGCTTTACTCTTGAAGACACCTCACTGGTCTCAAAAGTGGTGGGTACTGCGAGAACGGGAACACCATTCCAAGCGGCCTCTCGGGCTCCACCGGTTCCCCCATTCATGACAAATAAACTCGCACGGGAGAGAATTTCCATCTGCGGCGCCAACCCATCTTCTTTCAAACTCCACACAATCACATTGGAAGGTACCTCGCCCAGATCCTCACGGGTCGTGGAAGCGCTTAGGATAATGACAATTTGTTTACCTAAGCCAGAAAGTCCGCGCACGCAGTTTACAAAAAAGGCCTTTCCTGGATCACAGATTGTCCCAAACCCTACCAGAATGACTCCTTGCTTAATCGAATCAAGCGGAAAGTGCGAAGCCAATTGCAGTGGTCGATCATGAACTGTTCCAACAAAATGGTGACGCTCATCGAAACAATCGCGATGCGGCTGCAACGGCTCTGGAAGATGGCAAATGGTTAACTTCTGGGGATTGGTTATCACCTCTAAAAAATTTGGCGAGGCGATTTCAAACTTTCGTACCAAAGACCGACGTAATAATATGAAGGTGGGTAAAATCGAAATGCATCGAAAAAGAATTTGAGGAAGATCTATCCAAAAGCGCAATGACCGCATTATCGACTTCGCATTAAAGGCCGGCGGATGCACCGAACATACCGCTCTCACATTAAGACGTCTGGCTATTATATTTCCCCAGAGGCACAGAGAGTCATGGACAATGCAATCTGGATTTATGCTGCGGACCGCGCTCTCTAGTTTCGGGACAAGATCGAGAGCACTCCACAAAAGAATAATTGATAATGCAAATTCATGATGAAAAGGATAGTCACAAATACGTCCCTGATAGGGAGTGATACTTGGCATAGGGTGGAATGTAGCCCCTAATTCTTCGATTTCTGTGCGAAATCGCTCGTCTTCGAAGTAATGAACACTTTCTCCACGAGCTACCAGCTCTTTAACCATACCGAAGGTTGCGATGACATGCCCACCTCCGGAAACATTCATAAACACTATGTTTGCCAAGACATAATTCCCTAACGAAGTGGTCTATCTTCATTGCTGAAGAAAATTGCAAAAATTCTTTAAGAATGTCATGTCTAGAAAATGCTGCCGCCATCGACAGATACGGTTCTGCCCGTAAAGAAATCACATTCAATGGCAAATTTTACAGCCAACCATATGTCATGGGGGTGACCCGCTCGCCCAAGCGGAATGTTCTGTAAAATCTTTTCCCGCTCTGCGGGGGCCACATCTAAAACCATATCAGTCATGATAAGGCCCGGTGCAACACCGCAAACCCTAATGTTTTCGGATGCTAGTTCTCTTGCCCACGATCTTGTACTTGCATCTAGTCCCGCTTTTGCTGCGGCGTAATTTGATTGCCCCGCTGTTCCAACACTTGAAATTGATGAAATATTAACGATGACGCCAACGGTTTCCGCAGAGGAGAGGCCTGGCACAGATTGGCCCTGAGATAAAATTGATGCTGCAAACTCCCGAGCCATAAAAAAATGGCCCGTTAGGTTTGAAGACAATGACTGAGACCAGTTTACAGTGGAAAGTTTACGGACAAATCCCCCACTTTTAGATGCAATCAACCCGTCACAGAGGATGCCGGCATTATTAATCAGTATAGAAAAATTATTTTCACTTTCTTTGAATAACTTAATAACAGAAACCTCATCTCCAATATCAATTAATTTCACGATTAGCCGAGGGTCTTTTATATTATCAGCCAGCCACTCCAAACCATCGGAATCAATATCCGCGGCAACGACTGTTTCTACTCCCAAATCAAGAAGAGAACGCACAAAGGCAGTTCCTAAACCTCCTGCAGCTCCAGTTACGATTGCTGATTTTCCTGAAATTTGCATCAGGTTTACCCCGCATCATGAAATCAAAATAAATCTATTTAATTCTTATCTATTGCTGAACCTTCTAATGTTTAAAAGGCTCTCAGTAGGAATAAATTGAATGCGCGGCTCTAATTCTTGATAGTCACTGTTTTTATAATTGGATAACTTCTGCCAGACCAAGGCAATCATCATATCCTTTTGGAAACACCAACTTTCGACAAAAAGGTCCTTGGGTTTTTCTGAGACAAGCGAAGGGCACTCGACTATTTTGGGATACCTAGGGTTAGAAAAATCAACATTTATTTGGGGGGGCTCAATGTGTAATCCCACTCCCGAAAATTTCAAAATCGCCTCTTTGACCGTCCAATACCTTGCGAAGCATTTTTGTTTTTGAGAGCAAGAATTTAGTTCTAGTCGAGTCTTTTCTTGAGGTGTGAGAACTGAATCAAGCAGATCGTTATATTCCCCAAACTCATTCAGATCCGCTACGTCGACACCCACTCTGCCTTCTTGGACAAAAGCGCAGACAACCAATTGGCCTGAGTGTGAGATGTTAAAGTCAAATTTAGAATGCCCTTGAAATTCCAAATATGGGCGCCCGAAGGAAGTTAACTTCAGATCACACCTACGATTACCAAATAGTGTCTTAATTCCGAAGAACAGAAGGGCACGCCCCAAAACAAATCGCCATCGATCCTCATTACGAGTGTAAGCGAGAAAACGATTTCTTTCATCCAAATCTAAAAGACTTGAGAGCCTCCCTATTTCTGGCAGGGAGCAATTTGGCAACCTCGCCCAAAGCAAATGTACCGGCGACTGATGTCTACTCACGGGGCATCCAATAATGCTAAATTACGATCCAAAACCAGTATTGCACCCTTTTAGCACACTGGCATCCAAACAATGGATAGACACTGAATTTTCTGATTATTCCACACGTTGCATAGGTCTTTTTACTGTACATTTTTTAACAAAAATCTTTGCATCAAAAGCTATAGAAACAGCTTTACTTGCTTTATATAAAAGTTGACAGAATACCTAGCAATTGCGACTATACAACGCCTAAGAGGAGATTCAAATTATTCTCCTTTTCATATTTGGATAGTTCGCTATCAATAACCATTGGAGTCGATGGGATGACCGAGCAAGTTATGGAAAATGGTATCAGCAATGTTCATAGAGATGCAGGAAGCATCATTTCGAGCGCCGTAAAGTGGTCTGGAGCTGCTGGCGCCATACCTTTGCCCTATGTTGACCTAGCTGCTTTGGCCGCCATTCAATACACGATGGTCCGCGACTTAGCATCCCTTTATGGTTACAACCCTGACAAGAAATTAGTTCGAAACATCGTGGCGACCTCATTTGGGTGCTTAACACCCTCTGTTGCTGGTGCAAGCCTAGTGGGCACTAGCTTGAAGTTTGTCCCTGGCGGTGGAACGATCCTTGGATCAGTCGGTGTAGCTGCATTTAGCGCGGCCGCAACGTATGCCATTGGTAAGGTTTTTGTTCGTCATTTTGAACGCGGAGGGAATCCCCAAGACTTCAGCGCTGAAAATATTCAGGACGAATTGAAGCAAGAATTTGCAAACGCAAGTGAGAGAGCGTCCTCCCGTAGTAACGATCAAAGCGCCAAAAAGTAATAGAAGTTTATGCCACAACTCACTGCAGTGCTCGTCTATGTCGCTTTATCAGCGATTGTAGGGTTCCTTGGGCGCAAGCGCTCAGTGGGTTTTGTGGGATTTTTTACATTCGCAATTCTTCTCTCTCCACTTATCGCTGGCCTTACCCTACTTGCAACAACTCCGGGCTCTAACAAAAGTAGCAAGACCCAGTAAGTTTTTTGGTTTGTAGAGGCTGTAAGTAGATTAAAGATGCCCAAAAGTTCTGCACGGCTTGGCGAAAAGCTTTTGGGGCTTATCCCGAGACCTAAAGATCCTAATCAGCCAAAAATTAAAAAGCCTTCTCTATCAGCTTTATCGCTAGCTTTCGGGCTTCTTAATTCCCTTACGGGACTACTCTGTCTTACTGTGCTGGCAGCATTGTGCGGTACAGGGGTGCTAACTCTTCTTAATATGGAAGCAAAGGCTCTAGAAGGTAATCATCACAACGCAATGATCGGCGTGTTGTTTGTGGTAATGCTTCTGATCTACCGAAGTTCGCAAAACTACTTAATAAAATCAATCTCCCGTGAAGTAGAAGATGCATTAGATCGTCAGCGCCAACGTATCGTTGAAAAGGCACTAACA
>Ga0181592_10000597_pt1 | contig 27837 bp, 23 predicted proteins | sample 071ome_20_FD_133755 | JGI IMG/M metagenome (GOLD analysis project Ga0181592, IMG submission 133755) | Coastal salt marsh microbial communities from the Groves Creek Marsh, Skidaway Island, Georgia - 071412BT metaG (megahit assembly) | ecosystem: Environmental > Aquatic > Marine > Intertidal...
CCCCAGATGCATGATTATGTGACCCGCGCGCTCAACCCGTCGGCGGCCCCAAGCTATGGGGTTCCGGGTGACGAATAATTCCATAGGGGCAGGGGCTCAGATCCCTTCCTGAAGTCGTGAGATGAGACGCCGGAGCATGTCATCACAGGCATTGAGCTGACCCGTCGAAACGTATTCATCGGGTTTGTGCCCCTGTTCCATTGATCCGGGGCCGCAGACAAGTGTGGGGATGCCGAGATCACGCTGAAAAAGCCCGCCTTCGGTGCCAAAGGCAACCTTGATCACCTTGTTTGACCCCGTAAGCCCGGTGACAAAAGAAACAATTTCGGATTCAAGCGGCGTTTCCAGCCCGGGATAGCTGTTGGTTATTTTTATCTGGATATCAGCTTGGGGTGCGGTTTTCCTGGCAGCAAGGACAATAGGAGCGATCGCCCCACGAAGCCGGTTCAGAATCTCATCCGGGCTGTCTTTGGAAAGATTGCGTATCTCAAACGCAACCTCGGCATGGTTTGGCACGATATTAAGCGCAACGCCGCTCTGGATAAGGCCGGCATGCAAGGTGGTGTAAGGAATATCATACGCCTCATCCTGTGGGCCATTTTCCCGCAGATCATCCTGAAGACGCCGGATTTCCTGAACCAGATCGCAGGCCAGATGCACGGCATTGACCGCCGTCGGGGCAAGGGCAGAATGCGCTTCGCTACCAATGCACGTGGCTTTCAATGCCGTTTTTCCCTTATGACCAACTGCCACGGCCATATGTGTGGGCTCGCCTACGATGCAGAAAGCAGGACGGACCGGCGCATCTTCCAGCATTGAGATGAGAGATCTTACGCCGATACATCCGATTTCCTCATCATAGGAAAGCGCAAGATGAAGCGGGGTTTTGAGCGATACGGTGGTGGCATGGCAAAAGGCGCTGAGGGCAGAGGCAACAAATCCCTTCATATCCGCGGTGCCGCGTCCGTAAAATCGGTCATCCTCAATCGTGCATTCAAAGGCTGGTCTGGTCCAGTTCTGGCCATCAATCGGGACCACATCGGTATGACCTGAGAGCATGACCCCGGCGCCTTCCTCCGGCCCGGTGGTGGCATATAGGTTTGCCTTGGTGCCGTCGTCGTTTTCGATGATAACCGGCTCAACACCATGGAGCCGCAGTTGATCTGCCACCCAGTCGATCAGCTCCCTGTTACTATCCCGGCTGACCGTGGGAAAGCTGATCAGCTGCAGGAGCGCTTCGGCGGTGGTGATCATGCGTTGACGGCGCTGGCTATGTGGCGGGTAAAATCCCAGATTGTGCCTTCAAGATCCGAAGGTCCGAGTGGGGCCATCGGCCGGAAGGCTGTGCCAGTGGTCTTTTGCATGACTTCAAGAACGGCCTTGTCTTCAGCATTGAATTCATGGGCGAGAGAAATATAGTCTTTTGTCGCCTGAAGATCATCTGCCCCGTCCTGGACCAGAACCCCCATCCGAATATTCACGCTCTGGGGCGTATCCGGGAGCAGAATCAGGAAAATGGCGCAGTTCGGCCCTACCGTGATGACAAAATTCGGATAGACGCAGAACAATACCGATGACCGTCTTTCCTTAGGGGTAAGGCCTTCGGGGAAAGGTTTCCGCTGGGGGAAATCTTCATGATAGTTGGACCGGTAGGCTGTATATCGTGACCCGTTGCCCAGTTTTTCGCAAAGATTGGTCGGGGTGATATGATCCAGCGTTTCGGCATGTGTCACCGACAGATGATAGCCTTCCATGAAATTTTCAATGAGCGACTTCCAGTTTGTCTGCCAGGTTTCAACCCAGGTTTCGGTACTGTGGCGTTCTTCGGGGTGATAATTCTCAAGGAAAGGCTGCATGCCTGCCATTTCCCCGGCAAGGTCGGGAGCGTTGCCATCAATATTGATGAAAATGAATCCCATCCATTCTTCGAGCCGGAATTCGGGAAGGGAACAGGTTGAGGCATCAAAATCAGGAACCTGATCCATATAAGGGGCTTTATGAAGTTCGCCATCAAGCCCGTAGCTCCAGGCATGATACGGGCAGGTCAGTACCGAGGCACGCCCTTTGCCCTCAACTAGTTTCATTCCCCGATGACGGCAGACATTACTGAAGGCGCGGAGCCTGCCGTCCCTGTCCCGGAGAACAACCACCGGCTCATCCCCGATGGTCAGGGTGAAATATGCACCGGGTTTGGTGATCTCACTCTGATGGCCTGCCGCAACCCATCCGGTGCGAAACACCGTTTCCTTTTCACGCGCGAAGAAAGCAGGATCGTTATAATACCAGCCCGGCATGGAATGAGGCGGGCGTGTCTCATCCCGGGCGATAGACTGAAGGAGAGATGTTTTTTCGGTATCAAGCGGCATCTGAAACCTCAACGTTGCTGCTGATCAAAAAAGGATGCCCCGTCGGGGAGTTGAGGCATGGGAATATCAAAGGAAACAGATCTGATCTGTCTTTTGTCTTGGCCGCGGACAAGCATCCCCTGATCACGTGTCGGAACCGGTGACGGCGAAAGAGGAACAGCATCGGCCGAACTGTAAACACAGATATAGAGTGTCCGCGGAAAAGGTGAGTTGTTCGGGGCTGAGCCATGGAGAAGGCGGGTATGCATCAGGCAGACCGATCCCGCCTTGCCGGTGCAGAGGACGCGTTTATCGAGGGCTTTACGTGTTGTGTCCTCATCGACTGCGCCGGTGAAAACACCGTCATGCCAGAGAGAATGAATTTCGCCGTCATGGGTGGCAGGCCAGACCTCAAGCGGTCCGTTTTCCTCCGTAACTTCATCCACCATCAGAAGTGCCGTGATCAGGCTGTCGTTGCTGTGGGGGGTGAAGGGGAAATCCTGATGCCATTTTACTGCCGTGGCAGACCCGGGAAGTTTGGAATTGATCTTGGTGTGATGGAGTTTGACATCCGGGCCTATCAGTTCGGCCACCGCATCGGTCATGCCGCTGTCTGCCATGGCCGTGCGATACGCATCCGAAATCTCATGCGGGGCGTTAACCCGACGCAGTGCAGGTTGATCCGCATTGTGCCCTTTTTCGACATCAAAACGAGGCTTGCCGTTGATCATTTCACCGAAACTGCCATCATGGCCACGGCTTTCCTCAACCCAGTTGTCGAAATCCTCTTTGAGCGAGGCCAGAAGTTCCGGGCTCACCACATTTTCGACGACCAGATATCCGTTAGCATTAAAAAAGTCTTTTTGCGCTGACGTTATCACCATAGCCTCCCGCAGTTTTCCTAATCAGTATTCAGTTATTTTCCTGCCGGTGCAAGTCTCTTGGTTCAATGATTTCTTCTTTCTGGCGATAACGATCACGGATGGTGACGAGATCATTGAATAAGTGATAGTCGCAATAAAAGGCTTCCTGTAATGTGGTATCTCTTGGGGATTGAATTTTACAGGTTTGGAGGGGTTTCATCATGACACTACATTTCGACAGTGAAGAATTTGCCCGCCGCCAGTCGCTGGCGAAGGATGCGATCAGTTCTTCCGGTTTTGATGCCATCCTTATGTTCGCGCCGGAAAGTCATCTCTGGCTCTGCGGGTACGATACATTCGGTTTTGCCATGTTCCAGTGTCTTGTTATGACAAGCAAAGGAGAAATCCATCTCCTGACCCGGGCCCCTGATCTCCGGCAGGCACGATACACGTCAACTCTGAACGATGACCAGATCCATATCTGGCACGAGAAAGAAGGCGCAAATCCGGCCCAGGATCTGCATGGCCTTCTGGCTGATCTCGGGGTCAGTAACGGGGTGCTTGGATATGAGTCCGATACACCCGGGCTGACCGACCGCAACGGACGGATGCTCCGGGGTGAAATCCCTGATCTGGTGGAGGCTTCTGATCTTATCCGGCATCTGAGGCGGTTTAAATCGGATGCTGAAATTGAGATGCACCGCAAGGCGGCCAGACTTTCCGATGATGCGCTGGACGCGGCGCTTGAACTTGCCGGACCCGGCGCGTATGAGGGCGAAATTCTTGCCGCCATGCAGGGGGCTGTCTTCAGGGGCGGCGGTGATTATGCCGGCAATGAATTCATCATCGGCTCAGGTCCGGGTGGTCTCCTTGTCCGATATTATTCCGGCCGCCGGCACCTTGATGCACGTGACCAGCTGACCCTTGAATGGTCCGGGGCTTTTGCCCGCTATCATGCCGCCATGATGCGGACCATCGTGATCGGCGGGGCGTCCGATATCCAGAAGAAAATGCATGCAGCTACCGCTGAGGCCATGCTTGCATGTGAAGAGGCGATCAAACCCGGCAAACCTATGGGTGATGTTTTTGATGCCCATGCCAGGGTCTTTGATGCGCGAGGATTTGGCCATGCCAGATTGCAGGCTTGTGGGTATGGCATGGGGGCTGTCTACAACCCGATCTGGGTTGATTTTCCCATGTTCTATGAAGGCAACCCGTTGATCATGCAGGAAAATCAGGTCTTCTTTCTGCATATGATCCTTCTCGACAGCGACAGCGGCCTTGCCATGACGCTCGGCCATTCGGTTCGTGTCGGCAAAGAGGGGGTGGAAAGGCTTTCCCGTCACGGGCTTGATCTGCTTGAACGCTAGACGTTTCTAGACCAGCAATGCGGCCAGCGCGAATGATGCCAGCAGGCAGGCGGGCTTGATATGGTGTTCCCCATAATAACGCTCTTTGTGCAGAAGATTTACAGATCCGCAGACGGTACCACCAAACATGAGCGGAATATTGAGGGCTGAAGCGCATCCCAGATCAGCGATGGTTTGATGATCTGGAAAGCAATCAATTATATCTTCTGCGGTGAAGCATATATGGGGATTGCCCAGTTCAAGCACGTTACGGGTCCATCTTGAGGGGACAACATCCTTACGTCCTGATACCGGGTAGGCGTCAGGCTGATTGGTGTAAAGACGTTCAAGTTCCCTTGGTTGCGGGTGCTGTCGCAGAACAGTAAAGAGTTTGTGCCCTATCTGTTCTTTCATAACCTCGTCCAGTGTTCTGAAGATTTGATCAGGTTGGGATGCTCTCCGCTGAGCCGCTAAGAGCAGGCCAACAGAGTTTTCAAGCGTTGAGAGGTTGCTGTTATCCATCAGATATCCATGTTCTCGTTCAGGCTTTTGCTTCGGCTTGAAAGGAGCGTGTCAAGCCGCGAGCGTGAAAGTTTGTGATGTTCGATGGCAAGTTTATCGGCCAGTTCGATATCCTGCGTGCTTATAGCGTCAAAGATCTGGCGATGCTGCCGGGCCGTTTCCGCAAGATGGCTGGAAATATGAGGATCGTTATACTGGCTTGCTGAAAAGCAAATCCGGTTGAGGCGAAGCGATTCCGTTACCACCGTCCGATAAAAACCCGAGATATACGGATTGCCGCTGGAATCGGCGATGGCCAGGTGAAAATCCTTGTTCGCCTCGGTCAGCATGACACCGTCAAGCGACGGAATAGCCGCTTCAAAAAGAACCATTTTATCGTGAATGATATCGAGCTCATCCGGGGTGCGCATTTCTGCCGCCAGACGCTGAACAAGACGGCTTGAGATAAGCAGCGCATCATAGAGAGGGGGGATGGCCGCGAGATCCAACTGGGCAACAGAGACCACGCGCCCCTTTCTTACCGCAAGCCCGTCAGCAATAAGCTGGATCAGCGCTTCCCTTATCGGGGTGCGGGAGACGTCCATCTTTCGGGCAAGACTGCTCTCATCAATGACTTCTCCGGGCTGAAGTTCAACACGCAGGATCGCTTCACGCAGGCGCTGATAGACGCTGTTGCCATCACGCTCATAGGTGTTTTGCCTGATTTTCGTCTTGTCCATGTTTCAGCCCGGCAACCAGATCTGAGGGTGTAATTTTTGTTGCAAAAAAATATCTGTATGCAAATATTATACAATAAAAACGATGAATACAAACAGGATCTCAGTTTCATATGTCTTGGGTTTTAGGGGTAGATGTCGGGGGCACATTCACGGATTTTTCACTCCGGGATGACAGCACCGGAAAAGTATATATTCACAAGAGGCCATCCACACCTGAAGATCCCTCTCGCGCCATTATCGAAGGTTTTCAGGAACTGGTTGAAAACGTGTCTCTTGATGCTGCGGCGGTAACACGTTTTGCCCATGGCACGACGGTGGCAACCAATGCCCTTCTTCAGCGCAAGGGCGGGCGGCTTGCTCTTGTGACCACCAGCGGGTTCAGGGATTTGCTTGAAATCGGCCGCCAGGTCAGGCCAAAGGTATATGATCTGCAGATTGACGCACCGCCACCACTCATTCCCCGCCACCAACGATTTGAGATCAATGAACGGATCGGATCAAAGGGTGAGGTCATCACCCCACTGAAAGATCAGAATATAAATAAGGTGATTGAGGATATTCGTGCCCTTGGCGATATTGACGGCGTGGCTGTCTGCCTTCTCTTTTCCTTTTTGAACCCGGAACATGAGCGTCGAATCGGCGATGCAATAAGGGAGGCCCTGCCGGATATGGCGGTCTCTCTTTCCAGTGAGGTGCATCCGGAATTCCGTGAATATGAGCGGTTTTCAACAGCGGTGATCAACGCCTATCTGCAGCCGGAAGTCAGCCGGTATATGGAAAACCTCAAGCGTGGTATCGCAAGAGATGCGCCAGCCGCCAGACTTGGCATCTTTCAATCCAGCGGCGGGTTGACGTCGGTTGAGCGCGCCTCGCAGTTTCCTGTGCGGATGGCGCTTTCCGGGCCTGCTGCCGGTGTGGTTGGCGCAGCGCAATGTGCGATCAAGGCGGAGATCGGTGACGTTATTACTCTCGATATGGGCGGGACAAGCACAGATGTCTGCGTGATAAGAGACGGTAAGGCTGACCTTGCCAATATGCGTGATATTTCAGGCTTTCGTATCCGCCTGCCGATGGTGGATATCAATACGGTCGGGGCTGGTGGAGGGTCCATCGCACATATCGGGCGCGACGGGTTGATGAAGGTTGGCCCGATCAGCGCGGGTGCTGTCCCGGGCCCTGCCTGTTACGGGCATGGCGGCATTGAGCCGACGGTTTCTGATGCTAATCTCGTGCTGGGGAGATTGCCGGAGCAACTGGTCGGAGGCGGGCTGGTGCTGGATCATGCCAGGGCGGTTGCAGCCATTTCTCCGCTTGCTGATCATCTGGGGATGTCGATTGAGGCCACCGCACTTGGTATCATCGGCATTGTTAACTCGAATATGACCAGAGCCATCCGGGCCGTGACAGTGGAACGCGGCCATGATCCCAGACATTTTGCCTTAATGCCTTTTGGTGGGGCAGGGGGGCTTCACGCGATTGATGTCGCTGAATCGCTGATGATGAAAACAATTCTGATCCCCAGGTCACCGGGCATTTTGTGTGCCGAAGGGCTTATTGTGGCAGATCTTCAGGAAAGCTTTGTGGCGACCATGCGCACACCACTTGATGGTGATCTTTCTCCTGTAAGGAAAGTGCTGGCGGAACTTATCGGCAGAGCTATGCCCTGGTTTGAGGAAGAAGGCGCGGGCAGCGTGTCCCGGGCGCTCATGCTTCAGGTTGATATGCGGTATATCGGCCAGAATTATGAATTATCTGTTCCGGCGGGGGATATGCTCAGCTCATCCGAACTGCCCGCCCCGGATCTGTTAAAGACTTTCTTCTTCGAAGCCCATGAGAGAAGCTATGGCCATCATGATAAGGATGCCGCTGTTGAGATTGTGAATATTCGTCTTCAGGCTATCGCCTCATTGCCTGAAATCTCCTCTGCCAAGGCGATGGCGTCGTCAACGTCTGAGCCTCTTGAATATCGTGAGGTCTGGTTTGATCCTGAAGGGCCAAGCCGGACGCCTGTTTTCGACCGCGCGTCGCTGGCGCCCGGTTTCACCCATGAAGGGGCGGCAATCTTCACCCAGACAGATGCAACCACGCTGATGCCTCCATGGTGCCGGATGCACGTGGACACACAGGAAAACCTGATCCTGGAGATTACCCGATGACGCGCCAAGAACCTGATCCCATTGCACTTGAAATCCTGTGGAATAACCTGAATTCAATAGCGGATGAGTGTTTTATCACCCTGATGCGCAGCGCGTTTTCCACCAATATCAAGGAACGCCATGACCATTCAACGGCCATTACTGATGCTGCCGGCAATCTCATTGCGCAGGCAGAGCATGCATTGCCGATCCATCTTGCTTCGATGGCGGGTCTGGTGGCCCATATCCTTGAAAAGTATGAAGGCGATATTTCCGAAGGTGATATTTTCATATCCAACGATCCCCATGTTGCGGGCGGCACGCACCTGCCTGATATCAACATGGCCATACCTGTTTTCAGTGAAGGCCGTCTGCTCGGGTTTGTTGCGAATATCGTTCACCACGCGGATGTGGGCGGGGCTATGGCCGGGTCCATGTCAGGTGGTATGGACGAAATTTACAAGGAAGGCCTGCGTATCCCTATTGTCAAACTCTACCGGCAAGGTGTGGTAGATGATCAGATCCTCCGGATACTGCTCCTTAATATGCGTCTGCCGGATGAACGCAAAGGGGACCTTAATGCCCAGATCGCGGCGTGCCGGCTCGGGGCATCCCGGATTGCGGATATCATTGAGCGATATGGTGCCGCATATCTTGAAGATGTCTATGCCGCCATTCTAACCCGTTCCCGGATGCGAATGGAGGCGGCGATTGAGGCTCTGCCCGACGGTGAGTATCATTTTCAGGACATGATGGATGATGACGGCATCGATACGAAAGATATCCTGATCGCCGTGGATATCACAAAAAAGGGCAAGAATATCCTGTTTGATTTCTCCGGAAGCGCTGCCCAGGTTCCCGGGAATTTCAACCTGACCTTCAATGCCACGCAATCGGCGGTATGTTATTCGCTGAAAGCGTTACTGGACCCGGAGATGCCGAATAACAGCGGAATTTTTCAGGCGATCGATATCACTGTGCCGAAAGGATCGTTCCTCAACTGTGTTGCGCCGGCCGGGGTGGCTTTGCGTGCCAATACCTGCCAGCGGGTTGTCGATGTGGTGATCGGCGCCTTTGCCAATGTTCTTCCCGAACAGGTGATCGGTGCGGCCAACGGAGCCAATACAAGCGCAGTCTTTGCCGGCGTTGATCCCGAAACGAATGCTCGTTACGTCTATCTTGAAACCCTCGGCGGCGGCATGGGGGCAAGGGCGACAAAAGATGGAAAAGACGGGGTTCAGGTCAATATAACCAACACGTCAAACCTGCCTGTTGAGGCGATTGAGATGGAATATCCCCTCAGGGTTGAAGCCTACGCGCTGGTGGAGGATTCCGGCGGGGCGGGTGAATACCGGGGCGGGCTCGGGATACGACGAACCATTCGTCCCGTCGGGCATGTTTGTGAGTTTAACGGCGTCGGGGAACGTTTCCGGCATCAGCCCTGGGGCATTTTCGGTGGTAAACCCGGTGCGGCGGGGCAGTTCTACATCATTGATGCGAAGGGGGACAAGATACCTCTTGCTTCCAAAACAGGCAGTATCAAACTTGACAGTAGCAGTTGCGTTTTCATGGAAACACCTGGTGCAGGCGGTTACGGGCCTCCGGAAAAGAGGTCATCGGACAATCAAGAAGAAGATAGAAAATCAGGAAAATTCAGTGATGAATTTCTTGCCAAGTACTATCCGATGCAGTCAAACTAATGGACGTTCAATAAAGATTCAGCTTAGGGAGGAGAAAATGAACATCTTTGCAAAATCATTCCTGATTACAGCTGCGGCTATGCTGGCCTTGGTCTCGCCGGCTTGGTCCGCTACGGTTAAGTGGGATATGGCCAACGAATATCAGGAAAGCTCAATTCATGGTCAGGGCCAGAAAGTATTTTCTGAAACCCTGATGAAGGAATCGGGGGGCTCTGTTGTTGTCACCAATCACTTTGGCGGATCAATCGGGTATAAATCCAAGGAACATTTCGATGCTGTAGGTGATGGCGCGCTTCCGATTGCCAATACCTCCATGGGGCAGGTCGCTGGTATTGAGCCGATCTTCCTTCTCTCATCCTTGCCATTCCTCGTTGGATCAGCGGATGAGGCCAAGCTTCTCTGGGAAGTCGCCAAGCCGCATTACGAGAAAGTTTTTGCCAAGCATAACCAAATTCTTCTCTACGCATCACCCTGGCCGCCAGCCGGGATCTGGGCAAAAAAGTCAGTCCTTTCAACATCTGATCTGAGCGGGCTTAAGATCCGTGCATGGGATGCCAGTGGCACACGGACGCTCAAAACCGCCGGGGCTGCTGCTGTTCAGATGAGCTGGGCTGATGTGGTGCCTCAGTTGTCTTCCGGTGGGATTGAGGCTGTACTGACCTCTGCTGAAGGGGGTGTCAACGCCAAGTTCTGGGAGCATCTTTCGCACTTCAATGCAATTAACTATTCCATGTCTCTCAACATGACTCATGTCAACAAGGATGCCTTTGATGCCCTCAGCGCGGATCAGAAGGCAGCGGTGATGAAGGCTTCTGAAGCGGCCAGCAACGCAGCCTGGTCCGCCCTTGCTGAGCGTGTCGGCCAGAACTATAAGGACATGCGCGCAAACGGGATTACGGTAGCGGAAACCGTTCCTGCGGAATTCCTCGGCAAGCTGAACTCCGCTGGCGATGCTGTATATTCTGATTGGCTCGACAAAGTCGGTGATACCGGCAAGGCGATCCTCGATGAGTATAGAAAGCGTCGTGGAAACTAAACCTGAAAGACAACGGGCAGGGCTATCCCTGCCCGTTTTATTATGAGCGTTACGAAAAGGGGGAGTTATGCTCAGAGCTCTTGAAGGTTTCTCACATCGCCTGAGTACACTCGGCGCATGGATAGCGGCCGCCCTTCTTGTTTACATGGTGGTTCATATTCTGGTGGAGATCATTGCCAGAACCGGATTTGACAGCTCCACCTATTCCCTTGATGAATTTGTCGGTTATGCGATTGCCTCAATGACGTTTCTTTCATTGGGGCATACCTTCAGTTCAGGCAAGTTGATACGGGTTAATATTCTGACCAATGCCATTTCCGGATTATTCAGCCTTGTGGTTGAGCTGATCTGCATAGCCTTTACTTTTTCTGTCATCCTGTTTTTTGCCCGTTATGTCTGGCGCAGTCTCCATCGCAACTGGGAGCGCGGGACAATCAGCCCTACGCTCACCGAAACACCGATCTGGATTGTGGAAAGTATCTTTTTCTTCGGTCTCTGCATTTTTCTTCTGCAAATGCTTACAACCGCACTTGTCAGGATTGAACGCTACAGATCCGGTGAAGACAAATAGGGGCATAAGGGGAAGAGAGCTATGGAATCACTGAATATCGCCTTTATCGTCCTGATGTTGCTGATTTTCTATCTTGGTCTCGGGGTATGGGTTTTTTCCGGTCTTCTTCTTGTCAGCGTAACGGGACTCACTCTACTGCTGGATATGCCTTTGCATCGTATCGGGACGATCATGGCGCCGCTCATCATTCGCTCTGCCACTTCATGGGAGCTTTCGGCCATCCCCATGTTTGTCTGGATGGGAGAGTTGATGTTCCGGACAGATATTTCGGATCGGCTCTTCCGAAGCCTTTCCCCGTTGGTCTATCACCTCCCGGGCAGACTTCTTCATACCAATGTCTTTGGTTCCGCCCTTTTTGCTGCGGTCAGTGGCTCCAGCGCGGCCACCACCGCAACCGTTGGCAAGATCACCACAACTGAACTGCTGCAACGCGGATATTCCCCCTCGCTCACTTTCGGGTCTCTGGCGGGTGCCGGGTCTCTTGGTCTCCTGATACCGCCATCCATCGTTCTGATCGTTTATGGTGTTCTCGCCGAAGTTTCCATTTCGAGGCTTTTTGCTGCGGGGGTCTATCCCGGGCTTTTAATCGCCTTTCTCTATTCGGGATATATTATTTGCCGGAGTCTTTTGAACCCCGGGCTTACCCCGGCTAAGGAGGCGCCGCCGACCATCATGGATATGGCATCGGGGCTATTTAACCTCATCCCTATCGGCGTGCTGATATTCATTGTCCTCGGGGCAATATATTCAGGCTTCGCAACACCTTCTGAGGCGGGAGCCGTCGGTGTGACGGCAACCCTGGTTATGGCTGTTCTGACACGCCAGATGACAAAGGAGATTTTCTTTGAAAGTCTGATGGCTTCGGTCCGGACGTCATGTATGATTGCGTCCATACTTCTGGCAGCGGCATTCCTTTCGACCAGCATGGCGTATCTGCATGTGCCGCAGGATGTGGCGATGAGCATATCCCGCATGGAACTTTCGCCCTATGAGCTGATTTTTGTCCTTGCGATTTTCTATATCCTCTTGGGGCTTTTCCTTGAGGGGATATCCATCACGGTGATGAGCCTGCCGATTACCCTGCCGTTGGTTCTGGCGAGTGGTTTTGATCCGATATGGTTCGGGATCTTCCTTGTAATCATGGTGGAACTGGCACAGATAACGCCACCTATCGGTTTCAATCTTTTCATCATTCAGGGCCTGACCGGCACGCCCATTTTCCGGGTTGCGATTGCGGCGGCACCGTTTTTCATCCTGATGTGCGTAGCCGCCACGATCATCACCATTTATCCGGAAGTCGCGTTATGGCTGCCGGATAAACTGTTTAATAAATGAGATGATTTTTAATGGAGACGGTTCAGGCAGATCTGACCTTCCTTCATCACCATTTTCAGTGATGTCTCCGGTGTTGTCATGACCGAGATGTCGGCAAGGGGGTCTCCGTCCACGACAAGCAGATCAGCGAAAAGACCTTCTTTGACCTGACCGATCGTATCTTCCATCTCAAACAGTCTGGCAGCATTGCAGGTGGCCTGACGGATCAGGTCCGTGTTTGAAACAACCGGGCTTCGGAGCGTGAATTCCTCCAGCTGGCGGCGATGCATGATACCCAGAAGATCGCTTCCGTACGCTATATTCACATTCTGCTCATAGGCAAGTTTGAGCGCATCAAGCCCGGCATCAAGCACTTCATAGGTTTTCTGCACCAGCTCGGCCGACAGGCCGGCTTCGGTTCCCTCGGCGACCAGCGCATGATAAATCACCAGCGTCGGCACCAGAAATCTGTTGTGACCAAGCATGATATCAACACTTTCCTGATCCAGCAGATTGCCATGTTCAATAGATGTCACCCCACAGCGGAGAGCTCTGTTAATCGCTCTTGCGGTATAGGCGTGCGCCATTACAGGTATGTTCGCGGCATTGGCTTCATTAACGATAGCCCGCAATTCATCCTCGGAAAACTGGGTGGAAGTAATGCGATCAGTTGGCGATGAGACCCCTCCAGATGCCATGATCTTAAGGTGGGTTGCACCACGCCGGATTTCGTCCCTGGCAGCGCGGAGAACTTCGGTGATCCCGTCGCAAACGTGACCCATCCCGGAACAGCAGAAACATTGATGCAAACTGCCTTCACCCGGACCCCGGACATCGCCGTGGCCACCTGTCTGCGACAGCGCATGCCCGCAGAATAACAACCTCGGGGCCATGGTCGGATTTTCTTCAACCGCTTTTGCCAGACCATAATCTGCGCCGCCGGCATCCCGGACCGTGGTAAAGCCACGTGCAAGCATTCCTCCCATGATCTCAAATGCCTTGATGCCCACGTAAAAGGGTGACGTGGCTTTCAGTTTTGCAAAATCCGCTGTGTAGGCGGTTACATGGACATGGGCATCACACAGACCAGGCATCAGTGTCTTGCCACCTAGTGGTATTTCAACAGTATCTTTGCCGCTGCTCACGGTGGTCCCGATTTCGGTAATCCTGCCATCGGTTACGCGTACGGATTGCCCGGCCAGATAGTCTCCGGCCAGAACATCCAGGACCCTTGCATCTGTGAAAACAAAATCAGTCATTTTTCTCCCCTTTTTATTAATTTATTTTAAAGGAATTGGGCAAAGCTTTCACCTGAAAAAGTGAAAGGGGGAGAGCATAAGCCAATAGTTCCGGCAATTGGCACTGGCGTGAGGAGAAATCATCTGGTTAAATAATTTGTCCGGATGCTGGTGAGTTATCAGCCCGGATAAAACCAGCGATAAACCCCAAAGGGATCAGCCCATGCCTCTCGTTTTTGATGTTTACGGAACATTGCTGGATGTTGATGCGGCGGCACGTGAGGCGGCGGCCGAACCCGGCATGTCGGCACTCAAGGATAATTGGGCGCCGCTTTCAGCCGCCTGGAGGCAACGTCAGCTCAGCTATTCCTGGCTGAGAACGCTGATGGGAAAATACGTTGATTTCTGGCAGATCACGACGGATGCGCTTGATGTCACTCTTGATGAGCTTGAGATCGGTGATCCGGTTGTACGGGAAAGACTGTTGCAGCTGTACACAAGGCTCAGTGCTTATGATGAAGTGCCCGGACAGCTCAAGGCCATGAAAGAGGCGGGATATCAGCTCGGGGTGTTATCCAATGGCAGTCCGTCTATGCTGCAAAGCGCCCTTGAAGGCGCAAATATCCTTGCATTTCTCGATCAGGTGCTGAGCGTCGATGATATCGGCATCTACAAGCCGGATATGCGTGTTTATGCCCGGGTAACCGAAGCCTATGGCTGTGCTGCCGGTGATGTGACGTTTTTTTCATCCAACAACTGGGATGTTGCCGGGGCAGGGACCTTTGGCTTTCGGACTGTCTGGGTGAACAGGGCCGGGCGTATCTGGGATGACCTTCCCGGATCACCGGATCATGTTGTTTCGTCAATTGCTGAGGCGATGCCATTGATTTCCTGATTTCCTGACGGATGATCTGTGGGAAGATTTCTAATCCGTGGTCGGAAACATTTTTGTATCCTTTGCTGAAGGTGCAAGGAATGAGGTTCATCTCATGCCGGTGCTGAATTATTGCCGGAAGAGTTAAATTTGGCTTGCATAACCCCTTTTCCTGAGGTAGAAACCGCCATTCATCTAAAACCTGATGACAAAAACGGCTCCTGCCGCACGTGGGTGCTGATCGAAGAAATGAAACGTAAAAGTCAGAATTGACTTGCTTGGATGCGACGGAATGGCTAGAACAACCCCTGCACAATTTGTTCGTCAGGTTCGGCAGGAAATAAGCCGGATTACCTGGGCATCGCGACGCGATACGGTCACCGCTACGATAACAGTTCTGGTGATGACCTTTATTGCGGCCGCGTTCTTTTTGCTTGTGGACTGGATTCTGTCAAACGTTGTGCAACTGGTTCTGGGTATTGGCGGCTAGGTGAGCGGCATTCGGGGCATTGAGCCCTGCTATTTTGACGAGAGTTTAAAAGAATGGCAAAGCGCTGGTATGTTGTTCACGTGTTTTCGGGCTCCGAGAAAAAGGTGGCCCAGTCGATCCGTGAGCAGGCGGCAAGTTATGGTCTTGAAGACCAGATCGAGGATGTGCTTGTCCCGACCGAAGAGGTAACGGAGATCAGGCGAGGCGCCAAAGTTTCCTCTGAACGGAAATTCTTTCCCGGCTACATTCTTGTAAAGATGGAGCTCACTGATCAGTCCTGGCATATCGTCAAATCGCAGAACCGGGTCACCGGGTTTCTTGGTGGCCAGGGCAAGCCCGTGCCGATCACCGATGCAGAAGCGGATCGTCTCATCAAACAGGTTACCGAAGGCATCGAACGTCCGCGCACCGATATCATGTTCGAAATTGGTGAACAGGTTCGCGTTTCCGACGGGCCGTTTGCATCATTTAACGGCTATGTTGAAGAGGTGGATGAGGATAAATCCCGCCTCAAGGTGACGGTTTCTATATTTGGCCGGTCAACTCCGGTTGATCTTGAATATTCGCAAGTGGAGAAAATCTAACATCGGCCGCAAGGTCTGATGCTCGAGGGTTATAATCATGGCAAAGAAAATCGAAGGATACATCAAGCTGAACATTCCTGCCGGAGCGGCCAACCCGTCTCCACCTGTTGGTCCTGCACTCGGTCAGCGCGGCGTCAATATCATGGAATTCTGCAAGGCGTTCAATGCGGCGACCGAAAGCATGGAAAAGAATATGCCTGTGCCGGTAACTATTACCGTATATCAGGATAAGTCGTTTACTTTTGAAATGAAGCAGGCACCTGTCAGCTTCTTCCTTAAGAAGGCAGCGGGACTCCAGAAGGGTGGCCAGACCCCCGGCCGTGCCGTTGCCGGCTCAGTTACCATGGACCAGGTCCGTGATATTGCTGATAAGAAAATGAGTGATCTTAACGCCATCGATCAGGATGGTGCGGTTCAGATGATCCTTGGTTCGGCCCGTGCGATGGGCCTTGAAGTGACGGAGTAAATCATGGCGCAAGGCAAAAAGCTTAAAGCAGCGTACGAAAAAATCGATCGGGCATCCCAGTACTCGCTGGAAGAGGCAATCAAGATCGTAAAAGACAGTGCAGCTGCAACTTTCGATGAAACAGTCGAGATTTCGATGAATCTCGGGATTGACCCACGCCACTCCGATCAGATGGTTCGTGGTGTTGTCGCCATGCCGCACGGCACCGGCAAGACAATGCGTGTGGCGGTTTTTGCCCGTGACGATAAAGCCGAAGAAGCCAAGGCTGCTGGTGCTGATATCATTGGTGCGGAAGATCTCGCTGATGAAATTCAGAATGGCCGCCTTGATTTTGACCGTGTCATTGCCACCCCGGATATGATGGGCGTAGTTGGCCGTCTCGGTAAAATTCTTGGCACCAAAGGGCTGATGCCTAACCCGAAGCTTGGAACGGTCACCCCGAATGTTGGTGAGGCCGTTGCCGCCGCCAAAGCCGGTGAAGTTCAATACCGTGCGGAAAAAGCCGGGATTGTTCATGCAGGGATCGGCAAGGTCAGTTTTGGTGAAGACAAGCTTCGCGAAAATGCGGCGGCTTTCATCGATGCGGTCGCCAAGGCCCGCCCGAGCGGGGCAAAAGGTGTTTTCATCCGGAAGATCAATGTCAGCTCAACCATGGGCGCTGGCGTTCCGGTCGATCCGGCTCAAGCCTCCTGAGGCTTGAAGAATTCCGGCATGTAAAGATGCCGGATCGGGGCTTCGGCCCCACCTGTCCAAGACGATAGGTGTGCTCGCGGGCGCTTAAATATCCTATTCAGACGGGGAGAGCGAGAGTTTCGCTTGAACTATGGGCAGGCCAAGGGATGGCTGCGTGGTGCAGGCATCCTTCGTGCAACCGGGGTTGGTTTGTCCGCCCCATAACTAGTGGAGACGATCGGTGAACAGAACCGAAAAAACGGAACTGATCGAAACCCTGCACGCAACCTTCAGCGATGCAGCCTCAGTGGTTGTAACGCATCAGGTTGGGCTGACTGTTGTTGAAAGCAGCGCGCTGCGGAATAAAATGCGGGAAAACGGTGCCGCCTATAAGGTCACCAAGAACCGTATTGCCAAAATTGCGCTGAAGGATACGGCTTATGAAACCATTAGCGACTATTTCACCGGACCGACGGCCATTGGTACGTCATCTGATCCGGTGTCAGCCGCGAAGGTGCTGGTAAATTTCGCCAAGGAAAACAGTAAATTGACCATTGTCGGGGGCGCCATTGGCGGCCAGATACTGGACAAGGACGGGGTCGAAGCCCTTGCCAAACTGCCATCCTTGGACGAGCTGCGCGCGAAACTGGTCGGGTTGCTACAGGCACCTGCCACCAAGGTCGCCCGCGTTACCCAGGCTCCAGCTGCACAGCTGGCACGGGTAATCCAGGCCAAGTCAGAGCAAGGTTAAAACTGGGCACTGCCCACGATCTCTAAGTTCAAGCCAAAGGAGACAAAAATGGCTGATATTGAAAAAATTGCTGAAGACCTCTCATCCCTTACCGTTCTGGAAGCCGCCGAGCTGGCCAAGCTTCTCGAAGAAAAATGGGGTGTTTCCGCTGCTGCCGCTCCGGTAGCTGTTGCTGCCGTTGCCGGTGGTGATGCCGGTGGTGCCGCTGGCGGTGAAGAAAAGACCGAATTTGACGTAATCCTGGCATCTGCCGGTGACAAGAAAATCAACGTCATTAAGGAAGTTCGCACCATCACCGGCCTTGGCCTCAAGGAAGCCAAGGACCTTGTTGAAGGCGCACCAAAGCCTGTTAAGGAAGGCGCTTCCAAGGATGAAGCCGACGCGATCAAGGCGAAGCTGGAAGAAGCCGGCGCAACCGTCGAGGTCAAGTAATGGCTACGCCTTTCGGCGTATAGACTACTACCAAGCACCGGTCGGGTTTACCCTTCCGGTGCTTGGGTTTTGTTTAGTCCGGGTAATCCGGTCTTGATAAATTGTGTTAAATCAACGCTCTAAACACAAAGGATCATTCCATGGCTGCTAATGTCACCGCCCTCAACAGTCGTAAACGTCTTCGTCATACTTTTGGTTCGATTGCCGAAGTTGCGGCAATGCCAAACCTGATCGAAGTCCAGCGTACAAGTTACGATACGTTTCTCCAGCGGGACATTCCTGCCAATGAACGTGAGGATATTGGTCTGCAGGAAGTCTTCAAATCGGTCTTCCCGATCAATGACTTTGCCGGCAAGTCCATGCTTGAGTTCGTCTCTTATGAGCTTGAAGATCCGAAATACGACGTTGAGGAATGCCAGCAGCGCGGCATGACCTATGCCTCCCCGCTCAAGGTTATTCTCCGCCTTGTTGTCTGGGAAGAAGATGAGATTACCGGCACCCGCTCAATCCGTGATATCAAGGAGCAGGATGTCTATATGGGCGATATGCCCCTGATGACGGGCAATGGCACGTTTATTGTCAACGGAACCGAACGTGTGATTGTCTCGCAGATGCACCGGTCTCCCGGCGTCTTTTTTGACCATGACAGAGGCAAAACCCATTCATCCGGCAAGCTTCTTTTTGCCGCCCGTGTCATTCCTTATCGCGGCTCCTGGCTCGATTTTGAATTTGATGCCAAAGATATGCTCAATGTGCGTATCGACCGCAAGCGTAAACTGCCTGCCACTACCTTCCTGATGGCGCTGACGGATGAAGAGTCGGATGCCTATGTCGAACAGTGCAAGGCAGAAGGCGTTGAACCGGATCGCACCAAGGTCAATGGCCTGTCGCGTGAAGACATCCTCGGCTATTTCTACGACACGATTACGTATTCACGTAACAAAGACAGCTGGGAAACCAATTTTGATGCCTCACGTCTGCGCGGTGCGCGTCTGGCTTATGATCTTGTCAATGCGTCCAACGGCAAGGTTGTTGTTGCCGCCGGAGAGAAATTGACCCCGCGCGCCGTCCGCAAACTGGCTGAAAGCGGCATTGAGAAAATTCTTGTTCAGGAAGAACAGATCCTCGGTCATTATCTTGCCGAAGATATTGTCAATATGGAAACAGGCGAAGTGATCGCCGAAGCCGGTGATGTTGTCAGCGAAGAAACGGTTCAGCATCTGGCGGAAATGAAGGCTGATGCTTTTGCTGTTCTCGCTATCGACAACGTCAATGTCGGTGCATTCCTGCGGAACACCATCGCGGCGGATCGCAACAACTCAAGAGAAGAAGCGCTGATCGATATCTATCGTGTCATGCGTCCTGGTGAGCCGCCAACACTGGAAACAGCAGAAGCTCTTTTCCAGAGTCTCTTTTTTGACAAGGACAGATATGATCTCTCGTCGGTGGGACGGGTCAAGCTGAACGCACGCCTGGGCCTTGAGGCTGATGATCAGATCCGGGTGCTTCGTCGGGAAGATATCCTTGCCATGCTCAAAGTTCTGGTTGAACTGAAAGACGGCAAGGGGGACATTGACGATATCGACCACCTTGGCAACCGTCGTGTCCGTTCCGTCGGCGAGCTCATGGAAAACCAGTATCGTGTCGGTCTTCTCCGGATGGAACGCGCCATCAAAGAGAGAATGGGATCGGTTGAAATCGATACTGTCATGCCTGCTGATCTCATCAATTCGAAGCCGGCAGCGGCGGCAGTTCGTGAATTCTTCGGCTCATCCCAGCTGTCGCAGTTCATGGACCAGACCAACCCGCTTTCTGAGATTACACACAAGCGACGTCTTTCGGCGCTTGGCCCCGGGGGCCTGACACGTGAACGTGCCGGGTTTGAAGTGCGGGACGTGCACCCGACCCATTATGGCCGTATCTGCCCGATTGAAACGCCTGAAGGCCCGAATATCGGTCTGATCAACTCGCTTGCAACGTTTGCGCAGATCAATCGCTACGGGTTTATCGAAACACCCTACAGAACAGCGAAAGACGGCAAGGTGACCAATGAAGTTACCTATATCTCCGCCATGGATGAAGCCCGCTATACGATCGCACAGGCTAACGCCGAGCTGGACAAGTCCGGCCGCTTTGTCGGTGAGCTGATCCCGATCCGCCGTGGCGGTGAGATTGGCCTGGCACGTCCGGAAGATATCGATTTGATGGATGTGTCACCAAAGCAGCTGGTCTCTGTCGCTGCCGCGCTGATCCCGTTCCTTGAAAATGATGACGCCAACCGTGCGCTCATGGGATCAAACATGCAACGCCAGGCCGTGCCGCTGATCAAGGCGGAAGCTCCGCTGGTGGGAACAGGTATGGAAGCGGTGGTTGCCCGTGACAGCGGCGTGACTATCGTTGCACGCCGTAGCGGTGTCGTGGATCAGGTTGATGCTACCCGCATTGTTGTGCGTGCCTCTGAGAGCAGCGAAGACGACGTCTCGCCGGTGGATATTTATTCACTCCTGAAATTCCAGCGCTCGAACCAGAACACCTGCATCACCCAGCGCCCGCTGGTTAAGGTTGGCGATGTGGTGAACAAGGGTGACATTATGGCGGACGGGCCATCCACTGAAGATGGTGAACTCGCTCTTGGCCGGAATGTGCTCGTGGCCTTCATGCCATGGAACGGATACAATTTCGAAGACTCGATCCTTATCTCCGAACGTATCGTGCGTGAAGATGTCTTCACCTCCATCCATATCGAAGAATATGAGATCATGGCCCGGGATACCAAGCTCGGCATGGAGGAAATCACCCGTGATATCCCGAATGTCGGTGAAGAAGCGCTCAAGAACCTTGATGAAGCCGGCATGATCTATGTCGGGGCCGAAGTCAAATCCGGCGATATTCTGGTAGGTAAAGTCACGCCAAAGGGCGAAACACCCATGACACCCGAAGAAAAGCTTCTCCGGGCCATCTTCGGTGAAAAGGCCTCTGATGTTCGTGACACATCCTTACGTGTCCCGCCCGGTGGTGCCGGAACGGTTGTTGAAGTGCGTGTCTTCTCACGTCGCGGGGTAGACAAGGATGAACGTGCCCGGGCCATCGAACGGTTTGAAATCGAACGTCTCGCCAAAGACCGTGACGATGAAAAGGAAATTCTGGAACGCGGGTTTTATGGCCGCCTGAAGGAAATGCTGATCAATCAGACCATTGCAACAGGCCCGAAAGGGGTTGAGGCCGGGGCACGTATCAGCGGCGCTATGCTCGATGATATGCCGCGCTCAAGTTGGCCTTCCATCACGGTCAAGAATGACGGCAATCAAAAGTCAATCGAAGCTCAGATTGCCAATTTTGAGGATTCGGTCAAAGCTCTTGAAGCCAGATTCAATGACAAAGTTGACAAGCTTCAGCGCGGGGATGAGCTGCTTCCCGGTGTGATGAAGATGGTCAAGGTTTTTGTTGCCGTGAAGCGCAAGCTTCAGCCCGGCGACAAAATGGCCGGTCGTCACGGTAACAAGGGGGTTATTTCCCGGATTCTGCCAGCCGAAGACATGCCGTATCTTGAGGATGGAACACCTGTTGATATCGTTCTCAATCCGCTCGGGGTGCCGTCGCGGATGAATGTGGGGCAGATTCTCGAAACACATCTTGGCTGGGCTTCTGCCGGTCTTGGCAAGCAGATCGGTGATGCTGCCGAAGCTGCCGGACGAAGCGGCAAAGCGGATGATCTCCGCAAGATGATGAAGAAAATCTATTCCAAGGAAGAGTTCGATACCACTATCAGTGCCATGGAAGACGGCCAGCTTGTCGAGCAGGGCAACCTTCTCTCCCGCGGGGTGCCGATGGGAACACCGGTCTTTGACGGTGCCAAGGAAGCTGATGTGCGCGAGCTGCTCAAAGAAGCCGGGCTGAGTGAAACAGGCCAGGAATGGCTGACGGACGGACGTACAGGTGAAGTCTTCGACCGGCCGGTTACGGTTGGCTATATCTACATGCTGAAACTTCACCATCTTGTCGATGACAAGATCCATGCCCGTTCTATCGGCCCGTACTCGCTCGTCACGCAGCAGCCGCTGGGCGGCAAGGCGCAGTTTGGCGGCCAGCGCTTCGGGGAGATGGAAGTCTGGGCTCTCGAAGCCTATGGCGCCGCTTACACGTTGCAGGAAATGCTCACGGTCAAGTCTGATGATGTGTCAGGCCGGACCAAGGTTTACGAAGCCATTGTCCGGGGTGACGATGATTTTGAAGCGGGTATTCCTGAATCCTTTAACGTTCTGGTCAAGGAATTGCGTTCCCTTGGCCTGAATGTAGATCTGCACGAATCAGAATATTAATCCAGGGAGTCGATGATGAACGAATTGATGAACCCGTTTGGCCAGGCGCCAAGCTCGCAAAGCTTCGACAAGATAAAAATCTCCATTGCCTCCCCGGAACGGATCAGGTCCTGGTCTTTCGGTGAGATCAAAAAGCCGGAAACCATCAACTACCGGACATTCAAGCCTGAAAAAGACGGCCTGTTCTGTGCCCGTATCTTTGGCCCTGTGCGCGATTACGAATGCCTCTGCGGCAAGTACAAGCGCATGAAGTACCGCGGCATCGTATGTGAAAAATGCGGCGTCGAAGTAACGCTTTCAAAAGTCCGTCGTGAACGGATGGGGCACATTGAGCTGGCTTCGCCGGTGGCGCATATCTGGTTCCTTAAATCCCTGCCGTCACGGATCGGTCTTCTGGTCGATATGACGCTGAAAGATCTTGAGCGCGTTCTCTATTTTGAGAACTTCGTTGTGATCGAGCCCGGTCTTTCTCCGTTGCAGAAGGGCCAGATGCTCAGCGAAAGTGAATATTACGATGCGCTGGATGAATACGGCGATGATGCTTTCGAGGCCGGTATCGGCGCTGAAGCCATCAAGAAGGTGCTGGAAGATATTGATCTTGAAGCCGAACGTGTCACGGTTCGCGAAGAACTGCGTGAAACCGGCTCTGAAGCCAAGCGCAAGAAACTGGTCAAACGGCTCAAGCTGATTGACGCGTTTCTCGCCTCCGGGTGTCGTCCGGAATGGATGATCCTTGATGTTGTGCCGGTCATCCCGCCGGAACTCCGCCCTCTTGTTCCTCTGGATGGTGGCCGTTTTGCGACGTCTGATCTTAACGATCTGTATCGCCGGGTTATCAACCGGAACAACCGTCTTAAGCGTCTCATTGAACTCCGTGCACCGGATATTATCGTCCGGAACGAAAAGCGGATGCTTCAGGAATCCGTGGATGCGCTGTTTGACAATGGCCGCCGTGGCCGCGTGATCACAGGGGTTAACAAGCGCCCCCTCAAGTCACTGTCGGATATGCTGAAAGGCAAGCAGGGTCGTTTCCGCCAGAACCTTCTGGGTAAGCGCGTTGATTACTCCGGCCGTTCAGTGATCGTAGTTGGACCCGAACTCAAACTGCATCAATGTGGTCTGCCCAAGAAGATGGCACTTGAGCTCTTCAAGCCGTTTATCTATTCCCGGCTTGAGCTTTACGGCTATTCGACAACGGTCAAGGCCGCCAAGCGGATGGTGGAAAAAGAGCGTCCCGAAGTATGGGATATCCTTGAAGAAGTGATCCGTGAGCATCCGGTTATGCTCAACAGGGCCCCGACCCTGCACCGTCTCGGCATTCAGGCGTTTGAGCCGGTACTGGTTGAGGGTAAGGCCATCCAGCTTCATCCGCTGGTATGTACCGCGTTCAACGCCGATTTCGACGGTGACCAGATGGCGGTTCATGTGCCGCTTTCCCTTGAAGCCCAGCTGGAAGCCCGGGTGCTGATGATGTCCACAAACAACATCCTCAGCCCTGCCAACGGCAAGCCGATCATCGTGCCGTCGCAGGATATCATTCTTGGTCTTTATTATCAGACCCTGATCCGCGAAGGCGAAAAGGGTGAAGGCATGATCTTCGCGTCCCCGGAAGAGGCGATGCTTGCCTATGATGCTGGCCATGTCAGTCTGCAGGCAAACGTGAAGGTGCGTGTCCACACCTGGGAAGGTGATGCCCGTGTCTATAAGGTGGTGGAAACATCGCCGGGCCGTGCGCAGCTGTCGAATATCCTGCCGGATAATTCTTCGGTTCCGTTTGAGCTTGTTAACAAGCTGATGACCAAGAAGGAAATTTCCAGCGTTATCGATTACGTCTACCGCTATTGCGGCCAGAAAGACACGGTTATCTTCTGTGACCGTCTGATGGCAATGGGCTTCAAGAAAGCCTGTGAGGCTGGTATCTCGTTTGGTATTGATGATCTGAATACCCCGGAGAAAAAAGCCAAATTTGTTGATGAAGCTGAAGTAGAAGTGAAAAACTTCGAACAACAGTATCAGGACGGCCTTATCACCCAGGGTGAAAAATACAACAAGGTTGTTGACGTCTGGTCACGCTGCACGGATCTCGTTGCTGATGAGATGATGAAGTCCATCTCCACCATCAAGCCGGGTGAGCCTGTGAACTCTGTTTACATGATGGCCCATTCCGGCGCCCGTGGTTCGGCCGCCCAGATTAAACAGCTTGCCGGGATGAGGGGGCTTATGGCCAAGCCTTCAGGTGAGATTATCGAAACACCGATTATTTCGTCCTTCAAGGAAGGCCTGAATGTGCTCGAATACTTCAACTCAACCCACGGTGCGCGAAAGGGTCTTGCTGATACGGCGTTGAAAACGGCGAACTCAGGGTACCTGACACGTCGTCTGGTCGATGTTGCCCAGGACTGCATTATCACCGAAGTGGATTGCGGAACCCAGAACGGGCTCAGCATTCGTCCTGTTATTGACGGCGGAGATGTGGTTGACAGCCTTGGTGAACGTGTTCTCGGCCGGACGGCTGCTGAAGATATCCTTGCTTTGTCGTCGGATGACGTGCTTGTGCATGCCGGGTCGATTATAAATGAAGAAGATGTCGAACGCATTGAAGCCGAAGGCATTGATTCCATTCGTATTCGCTCGGTATTGACCTGTGAGACCAAAGTTGGTGTCTGCGGAGCATGTTATGGCCGTGATCTCGCTCGCGGGACTTCGGTCAATATTGGTGAAGCTGTGGGTGTTATTGCGGCGCAGTCTATTGGTGAGCCGGGAACTCAGCTGACGATGCGGACATTCCACATCGGCGGTGCCGCCCAGCGGGGTGCGGAACAATCCAGCATCGAAGCACCTATTGACGGTATCGTTAAATTTGAAGATGCCGCCCTTGTGGTCGCACCCGATGGCAACGCTGTTGTCAAGAACAGGCATACCGAACTGTTGCTGACAGACGATCAGGGGCGTGAACGTTCACGCTACCGGCTCCAGTATGGCGCCAAGATCTACGTCAAGGATGGTGATAAAGTAAAAGCCGGCCAGAGACTGGTGGAATGGGACCCTTACACGATTCCGATCGTTTCCGAAGTCAAGGGTGTCGTCAATTACGTTGATCTGGTTGACGGTGTCTCGATGCGTGAGGTGACCGATGAGGAAACCGGCATTACCAATCGTGAAGTCATCGACTGGAAGTCCCAGCCGAAGGGCAAGGATCTGCGTCCGCGTCTGACCATGCGGGATGACAAGGGAGAAGTGCTCATTCTCGATAACGGGCTTGAAGCACGCTACTTCCTTTCGGTTAACGCTATTCTTTCCGTGGAAAACGGGGCTGAGGTTGAGGCAGGTGAAGTGCTCGCACGTATTCCCCGCGAATCCTCCAAGACCAGAGACATTACGGGTGGTCTGCCACGTGTGGCAGAACTGTTTGAAGCCAGAATGCCGAAGGATTTTGCCATTATCAGTGAAATCGATGGTCGTGTTGAATTCGGTGCTGACTACAAGACCAAGCGTCGTATCCGCGTTGTGCCGCTGGATGACAGTGCTGAACCTGTCGAGTACATGATTCCTAAAGGAAAGCTTCTGGCGGTACAGGAAGGTGATGTAATTCGCCGTGGTGACCTGTTGCTTGATGGCAACCCGGTTCCTCACGATATCCTCAATATTCTTGGGGTGGAAGCACTGGCCGAATACCTGGTCAAGGAAATTCAGGACGTCTATCGACTCCAGGGCGTGAAAATCAATGACAAGCATATCGAAGTGATTGTGCGTCAGATGCTGCAGAAGGTGGAAATCACCGACGCAGGCGAAACCACGCTTCTTGTCGGTGAACAGGTGGATCGTGAAGAATTCGATTCCGCAAACGCTGTTGCCGCAGCAGAAGGTCTGGCTGAAGCCAAAGGCAAGCCGGTGCTGTTGGGTATTACCAAAGCATCACTGCAAACACGTTCCTTTATTTCCGCCGCATCTTTCCAGGAAACCACCCGTGTTCTGACCGAAGCGGCTGTTTCGGGCAAGGAAGATTCACTTGGTGGACTGAAGGAAAACGTGATTGTCGGGCGGCTTATTCCGGCCGGAACAGGCTCGGTGATGTCACGTCTCAAGGCGATTGCTGCCGATCGGGATCGTAGCATTATCAGCCAAAGGCAGGCTGAACTGGAAGCAGCTGCTGCGGATGAAGACAGTTTTGCTGCATCCGGTGAAGATCTGGAAAGCACCGAAACAGAAGCAACCGAATAAAGTCTGCTTTTGCGTGTTTCGACGCCGTGAGACACGAATAAATAAAAATCTGCAGGGGGTATGCGATTTACCCCTTGACCGAATGGCCGGAAAACATTAATTTCCGGCCACTCCAAAGGTTCAGGTGGTGTGTGATTCCTTTTCACAACAGACACTGACACCAAAATATGGAGAGTGGCCCGACCTCGGGTCTGTGTTCACCTGTAAGGGTGGTTGTTAACTCCGCTGAAGTCCGTCGGTACATTTCCGGCAATTACTAATGCGGCCTAAACATGATGGGAAAAAGTCTGGTATGCCGACGATTAACCAGTTGATTCGCCATGGACGGACGCGTCCGGTGGCACGGAATAAGGTCCCGGCGATGGAAGCCTGCCCGCAAAAGCGTGGTGTGTGCACTCGCGTCTACACAACAACACCGAAGAAGCCTAACTCAGCTCTTCGTAAAGTTGCCCGTGTGCGACTGACCAATGGTTTCGAAGTTACAAGCTATATTCCAGGTGAAGGCCATAACCTTCAGGAACACTCAGTTGTTCTGATACGTGGTGGTCGTGTGAAAGACCTTCCGGGTGTCCGGTATCATATCATTCGCGGCACGCTGGATACTCAGGGTGTTGCTGATCGTCGTCAACGACGGTCCAAATATGGCGCCAAACGGCCCAAATAAAGAGGTAGAGCCATGTCACGTCGTCACAGTGCTGTTAAACGCCCCGCATTACCGGACCCGAAATTCGGAGACACTGTCGTTTCCAAATTCATGTCCTGCCTCATGTATGATGGCAAGCGTTCTGTTGCTGAAAAAATTGTCTATGGTGCCTTTGACAAGGTTAAGGAACGTTCAGGCAACGAGCCGATCAAAGTGTTTCATGATGCGCTTGAAAATGTGCGCCCGAACATTGAGGTTCGCTCACGCCGTGTTGGTGGTGCTACGTATCAGGTTCCGGTTGAAGTCCGTCCGTCCCGCGCCCAGGCCCTTGCTATCCGCTGGTTGATTGATGCCTCCCGCAAGCGCGGTGAAAACACCATGACGGATCGCCTCAGCGCAGAACTTCTGGATGCGGCGAACAATCGGGGTTCTGCCGTCAAAAAGCGCGAAGACACCCACAAAATGGCGGAAGCAAACCGCGCATTTTCCCATTATCGCTGGTAACCCATACGCACAGGAAAAGACGTCATGGCTAGAGAGTATTCACTTGAGCGCTACCGCAACTTCGGCATTATGGCCCATATTGATGCGGG
>Ga0181592_10000606_pt1 | contig 27739 bp, 30 predicted proteins | sample 071ome_20_FD_133755 | JGI IMG/M metagenome (GOLD analysis project Ga0181592, IMG submission 133755) | Coastal salt marsh microbial communities from the Groves Creek Marsh, Skidaway Island, Georgia - 071412BT metaG (megahit assembly) | ecosystem: Environmental > Aquatic > Marine > Intertidal...
TCATAGATTTCTATAATGTTAAATCACGACGTTTTAAAGTTTTTTCATAATTTAAATCTTTTAAAGTTTTTAGGATTTTTTCAAAATAATCTTTTAAATAATCTTCAAGAACAAGTAATTCGTCCTTATCAATTTGAAGGAGTTTATATAAATTTGAACTACTTTCATTATCAATTTTAGAATTACTTGAATATTCAAGGATCTTTATAAATGCTAAACGTTGGTAAATATTTAAACTCCATTCAAATAATCCAATAATTTTCTGAATAAATTTTAAAGTTGAAATTGGTAATAATTTAACTTGAGCTGTTTGACCTGATAATTGTTCGCATGTTTGAATAATTTCTTGAGAAAGCCAATTTTTTGGTCCTGAAATTGTATACAAAGTTTTACTAATTTTTTTGTTAGTTAAACTTTTTAAACAGATTTTTGAGGTATCTTCTGTATCAATGTAAGCTGTTGAAAACTTTTCATCAGTTGTCCAAATTGGTTGATTGTCTAAAATTGGAATAGCGTACTGGTTAATTAAAGCTTGATAAAAGCCTGGTACTCGAAAAATCGTAAAAGGTAACTTAGATTTTTGAATTGCTGTCTCGATCTCTGCTTTTATGCTCATTAATGGAACATCCGTTGATTTTTGTGCTCCTACTATTGAAAAGAAAATAAAACGCTTGATTTGAGCTATTTCGGCTAATTTAATCAATGTTATTTTACTTTTATAATCTACTTCACTAATATTTATAATATCATTTACTCGAGTAGTAGACGCATCAATTATTGCATCTGAACCCAAGAATGTAAAAGGTAAAGTTTCTGGTAATGTTAAATCACCGTAAACTAGTTCTGCTCCCCACTTTTTAATAAAGTTTGCTTTTTTTTGATTTCGCACTAAACATTGAACTTTAAAACCACTGACTAAAGCTTTTTTAACAAGTTGTCGACCTAAAGTTCCCGTTCCTCCAATAATCAGTAATGTCATAAATTAAAAAAAAAAAAAATTAAAAATCTTTCGACAACTTTAGGTAAAAAGGGACTTGAACCCTTAAGATTAAAATTTTCACATTTTAAGTGTGTTGCGTCTACCAATTTCGCCATCTACCCATTCTAAAAAGTGTCTTGATAACAATAAAAAATTATTTAAGTAATCAATAAATTAAAAAAATTAGTTTTTTAAATTTGAGAATTATTTTTTACAAATTTTTTTTAATACTTAAAAATTTAACTTGAATTTATTTAAATACATTATATTTCAATTTTAATGTTTTTATATTCTGTAATATTTTTTTTATAATTATTATTAAAATTCATTTAAAAATTTAAATATTTATGGAACAAAATAAGTTTGAAACAAATGTTGAAAATTTTGTAAATAAACCTTACAAATATGGTTTTTCAACAAATATTGAAAAAGAGGAGTTCCCTTACGGAATTAATGAAGAAATTATAAAACTAATTTCAAAAAAGAAAAAAGAATCCAAATTTATGCTTGAATTTCGATTAAAAGCTTATACACAGTGGAAAAAAATGCAAAGACCAAATTGGTCATTTTTGAATTATAAAGATATTAATTATGATGACATTTTGTGTTATTCTGCTCCAAAAACAAAAAAAAAATTGGAAAGTTTAGATGATGTTGATCCAGAACTAAAACGAACATTCGAAAAATTAGGTATTTCTTTAAATGAGCAAAAAAAATTAGCTAATGTAGCAGTGGATGCTGTTTTTGATAGTATTTCAATTGCAACTACTTTTAAGGATGATTTAGCAAAATATGGAGTTATTTTTTGTTCAATTTCTGAAGCAATTGAATCATACCCAAATTTAATAAAAAAATATTTAGGATCTGTTGTTCCGATTGGAGATAACTATTTTGCTGCTTTAAATTCGGCTGTTTTTAGTGATGGCTCATTTTGTTATATACCAAAAAATGTGGTTTGTCCTTTAGAACTTTCAACTTATTTCCGAATAAATGATCAATTCTCTGGCCAATTTGAAAGAACTTTAATTATAGCTGAAGAAAATAGTTATGTAAGTTATCTTGAAGGGTGTACCGCACCACAATATGATAATAATCAACTTCATGCAGCAATTGTAGAATTAATTGCTTTAAAAAATGCTGAAATTAAATATTCAACTGTTCAAAATTGGTATGCAGGTGATGAAAATGGAAATGGAGGAATTTTTAATTTCGTAACAAAGCGTGGCTTATGCTTAGGAGAAAATTCAAAAATTTCTTGGACTCAAGTTGAAACTGGTTCCGCAGTTACTTGGAAATATCCAAGTTGTATTTTAACAGGAGAAAAATCAAAAGGTGAATTTTATTCTGTAGCAATAACAAACAATTATCAGCAAGCAGATACTGGAACAAAAATGGTACATATTGGTAAAAACACTCGTAGTAAAATAATTTCGAAAGGTATTTCAGCTGCAAATTCAAAAAACATTTACCGCGGATTAGTTAAAATTAATAAACAAGCAAAAAATAGTAGAAATTATTCACAATGTGACTCGTTGTTAATTGGAAATAGTTCACAAGCAAATACTTTCCCCTATATTGAAGTTCAAAATTCAAGCTCAAAAACTGAACATGAAGCTTCAACTTCTAAAATTGGAGAAGAGCAAATTTTTTATTGTTTACAACGTGGAATTTCTATGGAAGAAGCAATAAGTTTAATTGTAAACGGTTTTTGTCAAGATGTATTTCAAAAATTACCTTTAGAATTTGCTGAAGAAGCGGATAAATTATTAAGTTTAAAATTGGAAGGTAGTGTAGGCTAAGATTAAAATAAAGCAAAACTTAAAAAAAAATTTAAATCTCTTAATTGTATTCCAAATAGTTATTTTGCTTTTATTAAGCATTTATTGTATATATTATATTTAATAATATCCAAAACTTTTTATAAATTTTTATTTATTAATTATGGCTAAAAAAAGTAGTATTGCAAAACAAAAGAAAAGAGAAGGCTTAGTTTTAAAGTATAAAGAAAAACATGAGAAACTTTTAAAAGAATTTAAATCTGCGAGTTCGTATGAAGAAAAATTAGAATTGCAGTTTAAATTACAAAAAATTCCTTTAAACGCTTCAAAAATAAGGTTACGTAATCGTTGTTGGCATACTGGTCGACCACGTGGTGTTTACCGTGATTTTGGCTTATCAAGAAACATGATTCGCCTAATGGGCCACCAAGGACTTTTACCTGGTTTAACTAAATCAAGCTGGTAAAATTTTATAAACTAATTCTATTAAATTGTACAATTTGAAAAATTCAAATTGTACAATTTTCTATAATTCTAATTGGTTACCTAATTGATATTGTAAATACGCAGCTACAAACAAACCAGCTAAAGTAACTGGTATAAAACCTAAAACAATTCCGAAAAGAAGAGGTTCAATCATATTTATTTTTAATTTTATTTTTAATTATTATCTAAAGCCAACTGATGCTTGCCAAACAAATGCAAGTAATAAAAAGAATACAGGAACAATTGGTAAAATGTCGATTATTGGACTAAAGAAAACATAAGCTTCTGGTAATCTTGAAATGAAAATTGATTCCATAAGGTATTAAATAATAACGAATAATTTTTAAAAATCTTAAGTTAATAGTAAATTTTTTACTATAGTTAAAAAATTGTAAAAGTAAAGTATAATAATTAATGTTAAGATCAAAAATCTTTTGGACAAATATTTATTAAGATTTAAGTTTTATTGAAAATATAAAAACTTTAAACTTATACCTAATTATACATCATAAATACAAATCTTTTATCTCATTGGAGAACAATGTTATGACACTTCTTATACAGATTTTAGTAGGTCTACTAGTCATGCTATCTTTTGTTCTTATAATTGCTGTTCCAGTTACTTTAGCAACACCTGGTGAATGGGAAACATCACAAGGTAATTTTTATAATCTTACTAAAGTTTGGGCAACTCTAGTTATTTTAACAGGTTTAGCAAACGGATTAGCATAATTTTTTCAATAAAATTAAATAGTTAATTGATATACTATTTAATTTTATTGACAATTAAAAAAAAATTATATATATATATTTGAAGTTGTTAACAAAAATTAAATAAGTAATTCAACTTATTAAAGAGTAAACTATTGCGGGTATAGCTCAGTGGTAGAGCGCAACCTTGCCAAGGTTGATGTCGCGCGTTCGAATCGCGTTACCCGCTTATTGCATAAAAGTAATTAAAATTTAATTAAATTTTTTTTCTAGTAAATTCATATCAGATCAATTTTCAGAAAAAATCGAGGCACGAGCTTTTATTCAAATTTTCTGTACATAGAAAATAAAGGCGAACGACGGGACTTGAACCCGCGAATGATGGAACCACAACCCATTGCCGTAACCACTTGGCTACGCCCGCCTACTTCACATGTATCCATAAAATACATTAAATATAATTATACTTTATTAGATAAATATCAGTTGAAAAATTCTTTTTTAATAAAAAATTATGTCCGATTTAATAATATTTTATGTAAATGGTAAAAAATATTCTTTTTCTTCTAAATTGTTTTTTAAATTCACTTTATTTCATTTATTATTGCACTTAAACTATAACACAAAATTAATTGTTATTGAATTGAATGGAATTGTAATTGACAGTAACAATTGGCCTAAGATTTATTTAAAAAACAATGATTTAATAGAAATTGTCACAATTGTTGGTGGAGGTTAAAGATTTTTTTTTGTTAATATTATTCTACCTTGATTGTAATCAATAAACAATATTGAAACAGTAATTAAATCGCCAATTTTAAATAATTTTTTCAAAGGTTCTTTAATACGAGACTTTGAAATTTTTGAAATATGTAATAGACTCTTAATTCCAAAAACATTTATAAATAAACCATAATTTGAAATCCCCATAATGCAACCAATAACAGTTTCATTTCTTTTTACAGGTTTAATTTGCCAATTAAAATAACTAGATTTAGCATTAACAAGAATCCTTGGGGTTTTTTTATTTTCATTTATATTTACAATTTTTATAGGTAACTGTGCATTTTTTTTATAAGTTTTTTTTAAATATTTTGGCAACGCATTGTTTGGTACAAAGGCTTTAAAATTTATACTTGAGAGTAGAGAAAATTGATTAATTTTAAGAATTTTACCTTTACGTGTACTTTGAAAAATTGTTGCAAAAATAGTCGAATTTTCTTGTTCTAATGTTCTCAGTCTTGATAAACAAAATGATTTTTTCATTTGTGTTAGCGATATAATCGATTTCCTATCTCCAATTTTATAATCAATTAATATAAAATCACTAATTTTTGACTTTTGATTTTTTAAAATAATTTTTAAGGGTGTAAATTTCAATTTCTTTTTTTTTAGTGTTGTTTTCTGGATAAACTCTTCATATGGAAGATAACCTAAAGCATCTATACCTATATCAACTAAAAAACCATGTTTTTCAGCAATTAAAATTTTTCCACCAATAATTTCATTTTTTGAAAAAACATAGTTATATTTTTTGATTATTCTTACAAACAAGCTTGACTTAATAATTTTTGAAAACTTAATTAGCATGATAATTATTTTTATATGATTTATTCCATTCTTTAATTCCACTGAATAAGTATATTCCAGAAAGTTAACTTTAAAAAAAAAATGAAGTCTCTTTAAAATATTTAGCTTGTTTAAAATTAAAAGACATAAATTAATTTTTTTAAATTAATTTATGTCTTTTAAGTTAAAAGTTATGCTTTTAATAAATACTAAAAAAGCTTTTCATGTGTTAATGGGACAAAAACAAATATTTTTAAATAGAAAAACTATTTATAAAAATTGAAGAAGTCAGTTATTTTTTAATTAATAACGTAAACCACGAGTATTTCTTTGAACTGCGTAGCTAGAAATTGTGTAGATAATACGACGACCGTCTGCTTCTTGGCGCTCTAGGTAGAAGCCTGGCTCAGATTTTGGACGTTGTACGATGAAAGAAGATGCAGTACTTTCAACACCACGTGAAGCATTGAATGCTTGAATTTTGATGTAGCCTGATGGATTAACACGGCGACATTCATTAAGTTCATATAAGATTGCAGCTGGATCTTTAACGTCGAATAAAGGTAAACCCCAAAGTTCCCAATAAGCGTTACGTGGATGTGGATCATCTGACCACTCAATACCGATTGACCAACCTTGAGCAACACAATATTCGATTTGCTTAAGAATTTGATCGTCTGTTAAATTTGGTAAATACGAAAATGCACCTTGTGTAAGTCTCACTATTCAAATACTCCTGTGTTTTAAAATGAATAAAATAGAATTTAATAAATTTATCTAGATACGTGTCTTAGAAATTAACGGCTACCAGTAGCTGTTTCAACGAAATCAGCAGTATCAGTAGAAGTGTATTCAAATGTAATACCTTTCCAAAGATCTAAAGCAGTTTTTAATGGACCACAGATTTTAGCAATATTTTTTAAGATTTCAGGACCTTCAGCAACATAGTCACGGCCTTCATTTCTTGCAAGAACCATTGCTTCTAAAGCAACACGGTTAGCTGTAGCACCAGCTTGAATACCATCAGGGTGACCAATAGTACCACCACCGAATTGAACTACTACGTCATCACCTAAATAATATAATAATTGGTGCATTTGACCACAGTGGATACCACCTGAAGCAACTGGCATACATTTACGTAAAGAAGCCCAAGACATATCAAAGAAAAGACCTTGAGGTAAGTTGATTTCTAATTCATTCTCTAATAAAGTGTTGTAGAAACCTTTAACCATTAAAGGATCACCTTCTAATTTACCTACTACAGTACCAGCGTGAATATGGTCAACACCTGACATACGCATCCATTTACAGATTACACGGAAGTTAATACCATGATTCTTTTGACGAGCATAAGTAGAGTTACCAGCACGGTGTAAATGTAAAATCATATCATTTTTACGAGCCCAAATACCCATAGATTGGATAGCAGTATAACCGATAACTAAATCGATCATGATGATAACTGAACCGATTTCTTTAGCGTAGTCAGCACGAGTATACATTTCTTCCATTGTCGCAGCAGTTACGTTTAAGTAAGAACCTTTAACTTCACCTGATGCAGCAGCAGCACGGTTAATACCTTCCATACAGTAAAGGAAACGCTCTCTCCAACGCATGAATGGTTGTGAGTTGATGTTTTCATCATCTTTTAAGAAGTCAAGACCACCAGCTAAACCTTCGTATACTACACGACCGTAGTTTTTACCAGATAAACCTAATTTTGGTTTAACAGTAGCACCTAAAAGTGGACGACCAAATTTGTCAAGACGTTCACGTTCTACGATAACACCTGTTGCTGGACCTTGGAATGTTTTTAAGTAAGCATAAGGGATTCTCATATCTTCTAAACGTAATGCTTTAACAGCTTTAAAACCAAATACGTTACCGATAATTGATGCTGTTAAGTTAGGAATTGAACCTTCTTCGAATAAATCACATTCATACGCGATGTAAGCAAAGAATTGATCTGCTGCACTAGGTACAGGATCAACACGGTATGCTTTAGCACGGTAAACATCACAAGCTGTTAATAAATCAGTCCATACTACAGTCCAAGTTGCTGTAGATGATTCACCTGCTACTGCAGCAGCAGCTTCAACTGGATCAACACCTGGTTGTGGTGTAATACGGAATAAAGCTAAAACGTCAGTTTCTTTAATGCTGTAGTTAGCATCCCAGTAACCCATTTTTGCATAAGGGATTACACCAGATTCATAACGGTCACTTTTGATTCGCGTACGCTCATATGCTGATGAAGACATGTGTTCCTCCTGTTATATTTTTTTGTACGAATAAAAACACGTACAATTCTTAAAAAGATTTGTTTTTTTTTGATTACTATATTCTATACAAGACATTTTAAAATTTAAAAGATTTAAAACTAAAATTAAGCAAAAATAATCTATAAGTAGAAGTGTGTTTGAAAATAGTTTTAGAACATTAAAGTTCGTGCAGAATTCTTGCGTATTTGCCAGAATTGTACTTTAGAACTTTTTGTATCACAAAATAGATCTTACAAAATTTTACCATTAATAAAATTTAAATATTTATTTTAAAAAATTTAAATTATAATAAATTTTTTAAATAATTTTGAATTTTTAAAATAAAAAATAAAATAGTCACTTAATTGTATTTGCAAAATCGGGATAACAGGATTTGAACCTGTGACCCTCTGCTCCCAAAGCAGATGCGCTACCAAACTACGCTATATCCCGTTTTCTAAGTGGTCAATTAATATTTATACTAATCTTTATAAATTTACAAGTTTAAAATAAATAACAAATAAATATGCAATAAACTTTCTGCAAATTTGCAGAAAGTTTATTGAATTAAAAATTTATATATTTTATCTACGTGAGTAATACTCAACAATTAATAATTCATTAATACTAACTGTAAAATCATCTTTTGTAACTAATTCTTTAATAGTACCTTGCATTTTATCTAATTCCAAAAATTGTGGTGGACTAGCAATTTTTCTCAATGTTTTGTTATTATTTACAATTTTATCATTAATTAATATTTTATCACCAACATTACATTCAAAACTTGGAATATTAACTTTATTATTATTAACTTTTACATGGCCATGGCTAACATATTGCCTTGCTTGAGAAATCGAATTTGCCCAACCTAAACGAAATACAATCGTATCTAATCTCATTTCTAATAATTCAAGAATCTTAAGACCAGTTGAACCTTTTGTTTTTCTTGCCTTTTTTACATAACGAAACAATTGTTTTTCTGAAACACCGTAATTATAACGCAATTTTTGTTTTTCCATTAATCTTAATTTATAAGGACCAATTTTTTGATTATTGTCTTTGTCCTCATTCTTGTTAGTTTTAATTTTTGGATTTTGCATTAAGCCATCTAAATCGCCTAAACGACGTAAAATTTTTGCACGTGGGCCACGATAACGAGACATAATTTATTTTTATGTTTTTAAATTTATTTGTAAATTATATACTATAGAGAATAATTTTCTTGTATAATAGAAATTTTTTTTTGTATAATACATTTTAGTCTAAAGAAAATAAAGCTGGTAAAGGGACTTGAACCCCCAACCTACTGATTACAAGTCAGACGCTCTACCAATTGAGCTATACCAGCTTTTATAAGAATTGAACCCTTATGTTGGTTCCAAACCAGCCCTACTACTAATCAGTAGTAGTTTTAATTTTTGTTATAGTATTATTCCGCTCTTGTACAAACATATATATACAATATTTTATTAAAAATATTTTAAAAAACTAAAGTCTTTATTTTTTAACATGTGCATTTGTTTAAATTGTAAAAATATAAATCGTTGTTTACAATATTATTTAATTGAACTACAACACAATGAAAAACATTTAAATCCAAATCCACAATTTTTTCCAACTTCTCCTATTGTTAAAATAAAAACAATTGATAATTATAGTGAAATTGAATTAGAGTGGGATGTTTTTGAATGTCTATCATTTCGTGAAAATCCAGGTTATTGGTCTAAATTAATGTTATAATATTTTTTAAATTTAAAAATATGAATTTCCAAACTCTGGTTTTCAGACTAACAATTTAAAATTTTTTTTATTACTCTAATCTTTAATTTAATTTACATAAATAGAAAAAAAATTTTGATTTTAACTTTTTATTCTTTTTTTATAGACAAAAGATGTGTATAATAAGACTAGTAGAAAAATAAATATTAATAAATAAATGGGGGAGTGGTGAAATGGTAGACACAACGGACTTAAAATCCGTTGACCCTTAAAGGTCGTGAGGGTTCAAGTCCCTCTTCCCCCATTTTTTAATGACTAATTGCTAAGGGATTAAACGATAGCCTCTTTTTTTAATATAGTCTATTCTACGTAACCTTTTTCTAATTATACCTTTTGTTTCTATTTCCTCTTGTTTATTTGGAACAAAGATTTCAAGAATTTCATCAATAGCATCTTCATTTCTTACACAAGTTACATCATCCATCGGGATAAAAGTTGTGACATCCTCAAATAACAACTTTAACCTATCAATTTGTAGTTCTTTCCTTAAAAAATAAGAAAATTCTAATGCAAATACTGAACGTTCAGGAGCTCTTCGTTTTATTAACTTTGGAACAATATTTTTAGCATTTTTTGTTAGCAAACCACTTACTTTTTTTTCTTTAAACGAAATTTTCATCTTTTCATTTTCGCCTAAAAGGATATTTTCATCAAGTAAGGGTACATAATTGTTTTCTTTAACTAATACCTTACCACTTTTATTAATTTCAATTATTTCATATTCGTATTTATTAAAAAGACTTTTTAAAAGAACAAATTTTAATTCATCACCAGTTGTTTCAAAAATAATTTGTTGATTTGTTAATTCAATAATTCTGCCTTCAAACATTTTTATTAATTTAAGAATTTGTAAACGATTTTTTTCTGATATTTTAATTGTAAAAAGAACTAATTCTCTCTCAATATGCTTTAGATAAGTCCAATCTTCAACACTTACTATATCAACTAATTTATAAAGATGACGACGTATTTGCAAAATTCTGTCATATGTATCATTAATTATAAATGTTAGTTTCGTAGTATTTTTGTTATCATCGCTACAAATTGTTAAACTTTCAAAATCATAACCACGACGAAAAAGAACACCAAAAATTCTTGTTAATATTCCAAGTTCATTACTTGCATATATTACAAGTTTATGGAGTGAAAGATTTTCTTTCATAAATATTACTTTGTTTAAGTTAAATATATTTTATAAAATAACGAAATTTTATAAATTTTTGAGCAAAAATTATTTAAATATAATAATAATTTAATTAAAATCTATTACTATAACTTATAAGATAAAATTTAATATAAAAGTTTTTATTTAAAATTTAAATAAATACTTTTATATCAATTTAATTAATTTCTTCTTTTTGAATATAAATAAAAAGAAGAGACATTGCTAAACCAGGAAAAATAATTCCTACTAAAGGAACCAAGATTGAAGGTAAAAATGAAGCAGTCATAATAATAATTCTTGTTATGGTATATTTAATTATTATATTATATAATAACTAAATTGTAAATTAATAAAAATTATATGAATAAACAAATATTATATCAGGATAATGCACGTAGAAATTTAGAAAAAGGAATGGAATTACTTGCAAAATCTGTTTCAATTACATTAGGTCCAAAAGGAAGAAACGTTGTTATTGAAAATGATTTTAATAATCCAGAGATTATTAATGATGGAGTTAGCATAGCAAAATATATTGAATTGCCAAATAATATTGAAAATACTGGTGTATCTTTAATTCGCCAAGCTGCCTCGAAAACAAATGATGTAGCCGGTGATGGTACAACAACAGCAACTATTTTAGCATATGCCATCGTTAAAGAAGGAATGCGAAACATTGCTGCAGGAGCAAACGCAATTTTGTTGAAAAAAGGTATTGAAAAAGCAATAAAATTTGTTGTTTCAAATATTCGTGATTATTCAAAGCCAGTTGAAGATGTAAAAGCTGTAACACAAGTTGCTGCGATTTCGGCAGGTAATGATAATGAGCCAGCAGAAATGATTGCAACTGCATTTAGTAAAGTAGGTAAGGATTGCATAATATCTTTGGAAGAAGGGAATTTAACTTCTACAACTTTAGAAATTACTGAAGGAATGAATATTGACAAAGGTTTTATTTCACCTTATTTTGTAACTGATCTTGAAAAAATGGAAACAGTTTATGAAGACCCATATATATTAGTTACAGATAAAAAAATAACATTTGTTCAACAAGAATTAATTCCGATTCTTGAACAAGTTGCTCCAACTAAAAAACCACTACTTATAATTTCTCATGATATTGAAAAAGAAGCCTTAGCAACTTTAGTTTTAAATAAATTGCGTAATATTGTAAATGTTGTTGCAGTTCGTGCCCCAAGTTTTGGTGAACAAAGAACACTTTATTTAGATGACATTGCTGTTTTAACAAATGGTAAATTAATAACTGAAGAAACAGGATTAAACTTACAAAATATAACAATTAATGATCTAGGAAGAGCTAAAAAAATTATTGTAACGAAAGATAATACAACAATTATTGCTGATGGAACACAAAAAGAAATAAAACAAAGATGTGAACAATTGAAAAATCAAATTAATTTAGCTGAAACTCAATATGAAAAAACAAAATTACAAGATCGTATTGGAAAATTAACGGGTGGCGTTGCCATAATTAAAGTTGGAGCAGCAACTGAAACTGAAATGAAAGATAAAAAATTACGTCTTGAGGATGCAATTAACGCTACCCGTGCAGCAATTGAAGAAGGAATTGTTCCAGGTGGAGGTACCCTTTTAGCTCATTTAGCGGAACCTACAAAAATATGGGTCAAAAATAATTTGTTAGAAGATGAACTTGTTGGTGGACTTATTGTTTGCAAAGCAATGTTAGAGCCGTTGAAAAAAATTGCCGAAAATGCAGGTAAAAATGGTAGTATCATCTTTCAAAATATTCAAGAAAAAGATATCGAATATGGATATAATGCTGCTAGCGATAAATTTGGTAATATGTATGAATTTGGAGTTGTTGATCCTGCAAAAGTTACAAGATCAGCAATTCAAAATGCCGGATCTATAGCAAGCATGATTTTAACTACAGAATGTTTAATTGTAAATAAAAATTAATTAAATTTCATTTATAAGGATTTTTAAATAATTTATTAAAGAAAAAGGTATTATTTTATAAAAATAAAAATTTTTTGAACAATTATTATTTTTATTTAAATCTAACTTTTTTTTTAATAATTTTGATAAAGGAATTTTATAGTAAAAATAATTTTTGTAATTTTTAAGGAGTCGTTGAAAATACAAATTTTTTCTAAAATAACGTTGCTTGATAAGTTCACCATAAAATGGAATATCTCCATAGGCAATAAGATCCAATTCTTTATCACTTAATTGAAAAATTAAACTTTTTTGAAGATGGATTTTTAAAAGCAAAATTATTTTTGTTAATTGATTTGAAGTTAAATAAAATTTTTTATTTTTGTATTTTTTTATAGCAAAAGTTGAATAAAATTTTATGTAATCTAAATGTAAAGAATTAAGTATCAAATCATTTAAAAAATGCGTATATTGAACAAAATCGAAAATTTTAAAAGTATACAGTGCAACACTTAAACTTCTATGAAATCTATTATTTATTAGGGAACAATTTTTCATACTCTCTTACAATATATTAAAAATAATTTTTTTAAATAAAAATATTTAATTTAAGAAATTATTTTCTAATTTTTTGATTAGAAAATAATTTTTTATTCAACAGCAATCAAAGTAAAATTAAATTCACGTTGTAATTTTAATAACTGTTCTTTTGAAAGAGTTGTTAAACTACCATTTTTCAATTGCCATAAATTCAGTAGCTTAGTATAACCATTTAAAATCTTTATCCTTTCGATTTTAGATAACCAAGGTATTAAATTAAGTTGATTTCTTAATAAGTACCAACTATCAAAACGTGGCCAAAAGTAGTATGAAGTTATTGGAATTGTTAAGTTAAATTTTGAAATTTTTTTATCAATTGCAATTCCAATATAATATTTTGACCAAATAACGTTAAAAGAAAAATCTGACATTAGAAATTTAAGTTTTAGAAATAATAACTTTCAAAGTTTTTTTAGTGGAGAAATTATTAAATTACAAAGAATTATTTAGTTTTGGTTAGCACATTTGCCGAAATTAATAAATTTAAAACGGTTTTTGTAGGTTGAGCTCCATTATTTAAATAGAATTTAATTGTGTCCACATCAAGTTTTACCTGATTTTTAATTGGACTATAAACTCCTACTTCTTTTATAGCTAAACCATCACGACGGCGTTTACTCTCGATAACTACAATTCTATAATGTGGTAATTTTTTTCTTCCTAATCGTTTTAAGCGTATTTTTAGCATAAGTAAAAAAGTTTTTTTTTTCTTTAATTATATATCATAAAAACTATTCATGTAAATAGTATAAAAATATTTTAAATATTTTATAAATACCTTAAAGGTAAATACTAGCCTCACCATACTCAATTTTATCAGCCATCATTGCTAAAAAAAGACTGTAGTTTAATAAACCATTAATAAATATACTTAACAAGATTGGCCCTATATTAAAACGATTAAAAACAACCCATGGAAATTTTGAAATAAAAAATGAAAATGCATAGTCAAAAGGGATTGCAATAATTGACCATGGCATGTAATAAGGACAAACATTTGGTAACCACCAAAGCATAATACGAAAGTTATACCAAATTTCAATATATGTACAAAATTTATAAAATTTCCAAAACAAATCAGCACTAGGAAAAAGTTTAATTAACGTTGTTGGAAGACCAGAAGCGAAAAAGTTATAAAACCCTTTTGCAAAATTATCTAAATAAATACCAATTGGTGTTGAAATAATTAATTTAATTAACTCTTCGAAAGTTTCTTGTATAAAATAGAAAAATAACATATAAAAATATTATAATAAAAAAATGTAATTTATATTTAATAAATCAGTTTAACATATTATCAAAAAAAAAGATTAAAAAGTTTTTTTTTTATGAGTTTAAAATTAATTTAATTGTTTTAACAATTTCAATTACATTATTTTTTTTAATTGTATAAATTGGAATTTTTTTACTTTTTGCAATTTTACATAATTTTTTATTATTTTTTATATATGACTTCAAAGCTAAAACAATAGTGGCTTTTGAAAGATTTTTTGTTGACAAAATTTCTAAACCAAATGTCTGAAAAATTTTTTGAATTTTTGTAAACGACATTGCATAACAGTAAATAAAAATTTTTTTATTTTCAAATTTATTTAACAAATTAATTTTTAAAATTTTTGATTTTAACTGTTTTTTAGTTTTTAATTTTGTGGAAGTATTGATAAAATTACTTATTACTATTGGTTTTGTTTCACTAGTAATATTTTTATGTTTAATTATAATTTTATTTGAAAATAATAATTCACGAGTCTCTGCTGTAAATTTTTTATTTTTTAATAATAAATCAACAGCTTCATTTACATTTTGGTGAATAGTAAAAACGTTTTTTTTATTAATTTCAATAATAATTTCAAATGTTGGTAAACCTTTACGTTCAAGAATTGTTTTTTGCGTACCCCTTTTTTTTGCTTCTTCATCGCTTAAAATTACACTTTGAATTCCACCAATTAAATTTGTTAAAGTAGGATTTTTTATTATATTTTCTAAGCATCGGCCATGAGCAGTCCCAATTAATTGAACCCCACGTTCAGAAATTGTTTGAGCAGCTGCAACTTCAGTTTCAGTACCAATTTCATCAACCATAATAACTTCTGGCATGTGGTTTTCAACAGCTTCAATCATAATATCATGTTGTAATTTATAACTTGGAACTTGCATCCGACGTGCATTTCCAATTCCAGAATGTGGTATATCGCTATCTCCGCCAATTTCATTGGAGGTATCCACAATAACAACACGTTTATTCATTTCACTAGATAAAACACGTGCAATTTCTCTAATTATAGTTGTTTTTCCAATACCAGGGCGACCAATTATTAAAATAGATTTATTTAATTCCATTAAATCCCGTAAAATATTAATTGTTCCAAATAATGTTCTTCCAATTCGACAAGTTAAGCCAATAATTAAGCCGTCCCGATTCCTTAGACAACTAATTCTATGTAAAGTTTTTTCAATTCCGGCTCGGTTTGTACTATTAAATTTTGAAATTTGTTTTGTACAAAAATCAATATCCTGCCAGGATACTATTTTTGTATTTAAATATTCTGAACTTTCCATAAAACGTAATTGTGGTCTTTGCCCAATATCTAAAATAATTTCAATTATCTCATTTTTTTTTTGATGATCTAACAAAATATTTTTGATATAATTGGGTAAAATAATAAATAATTTTTTTAAATCTTTTTTAATTACCATAAATAAAATAATTTTCAGTTAATTTTGGAAATATAAGTTTTTTCCAAATTTTATTATAATCTATAATTTTTTTTTTTAAAAAATTTACTATAATACTATATTGAAAACTAATATTAGAATACTTTTTTATTCGTAAGTTATTAGCGTTTCATAAAATTTTAGTTCTAATTAAGGAAATTTAGATGGTTACAAGTTCAACTGAACAAAAAAACGTTCGAGTAATTGTCGATAAAGATGCAGTAGAAACATCGTTTGAAAAATGGGCCAAGCCAGGACATTTTTCAAGAACTTTAGCTAAAGGTCCAAAAACAACAACTTGGATTTGGAATTTACATGCAGATGCACACGATTTTGATGGTAATTCGAATTCATTAGAAGATGTTTCAAGAAAAATTTTTAGTGCACATTTTGGTCAACTTGCAATAATATTTTTATGGATTAGTGGAATGCATTTCCATGGTGCATATTTTTCAAATTATTTAGCTTGGTTAAATAATCCTACAACAATTAAACCAAGTGCTCAAGTTGTTTGGCCAATTGTTGGTCAAGAAATTCTAAATGGTGATGTTGGTGGAAATTTCCAAGGTGTACAAATAACATCCGGGTTCTTTCAACTTTGGCGTGCTGAAGGTATTACAACAGAAAGTGAATTATATTGGACTGCTATCGGCGGTTTAATTATGTCAGGTTTAATGCTTTTCGCTGGTTGGTTCCATTACCATAAAGCTTCACCAAAATTAGAATGGTTCCAAAATGCTGAATCAATGATGAATCATCATTTATCAGGATTACTAGGTTTAGGTTCTTTATCATGGGCTGGTCACCAGATTCATATTGCACTACCAATTAATAAATTATTAGATGCAGGTGTAACAGCACAAGAAATTCCAGCACCACATGAATTTTTAATAAACCGTACAATTCTTGCACAATTATATCCAAGTTTTAATAAAGGTTTAACACCATTTTTCACTGGAAACTGGAGTGAATATAGTGACTTTTTAACTTTCAAAGGTGGGTTAAACCCAATTACTGGGGGTTTATGGTTAAGTGATATTGCTCACCATCATTTAGCAATTGCTGTAATTTTTATTATTGCTGGTCATATGTATAAGACTAATTTTGGAATTGGTCATAATATGAAAGAAATTTTAGAAGCACATAAAGGTCCTTTCACAGGTGAAGGTCATAAGGGCTTATATGAATTATTAACAAATTCATGGCATGCTCAATTATCTATTAATTTAGCTATGATGGGGTCACTAAGTATAATCGTTGCTCACCATATGTATGCGATGCCACCGTATCCTTATATTGCAACAGATTATCCTACACAATTATCTTTATTCACACATCACATGTGGATTGGTGCATTCTGTATAGTAGGTGGAGCTGCACATGGTGCTATTTCAATGGTTCGTGACTATACACCTTCAAATAATTATAATAACTTACTTGATCGAGTAATTCGTCATCGTGATTCAATCATTTCTCATTTAAATTGGGTATGTATCTTTTTAGGTTTCCATAGTTTTGGATTATATATTCATAATGATACAATGCGAGCATTAGGTCGTTCACAAGATATGTTTTCAGATAAAGCTATTGCTTTAAAACCAATTTTTGCTCAATGGATTCAAAATATTCATTTAATTGCACCAAATAACACAGCTCCAAATGCTTTAGCTACTACGAGTTATGCTTTTGGTGGTGATATTGTTGCAGTTGGTTCAAAAATTGCAATGATGCCAATTTCATTAGGAACAGCAGATTTTATGGTTCACCATATCCATGCTTTTACAATCCATGTAACAGTACTAATTTTACTTAAAGGTGTTCTATATGCAAGAAGTTCAAAACTTATTCCTGATAAAGCAAATTTAGGATTCCGCTTCCCATGTGATGGTCCAGGACGTGGAGGTACATGTCAAGTTTCAGCTTGGGATCACGTATTTTTAGGTCTATTCTGGATGTACAATTCAATCTCAGTTGTTATTTTCCATTTTAGTTGGAAGATGCAATCAGATGTTTGGGGCTCAGTTAGTTCAACAGGCGTTGTTTCTCATATAACTGGTGGAAACTTTAGTCAAAGTGCTTTAACTATAAATGGCTGGTTAAGAGATTTCCTTTGGTCACAAGCTTCACAAGTAATCCAATCATATGGTTCATCAATTTCAGCATATGGTCTAATTTTCTTAGGTGCTCACTTTATTTGGGCATTTAGTTTAATGTTTTTATTTAGTGGACGCGGATATTGGCAAGAATTAATTGAATCAGTTGTTTGGGCTCATAATAAATTAAAAGTTGCTCCAACAATCCAACCACGTGCTTTAAGTATTACTCAAGGTCGTGCGGTGGGGTTAGCACATTACTTATTAGGTGGTATTGGTACAACTTGGTCATTCTTCTTAGCTCGAATTATTTCGGTTGGATAAATTTTTTAATAAGGTAAATAAATAAATAATATGGCAACTAAGTTTCCAAAGTTTAGTCAGGCTCTTGCACAAGATCCTGCAACAAGACGAATTTGGTACGGTATAGCAACAGCACATGATTTTGAGATTCATGATGGTATGACAGAGGAAAAACTTTATCAAAAGATTTTTTCTTCACATTTTGGTCATTTAGCAATTATCTTCTTATGGACAGCTGGTAATTTATTTCACGTTGCATGGCAAGGTAACTTTGAACAGTGGGTTTTAAATCCATTAAAAGTAAAACCAATTGCTCATACAATTTGGGATCCACATTTTGGTGAGTCTGCAATTAAAGCATTTACAAAAGGTGGTGCAACATATCCTGTGGATTTAGCATATTCAGGTGTTTATCATTGGTGGTATACAATTGGTATGCGTAGTAATCAAGATTTATATTCTGGATCAATTGGTTTAGTTATTTTATCAGCAGTTTTACTATTTGCTGGTTGGTTACACTTACAACCAAGATTTAGCCCTAGTTTATCTTGGTTCAAGAATAACGAATCACGTTTAAATCATCATTTATCTGGTTTATTCGGCGTTAGTTCATTAGCATGGACTGGACATTTAGTGCATGTAGCAATTCCAGAATCACGTGGTATTTCAATTGGTTGGGACAATTTCATGACAACATTACCACATCCTGAAGGTTTAGTTCCATTCTTTAGTGGTGATTGGGGTGTCTATGCGTTAAATCCTGATACTAACCAACACATTTTTGGAACAAATAGTGGAGCTGGAACGGCAATTTTAACCTTCTTAGGTGGATTCCATCCGCAAACTCAATCTTTATGGTTAACAGATATGGCACATCACCATTTAGCAATTGCGGTTGTATTTATTGTTGCAGGTCATATGTATAAAACAAATTTTGGTATCGGCCACAATTTAAAAGAAATCTTAGATGCACATTGTCCTCCAGGGGGTAGATTAGGTAGTGGACACGTAGGTTTGTTTGAAACTGTTACTGAATCATTACATATGCAATTAGGATTAGCATTAGCATGTTTAGGTGTTGCAACTTCTTTAACAGCTCAACATATGTATGCATTACCTGCTTATGCTTTTATTTCAAAAAGTTTCACAACTCAAGCTGCTTTATACACACACCATCAATATATTGCAGGTTTCTTAATGGTTGGAGCATTTGCTCATGGAGCAATTTTCTTTGTTCGTGATTACGATCCTGAGTTAAATAAAAATAATGTTTTAGCTCGTATGTTAGATCATAAAGAAGCAATTATTTCACATTTAAGTTGGGTAAGTTTATTCTTAGGTTTCCATACTCTAGGTTTATATATTCATAATGATGTTGTTGTTGCTTTTGGAGAACCAGAAAAACAAATTCTAGTTGAACCAGTATTTGCACAATGGATTCAAGCATCATCAGGTAAAGCATTATATGGTTTTGATGTTTTATTATCTTCGACTACAAGTTCAGCAAGTGTCGCAAGTAGCCAAGTATGGTTACCGAATTGGTTAGAAACAATTAATAGCGATAAAAATTCTTTGTTCTTAACAATTGGACCTGGTGACTTCTTAGTTCACCACGCAATTGCTCTAGGTTTACATACAACAACTTTGATTCTTGTAAAAGGTGCACTAGATGCACGTGGTTCAAAATTAATGCCAGATAAAAAAGATTTTGGTTATAGTTTCCCATGTGATGGTCCAGGTCGTGGTGGTACCTGTGATATTTCAGCTTGGGATGCTTTCTACTTAGCAATGTTCTGGATGTTAAATACGATTGGCTGGGTTACATTCTATTGGCATTGGAAGCATGTTACAATTTGGCAAGGTAATGCTGGTCAATTTAACGAATCATCAAATTATTTAATGGGTTGGTTCCGTGATTATTTATGGCTAAATTCATCTCCATTAATTAATGGTTATAACCCTTACGGAATGAATAATTTATCTGTTTGGGCATGGATGTTCTTATTTGGTCATTTAGTATGGGCAACGGGCTTTATGTTTTTAATTTCATGGCGTGGTTACTGGCAAGAGCTAATTGAAACATTAGTTTGGGCACATGAACGTACACCATTAGCAAATTTAGTTCGTTGGCGTGATAAACCAGTTGCTTTATCAATTGTTCAAGCACGTTTAGTAGGTTTAGCACATTTTGCAGTTGGTTATATCTTAACTTATGCGGCATTTGTAATTGCATCAACATCAGGTAAATTTGGTTAATTAATAATTTTTATTTTATTTTATTTAATTTTCTCTATGTTTTAAAGACTTGGAGAAAATTAGATAAAATAAAATAAAAATTATTAATAACTTATTTTTATTTAAATTGTTAGTATATATAAATAGCATAAAAATAAACTTTAAAATTTAAATAGTTATATTACATAAAATAACTCTTAATGAAAAATTATTATTCTATGTGTGAAAATCCATTTTTAAGAAACTCTCTTGATTTGGCAGGTATTATTAAAAATAATACGCATAATTCAAATTCGCAAACTGAACAAAAAGTACAAAGTTATTTTTTAAAAAGAATGCCAAGAAAAATAACTTTTTCTTGGAATAAAGCAAATAATGAAGAAGAATTAAAAAAAGAATTAGAAAAACTTTCTTATCTAATATTTCAATATATTTTACTCATTGATGCATATATTGAACAGAACTTAGATAACCTGGATGAATACTTAGTTTATCTATTTAATTATACTCGGTTACTTTTACGTGAATACTATCTAAAATCTCGAACTTTATATAATAAAATAATTAATTTAGAAAATAAAGAAAATATATCTGCCTTAATAAAATTTAAAACTGACTCAGTTAAAAACCTAAATAATATTGATTTAAATGCTGATATTTTAGAAGATTTTGAAAAGAAACGCGAAGCAAAAGAAAATTTAGAACAATATTTAGAATTAGATTTTGATAGTCAACCTTTATATACGTTTATTGAGCTGAATAATGAATTTGAAATTAAAAAAAACCAAACAGAAGAAGAAGAAATAATAAGTAATTTATTAGAAAAAAATGAAATAACAAAAATTACAGACTTATACGAAATGACATTAACAGATTTTCCAGAAGCATTTAGGGATAATAATAATTACCAATTAAATGAAAATAATTTAGTTATTAGTCATTCATTTTCTGTCTTTAATCAATATTTTTTAGAAAATTTAAACCGTTTTCGAACTATTGCACCCATAAAAAATTTACATTGGGATCGTCGACGAATTTATAAAAAGCTTAATCGAAATTTACAAAAAATAAAAATCCGCCAATGGTACGTAAACTTTGGAAAAAGACGACCAATTAGGTTGGCAAATATTAAATATGCTAAATATTACATTATTACACGTAATAATTTAAATTATCACGGCAAACCGTATACAATGACATTAGTAGATACAGAAGATAAATTAAAAAGTCTTTATGTTGCTTTTAGTTCACCACATGATAGTTCATTGTTTTATAAACAAGCTATTTTAAATCCAATATACAATCATAGGGTACAACGTGCAACTTATTCTTTTATTGATTTATATTTTGCAAGAGAGAAATTTAAAAATTGGGAAAGAACACTTACACCATTAAATAAAGTTATTGAATGTACGAAGAAATTTAATAAAAATGCTGTGATCCAAAATTCGCCTGTTCAAATAATTCCAGTTATTATTCCAGATTTTATTAACTATGAAATTATGCCATTCAATCCAGAAATAAAAAATTCGGATATTTTATGGTATTTAGATAGAAAACTTGAACCTAACTGGAATTTAATTGAGGATGTTAAAACAAATCCAGTTTTCACAAAATTGTATTCAGAAAAGGGTTTATTTTTAAATCATGAACAATTAAAAGAGCATATAAATATGATCAATGAGAGAAAACGAATTTTATTACATACTAATATATTTATGTCTTTATAGAATTAATTTGAAATTATTCATTAACGAAAATGAATAATTTCAAATTAATTAAATTTTAATATAATTTATCTTCTTCATGTACTAAAATTTTACAATCTGAAGTTGCATAAGCAACGCATGTTAAGACAAAACCTTTTTCCATTTGTGATTCATCTAAGAAAGATTGCTCTGTTTGATCTACAGTACCTTCTGCAACAATACCTGTACAAGTTGAACAAGCACCAGCACGACAAGAATAAGGAAGATCAACACCGTTTAATTCAGCAACATCTAAAATATACTGATCACCTGGACAATCTAAAGTAACATCAATACCTTCTGCTTCACTTACTAAATGAACTTTATAACCCATAATTTTAAATAAATTTTTTATTAATTTAATAATTTTATAATAATTTACAATTCAAAAATTTTTATATGTTTAATATTTTATAATTTTCTTTATAAATTAAAGCTTTTAAACTTTAAAATCAGCTTTAACTTTATCAATAGCTGCTCGTAAAATTTCCTCCGCAGTTGATGTAAATTGTTTTGTATTTTTCACTTCTTGTGCAAATTCTGGCTTTGAAGTTCTTAAATAATTAATTAATTGTTTAACAAATTCTTGTACTTCAGAAACTTGTAAACTATCTAAAAATCCATTAATACCTGTAAAGATAATAGCCACTTGCTCTTCAACTGGATAAGGTGAATTTTGCGCTTGTTTTAAGGTTTCACGTAAACGTTGACCACGTGCAAGTTGATTTTGCGTTGCTTTATCTAAATCAGAAGCGAATTGTGAAAATGCCTCTAATTCATCAAATTGTGCTAATTCTAATTTTAATTTACCTGCTACTTGTTTCATAGCTTTAATTTGTGCAGCTGAACCAACACGTGATACAGAAATACCAACATTAATAGCAGGTCTTAAACCTGAGTTAAATAATTCACCCGATAAGAAGATTTGCCCATCTGTGATTGAGATAACATTTGTTGGAATATACGCAGATACATCACCAGCCTGTGTCTCTACAATTGGTAATGCTGTCATACTTCCACTTCCTAATTCTTTATTTAATTTTGCAGCACGCTCAAGTAAACGTGAATGTAAGTAGAAAACATCACCTGGGTAAGCTTCACGTCCTGGTGGACGACGAAGTAGTAATGACATTTGACGGTACGCTTGTGCTTGTTTTGTTAAATCATCATAAATAATTAATGTATGACGTCCTTTATACATGAAATATTCAGCAATCGCAGCACCTGTGTATGGAGCAATATATTGTAAAGTTGCAGGACTATCTGCATTTGCAGCAACAATGACAGTATAATCTAAAGCACCTTTTTCTTCTAAAGTTGTTAATGCTTGTGCTACCGAAGAAGCTTTTTGACCAATTGCAACATAAACGCAAACTACATTCTCAGTTTTTTGGTTAATAATTGTATCTAATGCGATTGCTGTTTTACCTGTTTGACGATCACCAATAATAAGCTCACGCTGACCACGACCGATCGGGATCATAGCATCAATAGCCGTAATTCCTGTTTGTAAAGGTTCACAAACTGATTGACGGCTAATAATACCAGGAGCCATAGACTCAATTAATTTAAATTCATCAGCTGCAATTTCTGATTTTCCATCAATTGGTTTACCTAGTGGATCTAAAATACGACCTAAAACATCAGGACCTACTGGAATTTGAGCAATTTTTCCTGTAGCTTTAACAGTACTACCTTCTAAAATACCAAAACCATCACCCATTAAAACGACACCAACGTTATCATTTTCTAAGTTTAACGCAATACCAACTGTTTTATCCGAATCTTCAAATTCTAATAATTCACCAGCCATTACTTCATCTAAACCATAGACACGTGCAATACCATCACCTACTTGAAGTACTGTACCAACACTTTTTACTTCATAATTACTTGTATATGATAGTATTTGTTCACTGATAACACTGCTTATCTCATTTGGAGTAATTTTTGCCATAAAATTGAAATTTTTTTTTAATTTGCTAAAAAGTAAAATCTTAATATTTAGGAATAATTTTAAATTATTTTAATAAACTATATACTTGATTAATTTTATTTGAAATACTAAAATCTACAATTTTTGATTTTTCTTTAAAATTTAAACGGAAACCACCAAAAATTTCTTTATTTTCTTTAATTGAAAACTTAATTTTAGTTTTCGAAAAATATGAATCTTGGTATGCTTGATCAAGTGCCACTGGTAAACTCTTTTTAAACCAATTGGAAATAACATTGTAAAGTTTATTTCCATCGATATTTGAACCAGTTAATGCAAAAATATTTTGTGCTACTTCAATTTCTACATTATAAATATTTGTGATTTTTAATACGATTTCTAAAAATCTTGTAAAAATTTCCTCTACATAAATAATACGTTTACGATCGCATAATAGGTATAAAAAATTAATTGAAACAGAATCAAATGAATTTCCAAAATATTTCTTGATAAATGTTTTTTTGTCGTCACTACTAATTAAAATATTTGATAAGTAGTTTTTTAATTCTGGACATGTACGAAGTATAATTGTAAAATCAATCGTATCTTGAACAATACGACTAAATAAAGCAATTTGTACATTATCTGTTTTATTAAAATTACCCCCAACAATTTTTGCTAATGCAAATGAATAAGGTTCAACAATTTTTAAATTTAAGCTTTTATTTGCCATGTTATTTTTCTCCGATTACTTTTTCTAATGCAAGAATAGAAAAATTGATATAATTTTCTTGGAATTTTTTATTAACAGTTAGTTTTGTGAAAATTGTGTTAATTTCTTGTAAAGCTAGATTTTTTAAAAACATTTTAGTTGTAAGCTTAGCTTGTTCACGCTTGTACTTTAAAACTAAAACTGTTGACAAATATTCTTTTGTTAATCGATCTAAATTTTCCATTTGGCGAGATTCAATAAGTCCCGACATTTGATTTTCAGCTTGTACTTCTAAATTTTCAATTATTGTGTTAATTTGTAAACACTGTAATCGAATTTCATAAAGACGATAATTTGCCTCGGTTAATTTTTTTTCAGCATTCTCTAATGAATTCATGATTAATTTTTGGCGATTACCAAAAGTGTCTTCAATTGGACTCTTAGCTGCAAAAAAAACTACAACAATAAGCAAAATTAAATTTATAACGTTTGCTTCAAAAATATCATCGTTAAACGTAATTCCTTCGGCGTTTTCTGAAACGAAAAGCGTGAAGTTAAAAAAACTTGTTATATTAGTCATATAAATTAACAAAATTATTTCGGTATTTATTAAAATTACTGGCTTTTTAGTTAGCCTTAGTTGTTGTAAAACTTGGAAGAATACCAGCAATTATAAGCGTTGCTAAAAAGTTACTATAAACTTTTTGATTAGTATTTTCATCATTGTTTAGTAGACTTGTTTCAAGAATTTTTTCTGTTTCAATAATTGCTTTTGCTGAACTTTTATTAAATTGAGTTAAATTTTTATCAAAATTTGTATTTAAATTTATTTCAACATTTTTTAAAACAGTTTTAATGATTCGTTGTGTGTCTTCAATTTTTTCGTTATATTTTGATGTTATTGCATTAGCTGCATTAATTTTTAATTCAGTTGTTTTCTCTTGATTTTTAAGTTCAAGTTGACGCTCAGCAATTATATTTAAAATTGGATCATAAAGAACGTTCTGTAGAATAAACATTAAAACTAAAAATTGAATTGCTGCTAATGGAAGAGTTCCATCAAAATCAAATAATCCACCACTTTTAGCTTCAGATTCGATACTTAATAGTAAAAAATACATATTATTCATTGTTATATTCATTGTTGTGGAACTAAAGTTTTTGATAGTAAATAAATTTTATTTTGATAAGCAATTATTTTATATTTACCTATTTCACAATACGCTACTATCAAATTTAATTGGATTTAAAGAAAATGTAAAAAATTAAATCTTCTCTAAATGTACAATTATTACTAAATATGTAAATATCACACCAAAACATTGGTGTGATATTAAAAATTAGCTAGTGAATGGGTTAGCAAATAATAGTGATAGAGCAACTACTAAACCATAAATTGTTAAAGCTTCCATGAACGCTAAACTTAATAGTAAAGTTCCACGAATTGCACCTTCAGATTCAGGTTGACGAGCAATACCTTCTACTGCTTGACCTGCCGCGTTACCTTGACCAATACCAGGACCAATTGCAGCTAAACCAACAGAAAGACCAGCAGCAATTACAGAAGCTGCAGAAATAATTGAATCCATAACTTTTATAGATATTAAATAATTAAATTAAGAAAATTAACAGATTTCATAGAATAAAAAAAAGTTGCGATTAATGATGATCTTCAACTGCCTCTGAAATATACGCTGCAGCTAAAGTTGAAAAAATTAATGCTTGAATTGAACTTGCAAAAACTCCTAATCCCATAATTGGTAATGGAATAATTAATGGTACTAATAAGACAAGTACTGATACAGTAAGTTCATCTGCTAAAATATTACCAAAAAGTCGGAAACTTAATGATAAAGGTTTTGTGAAATCCTCTAAAATATTAATCGGTAAAAGAATTGGAGTTGGTTGTAAATAACGTTTAAAATACCCAAGTCCTTTTTTCTTAATTCCACCATAAAAATACGCTAATGATGTAAGAAGTGAAAGTGCAACAGTGATATTAATATCATTTGTTGGTGCAGCAAGTTCACCTTCCGGTAATTTAATTAATTTTAAAGGAAGAAAAGCTCCTGCCCAGTTACAACCTAAAATAAATAAGAAAAGTGTTCCAATAAATGGTACCCATTCTCGGTATTCATGACCTAATTGGTTTTTAGCGATTGATTTAACACCTTCAACTACGACTTCTAAGACATTTTGTAGACCTTTTGGAGTTTTATTTAATTGACTTGTCCCAATTAATGAAACACCAATTAATAAAATCATAACAAGCCAACTAATAATAAAAACTTGCCCATGAAGAGTTATACCAAATACTTCCCAATAATAATGTTTTCCAACTTCAACACCACTTAGTAATAAAAAATTTAAATCCATAAAATGTTATTAACTTGATAAACGAAATAAATCTAATAGTATGTATAAATTTGTTTTCTTTTTGTAATTATACTTAATACTTTATTGTTTTTTGCTTTTTTACTTAATAACGCTTTATTGGCCTAATTGATATTTAATAAATCTACGAATTTGAATATTCTCACCTAATAATGAAATTGATTGTTTAACAACTTCATCAATAGTTATACTTTGATCTTTAATAAAAGGTTGTTCCAATAAACATAAAGTTTTTAAATTTTTTTCAATTCGACCCTCAACAATTTTTTCTTTAATGTTTTCTGGTTTATTAGCAAGATCTTCTTTTTTTAATTCAAATTCTTTTTCTTTTGTAATTAAAGTTTCTGGA
>Ga0181592_10000617_pt1 | contig 27429 bp, 21 predicted proteins | sample 071ome_20_FD_133755 | JGI IMG/M metagenome (GOLD analysis project Ga0181592, IMG submission 133755) | Coastal salt marsh microbial communities from the Groves Creek Marsh, Skidaway Island, Georgia - 071412BT metaG (megahit assembly) | ecosystem: Environmental > Aquatic > Marine > Intertidal...
CCATTTGAAGCGTTCCGTCAGTGGACGAGTGTGGCAGCTTTTAAGGAATCAACAAAAAACAGAACCAAGTATAAGACGACAAGAACACCAGTCGAGATAGTCAGCACTTTCGGGCCGCTCTGACTCGTGACTTCATACCAAACAGTCAGCCATACCAAGGCCGCTGGAACAAGCAATATCAGGAAACCTGCGTGCTTCACGAAAATTACCTCGGAGCGAAAATTATCGAATTCCGGATAACCGCTCACTTTCATGAACACACCGAAAGAAATCACCCCGTGCACAATCACCACCGAATGAACCACTACGAAATCCACATGGATGGTGTATTCGCGCAGCTAACCCATTTCTTTCGCTCAATCTCGTTGTCTCACCACCGCCGTGTCGCTCCACGCACCAAACCAACCATGACTCCCTGGATCATCAACTCTTGGACGGGAAGCAAATCCGGGAAATCCGGGTTCTCGGCTTTCAAATAAGGCTTTCGACCATTGGCCACGTAACGCTTCAAGGTCGTTTCTCCGTCAATCAGAGCAGCGACTACATCTTGATCCCGCGGTTCGCGGTTTTCAAGGACAACGTGATCGCCATCCATTATGTGGGCATCAATCATGGATTCGCCCCTCACCTTCAAAGCGTATGCCTTGGTTCTTTCATCCAGCCCCATCGATCTGACATCAACAGAAAGGGTTCCATCCGCTTCTGGAGTCGTATCATCACTGTATCCCGCAGGAATCGCTCCGTAGATGGGAACATCTACAATGGGCTCCCGCTCTGCCGCGTCAGCAAACATAAGCGATCGAGCCTTGCGATCCTTTTTTATGATCACTCCTTTTTTCTCCAGCGCTCGCAGATGACTGACTGCGGCAGTCTGACTGGCGAATCCAAAATGTTCCTGAATTTCCCTCGTTGATGGCATAATTCCCGAACGCCGATGCTCAGCGTGAAGGAAGTCGAGGATCTCTTGTTGGCGGGCAGTTAACTTCATATATGAACAGTGTTCTACAGAACATTATAGAAAATTCTCAGTGCGCAAGTCAAAATCGCAATTTTATTACCCTTTCTGAAATTTCGGATTCCGAATGAAGCTTCGATACATATTTATTCCGGCCGCACCCCTCGCAATAATACCATTCTGGTTTCTTCTTCGCGGCCCAGGAGAGGTCGAAGACGAACGCATTCCTCCAGGCGAACCGGAAAAGAGAACGGTCGAAACAATCGGACCTGTGGCCGCAGCGGAACCCTCGTCTTCCCCGCCTGACGTGATCATTCAGCCCAGGATCGTTCGCGAATCATCTCCGGAATCTCGATTGCGCGCCCAGCCAGATACTTCAACAGAAAAGGCAAAAGCCACTGCGCTTGAGAGGAATATTCCTGATACAACCGGTCCCGCAGAAGTTGAGAAAGAAAAAAAGCCGGAAGGCAAACCCATGGTAATGGGCGTCGTGAAGGAAAATGCGAAGCTCGATCCCAAGCTAGCGGAGTTGGCAAAGGAAGGCGTTCTCGCTGTCACCGAAGAACGATGGGATGACGCACGGGAAACGTATCTGGAATTGGTAAGGCAGGCGCCCGATAACGCCCTCGCCTACGCCAATCTTGGTGTCGCGGAACACCAGCTTGGAAACCTTCTCGCCGCAGCCGGAAATCTGAGAAAGTCGCTCGATATCAATCCCGGCATTGCCCAGAATTGGCAGACACTTGGTTTGATCCACTTCGAGCGAGGGGAATTAGAAATGGCGATCTCAACCCTGACACGAGCCATTCACGAGGACCCTTCGAATGCCCGCTCACGACTTTACCTCGCGACCGTGATTCGGGAATACGGATGGCTCGATGCCTCGATCACCGAACTCGAGCGCGCCCTCGAAACTGATCCCCAACTCGCCGAGGCTCACTACAATCTGGCCGTTACCTACCTCGACGAGAAACCACCTCGTCTCGAACTCGCGAAACGCCACTACTTTTCCGCAATCAACCTCGGAGCCGAAGGTTCGACCGAGTTGGAAGAGATTTTCAAGAAAGCCGCCAACTCGGAAGAGTAAGGTGATTTTTCGCAGAAATCGCTTAGACTTGCCGATCTCGAAACAGACGCCATGAGAAAGCTTTCGTCGTTCATTTCTCCCCGATTTCTCGTGATCACTATCGCGACCGGACTTGGTGCCATGCTGATTGGAACTACTGGCTGCTCGACAAAGGCAACCCAAGCGTCCAGTGACGGAGTTCCAAGCCCTGTACTGATCCGTCCCGAACCGGGGCCTCGCTACCCCAGCCTTGTTCAAGGTTCCAGGCACAGCAATCATGCTGCAACTGCCCCTGCGGAAAATGCGCCAAAAATCACTGCCAAAGCCGCGATTCTCATCGATTCGCACGGCAGAGTTCTCTACGAGAAAAACGCCGATGCCCGCCTTCCCTGCGCCAGCGCGCAGAAGTTGCTCCTTGGAATCATGATCGCCGAGCGCGGCGGGCTGAGTCAACCCATGACGATTCAGGAGCCCGACACCTGGGCTGAGCCTACGAAGATGGGAATCAAACCCGGTCAGGCCTACACCAAGGCGGATCTCCTCCGGGCCGTGCTCGTGCGAAGCAGCAATGACATCGCCCGTGCCCTCGCCCGCGATCACTCGGGAAGCGTTCCCGCCTTCGCTGCCAACATGAATGTGCGAGCTCGACAGCTCGGAATGTACAACTCCCACTTTACCAATGCGAGCGGTCTGCCGACACCTCCCGGGCAATACTCCACCGCACGTGATCTCTCCAAGCTCGCGCTTGCCTCCGCTCGCAACGGATTCGTCCGCGATGCGATCCGCACCAAGGGCCTTTACTTCCGCTTCCCTGACGGAACAACGAAACCGATCACAAACACGAATCAGGTTCTCCGTTCTTTCCCCTACTGCACGGGCATGAAAACGGGTTACACCAACGCGGCGGGACGCTGCCTCGTATCCTCTGCCAGCTACGGCGGAAAAAATGTCTACGCCGTCATCCTTGGCAGCAAGACTCCCAACGTCTGGTCCGAGTCCGAGGCCTTGCTCCGGTATGGGCTTGGGATGTGAGTGTGTAAATTGCGGCGCTCAACAGTGTCAGGTCACATCGCAATTGCCTTCTTCCAGTTCTCTGGATTAGAATCGTCACGTGGTAGCTCGCATCGTTTCTTTCTTTCTCTTTTCCCTGGATGGGATCCGAAACCCGAAGATGATTACAGCGAGTTAAGGAAGGCAAAAGTCAGCGAACTCGACAAGGCACTTTCCACTCTGATTATCGATCTCAAAAAGCAAAAGATACTCGATCGAACGCTTGTCGTTCTGAGTTCGGACTATGGACGATATCCATTTTTTCGAAACGGAGTCCCTGCTCCCGACTCCGCTCGGAGTGTTGCGCTACCGTGCTGAGGTGGCGTAATCGGAGGAAGAGCGATTGGAGAAACGGATCGGACGGGCAGGCAAACGTTGAAAGGCCACATCACCGCAAAGCAATTCAACAGCCTGATTGCGCACGCCCTGCGGATCGATTCTTTTCAGAATGCGTTTACTCCAAATGGGAGGCCCGTGACAATCGGGAATTCCCGAGAGCCTTTGATCGAAGGTATTTTTTGCCGAGGTAAAATAGGGAGTACATTCCCTCGTTCGCGTCCTGCTTCCCTTTTGCCGATCACCGCAATATCTGGTGAGATGGCAGGATGAAGGTTCTCGTAATGCTCTCCACCGTGTTGTCCGCAACCACTTGGCTGACCGCCCAAAATGAGGCACCACTCTGGCCCATCCTTACGAAAGTAAAAGGCGGCGAGCCGCTCCCGGGAACAAAATTTCTCACACGCGAGGGGGACATTAGCCGACAGCTCGTTGATGCAAATGATCGCTTCCTCGACAAGCAGATTGCAGCGGCGGCTGAAAAAAGAAGTGCATTCTGGAATCGAAATCACTCCCTGCCAGAGGCGTATACCAAGTCTGTTGAACCAAACCGCCAGCGGCTTATCGAGATGCTGGGATTGCATCGGGATGAAAGAACGGAAGAGGTAAGCCTGAAGTGGTCGGGATCTGTCGGGGATCCCCATACTCCGATTATCCCTGGAGCCAGTGTTGTTAAAGTAAGATGGCGCGCTTTCGGCGGAGTCCACGGACGCGGCCTTCTCTTGGAACATTTGCACCTTCAGTCCACTCATGGTCCCGGACCGATTCCAGCGGATATCATCGCAATCCCGGACGCTGATCAAGCTCCCATCAATCTCACTTTTCCTGGGGACAACAATGAAACTTCCTCTTTTGCCCTCGACCTTGCCTTAGCCAAATGCCGTGTGGTGGTTCCTGCACTCATCAGCCGCAAGGAAAACCGCTGGACCCTGACAAACCGCGAATGGCTTCACCGCTCTGCCTTCATGCAAGGGCGGACGATGACCACCTACGAGCTCCAAAAAATCTTTGCTCTCGTTGATGCGCTCATCGCATCTCGACCCGACGACGAGAAGGACCGACCCATTGGGATCATCGGTCACGGTGAAGGTGGATGGCTTGCGATGTTGGCTGCCGCTGTCGATCCGAGAATCGATGTCTGTCTTTCCTCTGGCAGCTTCGGGCCCCGCGAAGACTTGTGGCAGGGCCCAGTGGAAAGAAATATCTTCGGTCTTCTTACAGAATTTGGAGATGCCGAAATTGCGAGCCTGATCCACCCCCGGGTCTTTCAAGCTGTGGGCGGTCGCGAGCCCGATTGGAGCTACCGCACAAACGAGCAGGGCAAGTTAGATCTCGCGTTGAAGTACAAAGGCAAAAAGGGAAAGCCCTCTATTTATCCCGAGCCGACCAACGCTCTGTTCAAAGCTGAATTTGATCGCTTTCAAAACCTGATCGGCAACCCTGATGGATCATCTTCCACTGCCACTTATCAGACATCAGCTCCAGCGATAACGGCACAAGACATGGGAAAGTTTCTTCAGGCTCTCGGCGTCGGAGAAGGAAAGCCAATCGAGCCATTTTCGGCCCATTCGAGTGAGCTTGCCAATTCGCAGGCGGAACGCTTTTCTTTCGACGAGGCCGAGCAGATCGAAGAAATCGAAAGGCACAACCAACTCCTGCTCGTCGAGGCAGCTCAGGTCCGAACAGAATATTTCAAAGATCTGAAAACCGACTCGCTCGAGAATTTCGAGAACACCATCGAACCTTATCGCGAAAAATTTCGCACGGAAGTCATTGGGGATTTCGAACTGCCTTTCGCTTCGCTCAATGCTCACTCGCGCCCTTACGAAGAGGGACCGAAAACGATCAGTTATGAAGTTACCCTCAACGTTTTCGACGACGATTCAGGTGATCCGGTTATTGCCTATGGAATCCTAACATTGCCCAAAGACCTCGATCTTTCCTCTGGCGAGAAACGCCCCGTCGTCGTCTGCCAACACGGACTCGAGGGGACTCCGCAACAGGTCATCAGCGAAGAAAAATACAAAGCTTACAAGGCGTTTGCGACTCGATTGGCCGAGCGCGGATTTATCACATTCGCCCCGCAGAATGGATACCGATACTTCGACTACTTCCGCCTGCAGCAATTCAAGGCCCAGTCGATTGGCAAAACCCTGTTCTCGATCATCGTACCCCAGCACCAGCAGATTACAAAGTGGCTCGCCGATCAGCCTTTTGTCGACGGAGATCGCATTGCCTTCTACGGACTCAGCTACGGTGGAAAATCTGCGATGCGAATCCCACCACTGGTAGATCGCTATTGTCTTTCGATATGCTCAGCCGACTTCAATGAATGGGTCTGGAAAAACGCAGCGACAGACGAGAAGTCACTGCGCTACAGTTATGCGAACAAGGGCGAATACGAGATCTTCGAGTGGAATCTCGGAGGCACGTTCAACTACGCTGAGATGGGATGGCTGATCTGTCCCCGCCCCTTCATGGTTGAGCGTGGGCATTTCGACGGCGTCGCTCCAGATGAAACGGTCGCCTACGAATTCGCGAAGATCCGGAATCTTTATCAGGCCCGTCTGGACATCGAGGACAAATGCGAGATCGAATGGTTCGCCGGTCCTCACTCCATCAATGGAGAAGGATCGTATCGCTTTCTCCACAAGCACCTCAACTGGCCGGAACCGAAGTAGCGGAATTCGTGAGAATTCCGCGCGGTCGAAAAGCCTGAAACTCTATCAAATCGACCGCGTCAAATCGACTACGTTAAATCGACATCGCGGAGAAACCTCCATCGACGATCATTTCCGTCCCGGTGATGAAGGAACCAGCACGCTTCGAGGCGAGCAAGAGAGTCGCACCGATCAGTTCTTCGGCTTCGCCAAAGCGATTCGTGGGTGTATGTCCCATGATCGCTGCAACACGATCTTCGGTGAGAACTTTGCGATTCTGCTCGGCCGGGAAAAACCCGGGTACGATCGTATTCACGCGCACCTCCTGCTCGGCCCATTCGCGAGCAAGGTTTTTGGAGAGGTTATGCACGGCCGCCTTGCTTGCCGAATAGGTAAAAACGCGACTGAGAGGGCCAAGTCCGGAAATTGACCCAACGTTGATGATGGATCCCCCGCCCTGCTCAAGCATGTGTTTGCCGAAGATCTGACAACTGCGAAGAATTGCGCCCAGATTGATATCAAGAATGCGGGCGAACTCTTCGTCTTCGATATCGAGCAACGGTGTCGGCGAATTCACGCCCGCTCCATTCACGAGGATATCGACCTTTCCGCAACGTTCCGTGACGGTTTCGAGCAGTGAACTGAGCGATTCGCGTGAAGCGACATCTGCGGCGACAAAAAAACCGCGTCCGCCAGCCGCATCAATTTCGCGCAGACGCTCGGCACCTTTTTCCTCGCTACGCCCGACGACGGCGACTTCCGCTCCGGCCTTCGCGAGGCCCAGCGCCATCTCGCCACAAAGAACTCCAGTACCACCAATTACCACAGCGGTTTGTCCTTCCAGCGAAAACAACTCTTCGACGTAACTCATGCCCCCACCCATACGGCAAGTTGCAGGGGCGTCAATAAACGATATCAGCGCACACGAATTGACGCAGCCGCGAGAAACCACTACCCTATTTTCATCTTATGGATACATCAACACCTCCACCCATCGACCCATCAGATCTTCCCGGACCGAAACGTTCCTGGAACCGCACGATCGGAGTAATTGCATTGATTTTCGGAATACTCGGGTTTCTCGGTGCGCTGATCGCGCCGGTTTCGCTCAGGTTTACGAAGATAATGATGAAAACCTTTGAGGAGCAGGGCGCTGACAGTGCCGATGTTGCCGACTACATCGAGAAACTGAGCTCTCTTTCAATGATGAGCACAATCGCGTTGGCGATTCTCGGAATCATGCTGGCAGTCGGAGGCATTTTCCTAATGAAGACGAAACGCCTTGGCTCTCCTTTACTAAAGATCTGGGCCGTTCTCAAAATCGTTTTTGGTATTTTCGTAAACTACAAAAACTACGGCCTGACTCAGCAGCAAATGAAGATTCAGACTTCGGTTGGCGGCATGGATCCCACAGCAGCTGAGATGACTGAATCGATCACTAATATTGCGGTCCTCGTCGGTATGATATTCGGAACACTCTGGGTCATTGCTCTCCCTGTATTTCTTTTGATCTGGCTAAACCGTTCCAAGATCAAGACAGATATCAGCACTTGGGAAAGCTGATCAGGGAAATTCAATAAAAATACCGACCTGCTGAAACACGGGTCGGTTTTTTCGTAAAAATTCGGCGTTTAACTACGAGGGCGTAAAAAGCCCGCTATTCCTTTTTTTCCCCAGCTTCTTCCTTTGCTCCTTCGGCAGGCTTCCCGGCTTTTCCGTCGGCAGGCTTTTCGCCTTCACCTTCAGGCTTTGCTTCCCCACCTTCCGGAGCAGGCTCCTCTTTGGCCTCAGATTTCATTTGTGCCATCGGAGGACGCTCCGCAAATCGCTGATAATCCGGCGGCATCGTATCTTTCCCGAATCGCTTGCTGAACTGGTATGCAATGCTTTGCATGTGAGATACCGCCTGCTTGTTCTCTTTTTCCAATGCAGGGTCTACCTTGTGAATTTGCATTGCCGCACCCATCGCTAGCTTTGCGAGAAGAACATTGTTGCCATAGCCAAGGGTGAACGTGCGGTAGTAATCGTCGAGTGCTTTTTCTTTTTCCCCTTTGGCATCGAACACCTTGGCGCGCAGAAAAGCCAGCTCAGCCAATTCCGTAGCGGGAAGGTCTTTGAAATTGGGAGCTCCGAGGAGTTTAGCATCTCCTATCATGGGCTCCTGATAGACACCAAGAGCCGTCTCCAGATCGGACATCTTATTCTCACCGAGCAGTCCCCAAAGCTTCTGAAACTCGAAGTCTCGCTCGTAGCGATCATTCAGTTTGCTCTCAATTGTTGCCGCAGCGGGCATGTTCACAACCTGAGCGACTTTTGCGTAAAGGCCAGCACGGCGGTAGCTTTCTGCCTGATAAAAAAGTGCCTCGGAGGCAAAATTCTGCGGCACGCTGAGAATGATCGCGTAGTTCCGAACAACAGCACCGAAGGCGTCTCCAGCTTCGGCATATTTTCCTTCCGAGAAAAGCGCACGCGCTGCGCCAAGTACATCAACACGCTCATCGAAGCGGATTGCCTTGTTGAGGCCCTCCCCTTTGATCTGACTGTAGGCAATCGGCCTGGGTGGTCCTCCGGGAGCAGTCGCAAACTGAATCCCCTGGTCGTTTGAGTTTTGAATGTATCCTTGCGGACTGCCGCCCTCGACGAGGCCGATGACTGCCGGGGTTTCGCGAACGGGATTCTGCGCTTGAACACTACCTGCAGAAAGCGTCAGGAAGACAATAGCAAGAATTGCAGTGATGGAAGAAAGAATTTTCATCGGGAAAAAGGTGGGGTTGATCGTGATTTCGGAGGCCTATTCCTCTGGAGCGATGTTGAGTTGACGGAGAATCATCTGCTCTTCTTCCGGCGCGATTCTCAGATCCGTTTTCATGGTTTCAATGTCCCGACGGAGACGGCGAAGAGCTCCGGTCGGAGCCATCTCATCAGTCCATCTTTGCCACATGTAGAGATACTTACGGCTCAGACGATACAATGCCAGCTCACGCTCACGTTTCGCCAATTGCTCTTCAGGAGTTCCGGTCGGCATCTTCTCGATATCGGCAAGGCTGTTGGGAATGTAGCGCTCCCAAGCCTGCGTGACCCAGTCGGCTTCGCTCGGATAGGCTCCCATCAGTGCGATATAAGAGCGGTTCGCATTTACCGGATCTCCCATCTCATCGAAAACAGTTCCGAGGAGGAAACCTGCCTCTGCGCGTTTTGCCTTCTCCTTGGAGAAAATCTTCTTGTCTCCATTGATCGTTTTCAGCGGCTCGAGAGCATCTCTCCACTCTTTGCTCTTGATGTGAAGTTTGGCGAGGTTCAACAAGGCCGGTCCAATCAGTGCCTTGTCATCACCCGGATTATCGATAATGCGGCGGAAACGCTCACGCGCACTCTGGATTTTTCCGGGGTCACCAGATCGTGCCTCAATGATACCCAGCTGCATCTCTGCAGTTCCTTTAAACTGAGCGGCCTCCGGATTGGTCCGGGCGAGCAATTCCTCGAAGTAGGGCACCCCAAGGAAAGGGTTGTCCGTCTTGTTTGCAAAGTAATCACCGACAGCGCGGAGAGCGAAAGCCGAGAGCCCCTTTATATCGAATTGCTTGAGCTCTTCGAAGACCCCGGCAATCTGCGTCTCTGCGGCGGCAAACTCGGCAGAATCTTTCTCCATCTTGCCTTGAGCCTGCTGCAGCACAATCACCTGCTGAATTTTGAGCCAGGTCAGAAGAGCCTGGTTGTTAGGATCGATACCAGGGAAGTTGTTGAGAGTCGCAATCGTCGGTTCAACACCGCGAATGCGAACAGATGCCTCCGCATAGGATCCAATCGCCTGACGGAGTAGCGTGAGATCCTGCTCCTCGGGCGGCTTGTTGCCGAGAAGAAGAATCATTTTCTCCACCTGGGTCAGCCCTTCTTCTCCCCGCCCTGCTGCTTCGAGAAACTCAAGAGAGAAGACGGAAATCTGCGGCTCCCAAGGGGTTTCCGCATAGTCAGGGAAAAACGTATCGTAAAGCGCGAGACCTTGATCGATCTTGGCCTTGCCGTCACCCTCGTAACCACCTTCCTGCCCACCTTCGGTGTAGTAGATATCGGCTGCTTTCCAAAGTGCTTCGGCACCCACGACCTTGTGGAAATCATTGCGATCAGGATCGCTGACACGAGACTTCTTCGCCCCTTCGAATGCAGCAAGATAAGCATCGAGAGAGGCTTTTTCCCACTCAGTGCGTTGCTCCTCCTGCTCCTTTTGGTTCAAGCCGCTTGCCATGACAGCGTAGGAGTCGCCTTTGATATTGAGCGTGCGGCCAAGCTGGATAGAGTCAGACCGCTTCTCGACGAGTTCATCTGCTGCTTCGATCGAGGCTGGGTAGTCTTCGAGGTTGAAACGCGCAATCGAGAGGTCGGCGAGTGCATTGTCGAGGAATCGCTCGGACTCCGGGAATGCTTCGAGAAATTCCTCATATTGCGTTGCCGCTTCGCGCATTTTTCCGCGGATCAACGAGTTACTGCCGCGGTGGAACATTGCGATCTCGCGGTTTCCGCCATCAGGATAGGCCTTCACATATTCGGTAAACGGCTCGGTGGCTTCCTCGTGCTTGCTGGTCGAGTAGAGAGCGAGAGGATAGAGCGAGTCGGCAAGTTCGCGCTGGGCATCACCCAGATCGTAGCGCTCACGAACACGCTCAGAGATGCGGATGACGTCTTCGTAGAGGCCAGACGTGAAGAGCGACTGTAGCATGAACGTCGAGACGTTGTTGCGAAGAGGATGGTCCTCCGACATCTCGGCCATGAACTTTTCTCCAAAATACTGCGCCGCGGGGAAATCAGCGATGAGAGAGGAAAGGCGTGCCACTTCGTGGAGAATCTCGCCGCGCTTGTCATCCGGCGTTTTCTCCACATTCTCGGCCAGATTCCAATAGATCACTCGCGCTGCACGAAGGTTACCCATACGCTCGTAACAGGTTGCAACGAGGCGAAGGGTCTCAGCATCAGGATGGAATTCTGCATTTTCGTAGGCTTCGATTCGATTGAGCAATGCCTGGTATTGCGAAGGAACCGCCTGCCCTGTCGGGAGACGAGTGAGTCCGAGATTGATATCATGCTTCACATCTTCCAGCGTGGGAGCAAAGGCGAAGTAGCGAAGCGCTAGAGAATACAGTCCAGCCTTGGTTGACTCGAATCCCAACTTGCGGAGACGATCGACAAAGCCAAAACGAAACTGATCGAGTGGAGAGAGCGCCAGTGTCGCCTGGTTTTTATCAAGAAAGCTGTGCGCCCGCTCGGCAATTTTTTCCAAAGCGGCTTCGTCAGACCCCGCAGCGTTGGCCTGCTCGATCCAAGCAAGTCCGAGCTCGAGAATTCCCTGCACGAGAAACTGAGGAGCAATATTGCGCTGCTCGCGATTGTCAAAAAGTTCCTGAATTGAGCCAACACCTTCGTCGATGCGACCCATTTTCATCAGCGCAGCACCATATCGAAGCTTGAAGCTCGGGAAAATTTGCTTCAGCTCTTCCGGTGCCGGATCGCTGGCGATGTATTCATCGTAAAGCCGGATTGCCTCACCCGGGTTGCCCATTTGAGCTTCGCAGAAGCCGAGCTGGAATTTGGCAAGGTTGGCACGGGGATTTTGGGACTTGATCGGAGACTCGACTCGTTCCGCAATTTCGTCCGCAGTAATGCAGGTGGTGAACGCATCCTTGGCATCATTCCATCGCTGCTGAGGGAGCAGAGTGATTCCGTAGTCAAAGTAGAATCCCCCAGCCTGAGCACCGTAATCCTCGAACAGAGTTTCCATACCACCGGAAAGATCGAACATCTTTTCAAAGGTTTTCGAAGCCTCTTCATATTGCCCACCCATACTGAACTCACCAGCCTTCTGGTAGAGAGCTTCTAGGCTGACATCTTCCTCATCCTGAGCGAACAGCTTCGCTTCCGGAAAAATCACGGCGGTGACGGCAAATAGGGACAAAACCCTGAACATCCAATGGTTTTTCATTCTAACAAAAACAGAAAATTAGTAGTTCGATCCAAAATCGACAAAGTTGACATTTTTAATTTCGAGCCCGGCGAGACAGTTCATCAAATAAATGAAACGCTGTCCCGGGACAGCGTCAGCAGCTTCGACCTCGATGGGCGGCGACCCCTCGGTATCGAAGACCCGATAAGCATCACGATAGGTGAGGAGACGATCCTCGAGATGGATGAGCTTCCGGACTTCAGGATCCGTGTCGAACACTTCGTCCTTCATCGAAACAACTCCAGCTATATCGACGACAATTCTGGGAGTCGGCATGATTGGCGCATCCGGATCGGTAGTAACACCCGGAGGAGTCATTGTGAGGTTCAAATCCCCCCCTTTCGGATCCAGAGTCGCAGTGATCAGGAAATAAATCAGGAGAAGAAAACTAACGTCGATGAGGGAAGAGATATCGAGGGCTCCGGACTCTTCCCCGTTGCTGGCTTGCTGCTTCCTGAATCTGCGTCTGATCATTCTTTCTCCATGGTCTGAGTGTGACCACGGACCGGACCAAACAGGGTTGGGTCTGTGACCAAACAGGGTTAGGTCAACGATTCAACAGGGTTTATTCGTCTTTAAACCCGGTAATTGTGACATTACGTATATCGACCTGCTTGTCCGACAAAGCGTTCAAAACGTCGACAAATCTTTGTCCCTTGGAGGCATCATCTGCGGCGATAATGACCATGGGTTGGGAATCGGTGAGGCGCGCGCTCTCCGCATAGGTGCGAAGGCGATCGAGCAGCAAAGGAACTTCGTGATTATCGATATCCGTATCAAGAACCTCTTCGTTGAGCACGATATGACCGGAGCTGTTCACCTCGACGGTCATCTGATCAATCTCCACCTCAGAAGGAGAAGACGATGTGTTCGTCGGCATAGTCATGCCAAGATCGGCCTCTTTCGGGTCGAGCGTCGATGTTACAAGGAAGTAGATGAGAAGCAGGAAACTGACGTCAATCAACGACGACATATCCAATTCCGGATTCTCTTCTTTGGGAGCTTTTCTGCGTGCCATGTGTTCAGGTCCAGTAATCGATTAATCTTTATCGACAACGTAGCTTCCGAAGATAACTTCGAAGACACCTGCTTCTCCAGCAGCTTGCACCACCTTTTTGATTTCGCGGGTATCAACGTTTTTGTCTGCACGGAGGTGCAGCCGTGTCGGCCTTACTCCCGCATCATCATTTCGGAGACGAATCTGATCGACATAGTCGGTGATCGCTTCAGAAGTCGTAAATTCGTTGCCTGGATCTTCTCCAAATACCCGCCCATCATCGAGAACGTTGACGACAACACGCCCAGTCGCATTCTCTGCGACCTTCGCGTTTTTCGCCGTAGGCGGCTTCACCCGCTTATCGATCTGCACGATGATGAGGTGAGAGCTGACCATAAAGAAAATAAGCAGCAGGAAGACAAGGTCGATCATCGACGACATATCCATCGTCATTTCCTCTTCATCGAGGGCTTCGATGGCGGCTTGCAACTTCTCGGAGGCCATTTCTCAGGTGGAGGGAGGTATTTAAAAAACGAAGTTCGTAGTGCTTTTCAGCTTAGCTGTTCAGCGCAGCTCTTCGCTTACCCTTCGGAGATACCTTCTGGCACCTTCGCGAGTTGCTGATCGGCGTTCACAGTAGCAACGGCGAGATCGAGTCCCTCAGTTGCAGTCTCTTGAGCTTCGCCCACAAGCTTGTTGAACTTGTTCTTAAAAATGTAGAAACAGAAAATACTCGGAATCGCGACGACAAGTCCGCCAGCCGTGGTCATCAGTGCAAGTGAGATGTTACCGGCTAGCTCACTGGGGTTTGCACCACCGCTGAGTCCCATCGTATCAAACGCGAGAATCATACCGGCAACTGTTCCGAACAGTCCGATCATCGGAGCTGCCTGAGCGATAACGGAGAAGTATCCGATCCAGGACATGTAACGCGAATTTTCCCGGATTGAGAAATCAGCAATGGAGTCCTCAACTTTTCCGCGACCGAGGGTCTCGGGGTCAGTAGCGTCAACAAGAGGAAAGGCGGTTGCGGCCATACGACCGAGGTAGGATGGATCCTGCGCAGAAGCATCAATCGCACTGCGAACGCGAACGTCTGCCATGTTGGCAAGGATTTCGTCCTTCAGAGCAGGTGGGCAGAACTTCTTCTTGGAAAGCTGAAGCGCATTGAACACTGCCAGCGTAATCATGAGGATCGAGAGGATAAAGATCGGATACATGAACGGGCCGGCATCCACGATCTTATCCATGAGAGTTTTCTTTTCGCCTTCAGCAACACCTTCGGCGGCTTCCTGAGCCATGGCTTCGGGAGCGATTAGGACGAGCAGTACAAAAAACCCGACCGCAAAAACAGCGCGCCGGTTACTCAGAATGCGTCGGAGGAATGACATGGTTTGTAACATTAGTAGGTTGGTTTTATCTTTGGTAAAGTGGCAGGGCATGTTCTTGGGACAATTCGCCAATACTGTAAAGGAAAAAAATTCAATTTCCGAGAAGATTTCTTCAATTCTCGTCTTCGGAGGTTTCTTCAGCCTCGGTGATCTTCAAGAACACTTCTTCGAGCGAGTCGTCATCCTTGTCTCGCGAGGCCGACATAATTTCCTCAACGGAACCGAGTTCAAGCAGGCGTCCATAATTGATGATACCGACTCGATCAGCCAGTTCCTGAGCCACATTGAGCAGGTGGGTAGAGAGAAAAATCGTCACTCCTGCTTCGCTGCGGGCCTTTAATTCCTCTTTTACAACGCGAGCATTTTTCGGATCGAGTCCTACCATGGGCTCATCGATTACAATTACCTCGGGGTCGTGGAGCAAGGCAGATGAGATCGCAAGACGCTGACGAGTCCCGTGACTGAGGTTCTCAATACGCTGTAGGCGGTAGGGAATCAGGGAGAATTGCTCCATCAGTTCAGGCGTGCGTGCTTTTGCCTTCGCTGGATCGACTTCAAACAGTTCGGCGATGAATGCCATAAATTCGAGCGGCGTGAGTTTGTCGTAAAACTGCGCCACATCGGGAATGTAGCCAATGCGCCGCTTTGCTTCGAGTGGGTCTTCCTGGATATCGAAGCCGCAGATTTTCGCCAATCCCGCCGACGGTTTCATGAGGCCGGTGAGCAATTTGATCGTCGTTGTTTTCCCTGCCGCATTCGGTCCGAGAAAGGCGAAGAACTCTCCGCGCTCGATTGTCAGAGAAAGATCATCAAGGGCAAGCAGATCGCCGTAGCGCATCGACAGATTGGAAATTTCGATCATGATTCGTCTTTTTCCTTCCTTTTCAGATAAGCGTCGAGAGGAACGAGGATCTCAGAAACGGCCTCAACGCCGAAGTCAGTTTCGATCCGAAGCGGCTCGCCGACTTCACTCAAAAATACGCGGACAGCGCCTTCACTGTCTTTCTTGCGAAAGGTCACGAGAAATGCCCGGAGTTGTCGCCCGCCAATCGTGAAGGTGCCGACTCGAGCATCGTTATCGAGCTGCCATTGCGATGGGTCAAAGGATTTCGGATCAACCATCGATCGCATCGGAATCATCGATAGAGGAAGTGGATAGACTCCAGGCCCATCACCTTTTTCGCTGTCGAAGGAGAAGATCTCATTCCCCCCCAGGGTCGCACGCGCTCGCATGTGGAAGCTGTCTTTGTCGATCACTGCCGGGTCGCTGCCCTCTTTTCGATCCATCTCGAAGTGTCCGGTCAATCCCTGTTTCGGAACGCGAACAGAAAGGATGCCTCCCATGAGCTGCAGCGCATCGGAAAAGTCGAGCAATCCACGGCCGAAAAGTTCAGTTTTCAATCCGGGAACGTCAACATCTTCATCGGGGCGTTCCAGCACCACATTAACATTGAGCGTTTTAACGAATTCCCCCGTTTCCAGATCGTCTCCAGAGCTGCCCGCGATCGTGATTTGCCCGCGGCGCGTTCCGTTGTCGAGCAGTGTCATGTTCGTCGACTCATTCCACGCAAAAAACACATCGTAGACCTGACGGGGGTCGACCTGGGACATTCGCGACTCCGGCGGTGCCCATACCACCGCACTAAGCCACGCGACACTGACGAGCCAGAAGGTGAGGATGAAAATGGGAACGATGCGCAAAAGCATTAGCGAGCAATCCTAGCACGGACAGAAGAATGGCGACAACTTTGTTGTGGAATTTTGCAATACAAACCGACAGGCGAAGCCTGGAAAGGCAGGTTTCACCCTGCCTGCCATTGTGCGTATTTTACAATGGCACACCGTCTTCAATCCAAACGCCTTCGGCGGGCAAGGCATCTCGTAGCTCTAATCGAAAGGCTTCGACACGACAGCCAACCAGACGCAGCTTCATCCATCCGGTTTGTTCGGGGAGACACTCTGAAGACCCGCCGGCGAATAGGTGTCGAGCAACCCGTCACCATTCAGATCCCCGTAACCGACGCCGTAGACCCAAGCCACATCGTTGATGCCGGTAATCCCAATACGAAATTTCAGGATGCGTTTCTGCAGGCCGCCTTCCCAATCCCCCCCTTACCTACTGATAAAGCCCCTGCTCGCGGCAGTAATCAGCCACACCCGGCACAAGCCAATCCACGTTGTCCGCAAAATTCTCCCGAATTTTTGTCGATGAGGCAGGATGCTGAAAGGGCACTGCATTGTATCGCCAGCCTTCTCGCTCGACGACAGGATCGCCGTCCCGGGTCAGAACAATGAAATGGAGAGAGTCGCGCAGTTTTTCCGGTTCGGCCCAGCGATCGATTGCATCCCACTGATCCGTTCCGACAATCCAGTGCCATTTCACTTCGGGATGCAATTCAGAAAGATGAGTCGCAGTTTCCCAGGAATAACTTGGATTGGCCTGCTCAGCTTCCCAGGTCCAGACCTCGGCATTTTGCATCTCAGTCTCGTCGATCGCGATTTGCAGCATCTTGATTCGCTGCTCCGCGTTTGCCACAGTTCCGGATTTGAAAGGAGAAACGAAACACGGCATGAAAACGATTCGCTCGAGTTCGACCATCTCTGCGGCAGTCCTCGCCATTCTCAGATGTCCGAGATGAACCGGATCAAATGATCCACCCAGCACAGCATGTGCCTCGCGTTTTTCTGACAATTCCCCCATGTTTTTCGATACCAGTATCGTTTCAAACTACATGGTCCAGAAGGATTTTCTCGGTAAGGCTTTGAATTTACTGTTCCAATCTTCTAAAAGCGATCATTCTACTTTCAGCTTCTTTGTATGAAAAAATTTCTTCTTGCCGCCACTATCGTTGTCCTTGGTGGCCTTCTCTCGATTTTCCTCTACACGAAAGTAGTCGGCCCGAAGATCATTCATGTCTCAGCCCCGACCGGAGAACCGATCGGAAAATTCGATACACCGCGACCTGAGTCATCTCTGCTCACTGTCAAAATCGTTGTTCCCATAGCGATGATGAACGAACTCGCGAGCAAAGAAATTCCGGCTCAATTTGAGGGTCAGGAAAACAAGGGAATCCACAAGCAAATCAAAAATGGAAGCTACGCCTGGAAAGCTGTCCGCGGCGACATTGTCATTGAAAACGGGGGGGATCGCCTCTCTTTCGCAACCCCGTTTCGCGGAGCCGCAAAAGTGAAGGGCACGGTCGACGCCAAGATTTTAACAATTCCGATTGATAGCGACGTGCAGTTGGAAGGTGCCATCGGCGGTTCGATCACACCAAAAATTCTCCCGAACTGGCAAGTCGATCCACAACTAGTGCCACAGATCAATCTCTCGAGAGCAAACCTCTCCATCGGCCAACTCGGAAGACTCGACGTCAGTGATCTCTTCGGCGGCAGCCTCGGACAATACATCCAGAAAGAGGCTCGTAAACTCACTCCCGCCATTCGCAAAAAGCTCAACGTTCGCAAGTCAGTCAGTAAGCTCTGGCATCAAGCCTACATCACACAGCTTGTCTCCAGTGAGCCAAAGATCTGGGTGAGAATCGAGCCAGAGGAGGTCGTCCTTGCCCCCATCGATTACTCAGAGGCAGATCACATTTCTTTTACCATCGGAATCCGCTCCAAAACCATCGTGACGAACCGCGAACCGGGCGAACCCGAGCGTCACCCTTTGCCGGATCTAGTCCCCCTTGATGGTCCCGTTCCGACGGAACTTCGATTGCCCCTCATTGTCGGCATGGCCGAGCTGAACGAAGTCCTCGCAAAAGAAAACATCGAGATCGATACCGGCATCGGAACGAAGATCGACATCTCCGGAATGGAAGCCCAGATCGCTCAGGACGGTATGCTCAACCTGAAACTGAATATCCAGGCCGATAAAAGCCGTCTCGGCCGAGGGGTTGCGGGAGACATCTGGGTGAAAGCACGTCCCGTGATTGATTACGAAAAACAGTCCCTCGGCTTTACCGATGTCGAACTCACAGTCGAAACGAAAGACAAGCTCACCACAGCCGCAACCTGGCTGCTCGAAGGGCTTCTCATCAAAGGGCTTGAAAGCCAGCTCCGCGTTGATCTTGATGACTATCAGGCTGAGATCGATGAAGAAGTTCAAAAAGGCCTCGCCTCCGCCGATCTTCCGGAAGGCATCAATGTGTCGGTCGAGAATCTCGACATCACCCTGGAAGACATTTACACGGTCACGCGTCACTCGACCGAGGCCGAACTTGACCCGGGAGTCGTCATTGTGATTCGTGCGACCGGTAACCTCGCTACCGAGGTCAACGAAATGCTGCTAAAGCCCGAAGGAGAGGAATGATCCGCTTCCTGCCAATCGTCCTGCTGCTTTTTTCGGCAACGGTTCAAGCCGCTCCCCTTCCCGGCACAACGCCGCTAGCGGATAAAAACGCCGAGGCCATCGCCGATCGGGTCATGGATGGTGCTCACGCTTTCGTCGACCGGAAAATCGACGAAGCCGTGCAGCTTTCCCATCGAACAAAATTGTCGGACCATTCCCGAGAGCATCTACAGAACAAACTCGGAGTCGTCGACGAACGCCCCCAAGTGAGGATGGAGTTTTTCTCGGACGCCCCCATTTCCTTCGAGGGAAAACCAGCCTCCTCACTCGTCGCTGAAGGCCCGGGCTTTGAGGTCCACTCTGTCCGCTGGACCGTGCTGCCCGAACTTTTTGCCGAAGGCCTGCTCGTTACTCCGGTGGCAAAGGAAGGCGCGGGAGTTCTCGAACTCCCGGAAACGCCACCTGCGATGATCCTTTTCCCCGATGCCGACGAAACACCCGAGGACATCATCGGCTTGAATGCGAACCTTCCCGGAGAAAAGCAAATCGCAGCACGCTTCGCCGCCGCCGGATTTCGCATTCTCATTCCGGCGGTTCTTTCTCGCGCTACCTACACGGTTACTGGAGAGCACGAAAAAGCAGTCGCTAGATCAGACCAATCCCATCGCGAATGGATCTACCGGCAGTCTTTTCAAATGGGACGGCACCCCATCGGATATGAAATCCAGACGGGACTTGCCGGAGTCGATTGGCTACTCGAAAACAACCTCGCCAGCTCGATCACGGTTGGCGGATATGGCGAAGGAGGACGCTCGGCACTCTACGCAGCTGCTGTCGATACCCGAATCGATCACGCATTCGTCAGCGGTGCTTTTGCCCCTCGCGACCGTGCCTGCGACGAGCCGATTTACCGAAACATTTTTGCTCTCCTTCCCGAGCATTCCGACGCAGCAATCGCAGCGCTGATCGCTCCCCGCCCCCTGCTTATCGAGCACACCCTCTTTCCCGAGGTAACAGACCAGAAAGGAAGCATCACGACGCCCACATTTTCCACCATCCAGGCAGAGTTTGATCGAATATCTACAGCGCTCGGCACCCTGCAAACACCCCCGAGTTTTCTTCTCCATCACGCGGAAAAAGGTCGACGTGCCGACTATCCGTCCGTCGCTGCCTTTCTCCAGACCGCAGGCATCGAGCGGGAAATCAGCCGCATTGCCCCCTTCGCGCTGCTGATAGATTCACGAGCCCGGTTTTCACCCGAAGCGCGGCAGCTCCGCATTCTCGCGAGCATGGAAAAGCACGTTCAGAGCCTGATCGATCAATCCGACGAAGTCCGGCGCGAGAGCTTCTTTCTCGCGGGCGCTCCGGAGCTGCAGGCCGGTCGCTGGTCTACGGAAAAAACGCATCCCATTCTCGACCCAACCAAATTTCTGGCCTTCGCCGAAAAGAAGCGCGAGCAATTTCACAGCGAAGTCATCGGGCGATTCGACGAAAGCCCGGCCCCTCTCGCGCCGCAGTCTCGAAAGATTCTCGAGACCGACAGCTGGACGGCCTGGGATGTCGTCATGGAAGTCTATTCCGGATTCGAAGCCTGGGGCGTTCTCCTTCTTCCCAAAGGCATCGAGCCAGGAGAAAAACGACCGGTTGTTGTTTGTCAGCATGGGAGGAATGGTCTTCCTCGCGATACCGTTGATGCGGCAAAATCCGCCTACAATGATTTTGCAGCGATACTCGCCGAGCGCGGATTCATTACTTTTGCCCCCCATAATATTTACCGGGGTGAAGACCGCTATCGCTGGCTGGATCGAAAAGCAAACCTCGTTGGCTGCAGTCTCTTTTCCTTCATTACCGCCTCACATCGACAGCTGCTGCAATGGCTCGCCACTCTGCCCGAAGTCGACGCCGAACGGATTGCGTTTTACGGCCTCAGTTACGGTGGAGAAACCGCCGTTCGCGTCCCTGCGCTGCTTCCGGAATACTGCCTCTCGATCTGTTCGGGAGACTTTAATCAATGGACTCGAAAAGTCGGCGACTCACGCAACCCACATACCTTCATGCGCACGATCGAGTGGGAAATGCCTTATTGGAACATGGGCAACACCTTTGACTATGGAGACCTCGCTGGATTGATTTTTCCCCGTCCTTTTTTCGTCGAGCGAGGCCACAACGACCGAGTCGCTCGCGACGAGTGGGTCGCCTACGAGTATGCCCGCGTCCGCAGACTCTACACTGCGTTTGGAAAATCCGATCTCACCGGGATCGAATATTTTCTCGGTGGCCATTCCATCAATGGCCGGGGCAGCTTCGATTTTTTGCATCGCCATCTCGATTTGCCGGTGCCCTGAGTCAGTTTAAAGAATTGGACTCTCAATCCTTTCCTGGAAACTTCAGCCCGCCAATCTACGAACGGTTTCCTCTCGGGCCTTTTGCAAATCATGCGTCGCGATTCACATCAAGCGCACATCAACCCGGCGCGAAAAGGATTCACTGGAAGCTGTTGATCAATCTCCGCTTGATGCAACAGCGCAATTTTTATCTCCAACGCATGAACCGGTTCCTTCGCCGAAGTCCCAGCAACGGATCGGACCGTTCCAGTGAATTGCCGCGCCCGTCGCTGACGATTTCCCGCCAATGCGGAACACGTTGCAACGAGATCCGCCGAAAGCTGGTTGAGTATCTCGATTCCATCACCCCATCAGTAACGCATGGCTGGGCGTGCTTCGGCCAGTGTGTGATCGGCAAGCTAATTGAAGACCGACGGCTCGATGGTGTGGGCCCTTCCTTTTCCGAAAAAACCTTCAATTTCCAGTCTCTCGAAATTTGCAGGAAACCCTTTGCGCATCGAAACAGTAAGAGACTCTTTTCCATTATTGTACGGGAATTCACTCGAAGCACCGCATCAAAGACATCTCTGTCGGCAGCTTTACATCGAACCTGACTAAGAGAGGCGATACCGCGTTGCTCTTGTCACACTGACAATCTACTTGCCTTCCGCGGCCCACTTTTTCATCAGTTCAATATTCTTCCGAATCGGGCGATCTTTGCCTTTCAGTTCAGGCCGGATTTTGAATTTCTTGAGATATTCGGCCATGTCACTGTCATACATCTCGGGAGATTCCCCTCCCCGCCCGCGATCATTCGTTTCCTCCATCCAGGTGTCGAGGTGACTGCGCATTTTTTTCAACACATCAGCATACTCGGGATTTCCCGCGAGGTTACTGATCTCAAACGGGTCCGCTTTCACATCGTAGAGTTCTTCCTCTGGCCGAGTCTCACGAAATAGCAATTGCTGCGTTTCGTTCAGCTTACCGGCAGCATTCCAATCGCGCAGCGCAATGAGAATTGATTTTGCATCTTTGTAGGCGCAGGGCTGGAGATAGGGGCGCTCGGGTAAAAAGTTGCGAATGTAACGAAACTCCTTCGACTTTACCGAGCGCATGTGATCCACGGTTTCATCGCAGCGATCGCGTCCCGAAAAAACAGCATCCCTCGGCTCATAGTCATCGGCGAGAATATCGCGGGCCTGCATCCAGTCGGGCACTCCGATGCCAGCTGCTGCGAGGGAAAGTGCCGCGATGTCAATGTGCTCAACGACATCGTCCCGCACCGTTCCCGCTTTGATCCCCGGTCCTGCAATCACAAGCGGGACGTGGGTACCTTCCTGATAGAGGAATTGCTTTCCCCTCGCATGACTGATCCCGTGATCGGTCATAAAAAGCACAATCGTATTTTCAAGGACACCTTCTTTCTCCAATCGAGCAATCACTTCCCCAACCATGTGATCCGTCATCCGGACCGAATCCAAATAGGCGGCCCAGTCACGAACGATGTCTGGGTGGTTAGGATAGTAGGGAGGGAGCTTCACCTTTTCATCGGAAGTTCGGCTCCCAAGAGTTTCCTCCGCCGACTTCTGCATTTTCTCCCAGCCTTCGGCATCTTTTCCCCGCAGTTTGCCACCGGGAGTCTGAATCTGCGCGAAGAAAGGCTGCCCCTCTTTTCTGCCCGCCCAATCCGCTCCGTCGTAAACGGACTGGTCCCACTCAAAATTGTAATCGGTTTTTCCAAGCCGCCCTTTTCGGCCGGGCCAACCGGTGATGGATGTGTGATAACCCGCTTCCTGAAACAGTCGCGGAACGAGCTTGATGTGATCCGGAAGATGAATCTTTTTCTCGCCTCGGCCGCTACGATGATTCTGCGCTCCAATGCTCGTCTGATACATCCCCGTGATGAACGCAGATCGGCATGTCGAGCAAACCGGTGCAGTGACGTGGGCATCGGTGAACTTCACACCCCGTGCGGCAAGACGATCGACATTCGGAGTTTCGATAGCCGTTTCGCCATAACAGGAAAAGTGCGCCGACATATCGTCGGGAATGATCCAGACGATATTGGGTCTATCATCGGCGTGGGCTATCGTCCCGATAAGGAAAAGACAAAGAGAAAGAATACGCTTCATGGGAAATGATTCGTCTTTTGATCCCGATTCCGCAAGGGACTTACTTTTTCTTTTTCTTTGAATTGAGTCCGGTGCGCTTTGCCCAGGCATCGAAATGCTTTCGGAGTTCTTCTGCTTTTTCTATTTCGTCCTCGATCCGGTTGCTCAATTCCGTTCCATCAGCAGCGAGATCGTAGAGTTCCCATGCTCCCTTGGAATCTGCCACGAGTTTCCAGTTCTTCTGCCGAACCGCCCGCCCCTTGGCATGCGCCCAGAACAAGGACCGATCCTCGAAAATGGCATCAGCCTCACCCTTCAGAAGTGACAGCATTGATTCGCCCTCCATCGCAGATGGTTTCTGCGTTTCCAATTTCGTGCCCGCGATCGCGAGCAGAGACGGCATCATATCCACGGCATGCGTCACCTCCCTGACAAAACCACCCTCGCGCTCTTCGTCGATTCCATCCGGCCATGACACAATCAACGGAGATCGCGTCCCGCCCTCGTGATCGTGTTGTTTAAAAAGACGGAACGGGGTGTTCGATGCGTTCGCCCATCCATAGCCGTAGGATTGGAAGGTCGATTGCGGACCAGGCATGACTCCCGGCACATTCCCGGGAATGATTGGTTCGTTCCTACCGTCAGTGGTGCGCTCTCGTGTCCACGAGCCCGTTCTTCCCTCGCCATACTCGACATGACATCCACCATTGTCGTGCTGGAAAAGAATCACGGTATTTTCGAACTCCCCTTTTTCTTTGAGCGCTGCGACGAGACGACCAATGTTGCGATCCATACACGTAACCTGGGCCGCATAGACCTCCATGCGACGCTGCTGCCACTCTTTGTTCTCCGCATCCTCCCAAGCTGGAACATCCGGGTGGCGGGGCGATAGCCTCCACGACGGGTCGACGACACCAAGCTCTTTCATCCGTCGATGACGCTCGAGTCGCAATTCGTCCCAACCTTTCTCGTAACGACCTTCGTAGTGGGCAATGTCTTCCGGCTGCGCATGCAATGGCCAATGCGCAGCAGTGTAGGCGAGGTATAGAAAAAACGGCTTTTCCTCATCACCCTCCTCCAGAAAACGAAGGGCGTAGTCAGTAGTCGCATCGGTGTAATAGTAATCGGAATTCCCCTGCCATTCTTCTGTCCTGTCTTTCCCATTCCACTGCAAATCCGAAGGAGCGAAGAAGTCGGAAGCCCCATGAATCGTTCCATAAAACTGGTCGAATCCGCGATGATGCGGCGCGTTTGGCCCATCAGGTTCGCCGGCGCTGGAGAGATGCCATTTTCCCGACATCCACGTCTGGTATCCCGCCGCTCGCAAGGCAGCGGGCAACGTCGTTGCCTCCGGATGCAAACCTCCATCGGCACTTCCATTTTTCGGAAGAGCAGTGCGTGGGTAGAGCCCCGTCATCAGACTCGCCCGAGTCGGCCAGCACATGTTGTTCACGTAGTAGTTGGTAAATCGCAATCCCTTCTCCGCGAGGGCGTCGAGATGCGGCGTCTCGATTTCGCCTCCGTAGCAACCGAGATCTGAATACCCCATGTCATCGGAAATGATGAGAACAATATTGGGTGCCGCATTCCCCGAAAAGCACAGCAACGCTGCACTCAAGATGCCCGGCTGGAAAAATCGAAATCTGATCATGCCTCTACTCTATACAAGGAGCAATGCCCGCTGCCCAGACCCATTTCGCAGTCCTGATCCTGCGCAAACAAGCATATCGACGGATGTTGAAGTCAGGGGATAATCTGATTAATACATGTTACCAAATCTTAGATTGAGGTTCCTCCAGCTTCTCCTCGCAGCGCTCTTCCCGTTCATTTCGATACGGGGCGAAGCTGTGGACTTTGAGAAGGACGTCTTTCCCATCCTTGAAGCGGCCTGCCTCGATTGTCATGATCGGGAAACACTCAAGGGCGGCATTGGGCTCGACAGCTTCTATCACGCCACGCTGCCAACCGATGCTGGCGAATCACTCTTTGTCGCGGGAAAGCCGGAAGAATCAGTCCTGCTCCATGTCGTGGAAGAGAGCGATCCGGAAAAGCGCATGCCTCCGAAGGGCGATCCATTGACCAAGGCGGAAATCACAATCCTTCACAAGTGGATCGAAGAAGGGGCAAAGTGGCCCGACGACGGATGGCGCCCTCCAGTTCACTGGTCTTTCATTCCGCCAACGAGTCCTGCCATCCCCACCTCCGCAGATTCCATATTGGCGGATCGTGAGCCGAACGAGATCGATCGCTTTGTCGCCGCGAAGTTGGCTGAGAAAAACCTCGCCCTCAATCCCGAAGCCGCCCCTGCCCGCATCATTCGACGGGCCTACCTCGATATTATTGGCCTGCCGCCAACACCGGAACAGGTAGGAGCCTTCCTCGATGACCCTTCCTTTTCCCACTACACCAAAATCGTGGACGAACTGCTTGCTTCCCCCGCTTTCGGCGAAAAGTGGGCCGTGCAGTGGCTCGACCTGGCGCGCTACGCTGATTCGGAAGGCTACCAGCGCGATGCTCCGCGAAACATGTGGCCGTGGCGGGACTGGGTAATCAAGGCGCTCAACGACGACACGCCTTTCGATCGGTTCAGCATCGAGCAACTCGCTGGCGACTTGCTCCCCGGCGCCACCGAATCCCAGATCGTCGCAACGGGATTTCACCGCAATGCTCCGATGAACCTCGAAGCTGGCACCGATCCGCGGGAGGACCACTACAAGCGAAACGTGGATCGCCTCAACACCACAGGCACGATTTGGTTGGGACTGACTGTCGGCTGCGCCCAATGCCACAATCACAAGTACGACCCGATCTCTGCCCGCGAATACTACGAGCTCTACGCATTTTTCAACAACGGCCCGATGGAATCGAAACAGCAGGGCGAAAAAATGGGCATGTCAGGCATGGTTCACATCGGTCCAACTCTTTCCGTGAGCGATAACGAGTTCTACGAAAAGGATGAGAAAAAAGCTACCGAAGAATACCGCGCTCTCCTCGCAGACATTCGCAAAGACATCCTCGCCGGAGTGGAAAAGAAGGTCGCGGATGATCCCAAAGGGAAAGAGAAACTGCCCGAAAGCGTTCGTGAGATTCTTGATTCTGACAAGGACATGAACCTGAAGCAGTGCAAGGCCGTTTCCAAGGAAGTGATGCCTCGCGACGCAGCCATGAATCTCCGCCTCGCCAAGGCTGACATCCAAGAAGCTCGCCTTATCCAGCTCCGGAAGAGGGAGGTCCGCATCATGAAGGAGATGGAGAAACCACGTGAGACATTCATCGCGAAGCGTGGTGATTTCCTTTCAGAAGGGGAAAAGGTTGATCCTGCGACCCCGGCCTCCCTTCACTCTTTTGCCGAGAGCCTCCCCCGCAATAGACTCGGCCTCGCGAAATGGCTCGTCAGTCCGGACAACCCCATGGTGGGACGCGCCTTCATGAATCGACTCTGGATCGAAATTTTCGGACAGGGGCTGGTCACGACCCCGGAAGATTTTGGCACGCAGGGGGAACTCCCCACCCACCCGGAGTTGCTCGACTGGCTCGCCGTCACGTTCGTGGAAAAGGACGACTGGTCGCTGAAAAATTCGCTCCGCAGAGTCGTTCTCTCGGCAACCTATCGTCAGTCTATTGTCGTGAACCAGTCTTTCGCTGAAATCGACCCGAGAAACCAATACCTCTGGCGGCATCCCGGTCATCGACTCGGAGCCGAGACGATTCGTGATCAGGCACTCGCCATCAGCGGACTCCTCTCTGATCGCATGTATGGTGTCAATGTCAGGCCCTACCAGCCGGCAACTTTCTGGAGAAAAACAGCCGGAGCCTCCGAAACCTACTACATCCCATCGAGAGGAGAGGATGTTTATCGCCGCGGAGTCTACACTCTCTGGCGACGCAATAGCCACTACCCAAGTTTTGCCAACTTCGACGCACCCGACCGAACCGCCTGTGTCGTCCAGCGCGATGTGTCGAATACCCCGCTGCAATCACTAACCCTACTCAACGATCCCGTCTACGTGGAAATGGCGAAGGCCTTCGGCAAACGTATTGAGAAAGAAGGCGGAGAGTTTCTCGACGAGCAAATCGGCTGGGCGTTTCAAACCGCCTTGGCGCGAGCTCCGCGGGAATCGGAAAGTCAGCTTTTACAATCCGCTTTCGATTCCGTTCTCGGCGATAGCCAATCGAAGGAAAAAGCCTACCGCGAAATCGCGACCATTTTACTGAACCTGCACGAAACTATCACCAGGAACTGATCAACATGC
>Ga0181592_10000632_pt1 | contig 27196 bp, 60 predicted proteins | sample 071ome_20_FD_133755 | JGI IMG/M metagenome (GOLD analysis project Ga0181592, IMG submission 133755) | Coastal salt marsh microbial communities from the Groves Creek Marsh, Skidaway Island, Georgia - 071412BT metaG (megahit assembly) | ecosystem: Environmental > Aquatic > Marine > Intertidal...
CCACTTGGAACGCTCCCGACTGGCTTGTGACTGCCTGCACTGAGCCCGTGGTCCTCTTTCTCGACGAGGTGGACCGTGCTACGATGGAGGTCCGTCAAGGTCTCTTCGAGTTGACTGACAGCCGCAAGATCAACGGGTGGCACCTGCACCCTGAGACCTTGATCGTCGCTGCTGTCAACGGTGGCGAGCACGGTTCGCAGTATCAGGTGGGCGAGATGGACCCTGCCGAGTTGGACCGGTGGACCGTCTTCGATGTCGAGCCATCCGTCGAAGACTGGCTCCAGTGGGCGTCTTCCAAGGTCGATCCCGTGCTGTGGGACTTTGTGAACCACAACCGCGCTCACCTTGAGCACACCGACGACTACGAGCCCAACAAGGTCTACCCGTCTCGTCGGTCGTGGGTCCGCTTCGCTCGCACTGTCGAGCCGCTGTCCCTCTTCGCAGAAGACGGGAACCGCGACCTGCTGCTCAACCTCGCCACCGGCTTCGTCGGGTTCGAGGCTGCCGTCGCCCTCCGCGACTTTGTGCAGAAGTATGAGTATCAGGTTAGTGTCGAAGACATCCTTGACCACGGCTCCTTCGACAAGATCGAGAAGTGGGGCATCAACGACCACGCTGCCATGGTCGAGAAGATGCAGGGTGCCAGCACCTTCGCTGAATCTCTCACCGACGCACAGGTCACCAACCTCGCAACGTGGTTCGTGTCCATGCCATCCGAGATCTGCATGAAGTTGTGGAGCGCCATCGGTGATGCTGAGGATGAGACCGGCACCAACGCCATCCGTCTCCACAAGGCAACCGCTGCCGACGGTACCCGCGTCAGCGAACACATGGTCAAGATCCTGCGTGGGTCATGATCATGGGGTCTCCCTTGAAGGAGGGTGACTTGGTTGTCCCCTCCCGTGTTTCTCCTGCTTTCCGCGAGAAGCACGGGTTTGGGGTCATTACCCACGTCTTGACCGAAAGTCTCAAGAATGAAAATGTGATCATTTACGAGGTAAAGTTCGTAAAGTCCATGAAAGTGTTTCGGTTTGGATATGATGCTGTGAGGCGTTATGGGCAGGATTGACAAGATCAAAGAAGGTGACCTCGTTGTCCGTCGTGGAGACAAAAAGCCCTATATTGTGCTGGAGATCAAAAGATACCTCAGAAAGTCGTATGGCGCAGGTCCATCAGGAAGCAACCGCAAGAAGTTCTTACTACTTTGTCCCAACGGAAGACAAAGGTGGTGCATTGACATCTCCCTAAAAGTAGAGTATTACCTTCCCGGTGACCCGTGGTTCGATGACATTCGTTGACAAGTAGCCGCTTGCCTGTCTACGGGCGAGCGGTTACATTACAAGAGTAACAAGGAGAGAAGATGACTGGAATGGATATTTGTATTCTTATTGGGGTGATTATCTTGTGGGTTATCATTGATAGCACTCTTGGAGAGAGCATCCGAGAAGCATGGAGAAAGCGGTGAACCAAGAGGGAACTCGTCACCGCTGGTGACATTCCATTACAAGATCGTAGCAGATCGTGCTTGACAGATCCGTCATAGCAGGTTACATTACAAGAGTAACAAGGAGGCACCATGCCCGCAGACGACAAGAAGAAGTTTGACCTCAACCTGCACACGGCGCGGCTCTTGATGAGAGAGCCCTTCTTTAGCGCCCTCTCGCGCCGCATCGACAAGATCCGCACTGACAGTATCCCGACGGCTGGCGTCCGCGTCAACCCTGACACCGCCCAGTTTGAGTTGTTCTACAACCCAGACTTTATGGGTGCTTTGTCTGACGAGCACAAGTTGGGTGTTTTGATGCACGAGTTCTATCACATCATCTTTGAGCATGTGACCACTCGTAAGCCAGAAGGTGGTATCCGTCGTATTGACAACATTGCGATGGACCTCGCAATCAACGGTCTTTCCGAGATGCATGGTAAGTTGCCATGTGAGGCAGACCCCGGACCTGTCCTCCGCGAAGGTGGCGAGCCAATGAAGGGTTGTTTGCCCGGTGAGGGCAAGTTTGCCCATCTTCCTGCCAACATGACTTACGAGTGGTATCTCGCTGAGTTGGAAAAGATGGAAGAAGAGTCCGAGCAGCAGGGCGAAGGCTCTCCGTTCGGTGAAGACGACGACTTTGATGTCCACGAGGGTTTCGGTGAGGGCGGTGGCAACGAACAAGCCAACGAGATCGCCAAGGAACGCCTCAAGGAAGCAATCAAGAAGGCAGCAGAAGAGGCTGACAAGGCTGGTAACTGGGGTTCCGTGTCCTCTCGGATGCGTCAGACTATCAAGGAACGCCTCGCCACCAAAGTTGACTGGAAGAAGATGCTGCGCTACTTTGTGCGTACTTCCCAGCGTGCTGACAAGCGGTCTACTCCGCGTCGTCTCAACAAGCGGTTCCCAAAGATTCATCCCGGTAAGCGCGTCCGCCGTCAGGCAAAGATCGCTATTTCTATCGACCAGTCCGGTTCTGTGGATGATGGGATGCTCGCAGCATTCTACTCTGAGTTGGACAACCTCGCACAATATGCCGAGTTTACCGTGGTCCCGTTTGATACTCAAGTCGCGACCGACAAGGTGTATGTGTGGAAGAAGGGCGAACGCCGCAAGGCAGAGCGTGTTCTTCACGGTGGCACCTGTTTTGACGCTCCTACCCGGTTCGTCAATGAGGGCAAGTTTGACGGGCACATCGTTCTGACCGATATGATGGCGCCCAAGCCTATTGCATCAAAGTGCCAGCGTATGTGGATGACTACCGCAGAATACGCGCGTAACCCATACTTCACCACTTCCGAGGTCGTGGTCTCCATTGACCGCAAGTGACAAACGGTGACAGGATCGGGGTTGCATGAGCAGCCCCGGTCGGTTACATTACAGGAGTAAGGAGGAGAGATGACGCCTGACGCCCTGCCCATCGGCTCGATTGTCCGTTGTGACTACTACGGGCGCGGCATCATCATCGACGCCGAGATCGCGCGTGGCTCTGGTCACGTTCTGTTCCACGTTCGGTGGGACAAGTCGATCGAATGGAAAGAGACCCCAAACCACAAGGCTGAAATCTACCAGTCTTGCTGGGTTGACGACATTGACGTTGAAATCGTCTCGGAGGCAAAATGTGGTTGAATGTTCATCATCGTCATTTGCGCCCAAAACCTGACCCGGTGGTGTATTACTGCCGACATTGTGGCCACGGCACAAAGACCCCCGGTTCTCGTGTTCGCGCTGATTCGTGGGCAAAACATTGGGGCGGGCATTGTTGCCCTGCTTGCGGTGCTTCCACTCCCCCCAAAAAGTGGTAACAAGTGACCATCGAAGAATACATGAGACAAATACTTTCCTGTGATGACCCAAACAAAGTTTTCCAACTTTTGGGTGAATGTAGCAGAAAGTATGAAGATGCGCTGATTGCCTATCATACAGAAGAATTCACAACAAAGATCCTTTGGGCAGCAAATCATCCAGATACGATTACGAAGCAAGATCACGGATGCGGCTGTGTTTACGGAAAACACCGCTGCTCCGATCAAAAGGACGCATGAATGACTGACGACGAAAGAATCCTAAATGCTTTTGTCAAGCACTGGGGACTCACTTTGGAGGAAGCCCGCGAGGAGTTGGCGAAAGCAAAGGCAGACTCCAAGAAGAAGGCAGAACGCCGAGAGGCTGAAAAGCAGTCACTTTGGAGCACCGACAAGGATTGGGACTACTACCCGACCCTCCCAGAAAAGGCAGAACAATGAAAGAAGGAACACTCGTTTATCACCCAGAATGGGGCAAAGGTCTGGTCGTTGAAAACTTGTTTCATACCACCGGAGATGAATGGCCCCCTGCTGTGCGTGTGTTGTGGAACAAGCCCAAGACCATGAAGAGTGGCGCAAAGCTGACAACTTTGAAGATCTACGAAAAAGAACTTACCATCATTTCAGAAGGAGAGTAAAATGAGCCCGATTATGAGGACCATCGTAAAGGACATTATCGTTCTGTCCGCACAGGCTGTGGCGTTTCGACTGGCAGCCCCGCAAGATCAGCAGCAGGACGTGATCTTCGCCGCTGTGCCCACAAAGGGACCACCTGCGATCAAGGCGCTGCCCGGCGAGAATCAGCCACAGGCGCGTAAGGTCGGATTCTGAGACATTTCGTTACTGGACAAAATGCCCCAACGGGTTACATTATAGGGGTGAGAGGGCAGCGGGTTCGACTCCCGCCCTTGGATGACATAACGCGAGTGGCTTTGTGGTAGGTTCGACTCCTGCCGTCGCGGGTTTTCTGCTCCGAGGAGGGCGGCGACTCTCTCTCACACCTTTTCACTTGTGAGGTAAAACATGGACTGGACCAAACCACCCAAGAAGCGTATCCAACTGACTAAGGGCTTTTCCATGGGATGGTTCGACTTGTCGAGTGTTTCGCTCGCAGACCTCCGCGCCTTTGTCAAGAATCCTCCTGCCGAAGACGCCGACCAGCACGCCCATAACGTCTGGTTTGAAGCACAGATGGAGATCAGCCGTCGCAAGCGGTGACATTCCGTGACTTGACTTTCCGACCTGACAGGTTACATTACAAGAGTACCAAGGAGGTAACATGTTTTCAAAAGTGTGGGATGCTACTGTCGTGACCGGCGTATGGATCACGTTTGGTCTTTCTTCTTATCTTCTTTTCAGAGAAGGTCTTAGTGACACTTGGAGGGATGCTACTATTTTGTTTATGGTGCTTAGTTGTTGCCAAAGTATCAGGGCGTTGGAAAAGAAACAAGAATCACAAGCATCCTGACTACTTAGTCAAAAGGAGACCAGCGATGGCAAAACGCAAAAACATCAAGAAGCCGAAAAGGCGCAATCTTGTCGCTGTCGCTGGTTTCCAGACCTCTGGTGCTGGTCGCCACAAGGACCGCAAGAAAGAAGCCAACAAGCGAGCCTGCCGAGGAAAGGTGCGAGAATGACAAAAAGATTCCAAGTTGGTGATCTTGTGCTCGCCCGGTCGGCGAGTGCGGCGCGGAGAGCGGCGGTGGACATGCCTGCTTTGGTGATCAGGACGACGCTCGGGGGCGGGCGCGTCCGCCTGAAGGTGGGCTCTCGTGAATGGTGGGACAATCCCAATGACTGTGAAAAGGTGTCAGAATGACAAAACGAGTAACTTTGCAGCCCGGTGATATTGTCTGCTACAATGTAGGAGGCGCAAAAGAGACCAGTTTGGCTCACGTTGTCGAGGTTCGGCACCCAAAGCGGTGGATCGTCGGAGACGCCTTTATAGATATGGAAGAACGAACCGGATCCATTTTCATCCTCTGGATCAAAGTTGGTCACTACGCCCCCCGCACTTGGGATTACCCAGTAAAATCGGGTCGTGTGGTAAAACACCCCTATAACTCTGCTTTTGAAAAGGTGTCAAAATGACAAAGCCCATCCAAGTTGGTGATCTTGTGAAAGTCTATGAATATGTGTGGCGACCAGATCCGATCCCTATCGGTGCTCTCGCCTTGGTGGTCGAAAAGCGGTCTCCTCACGAAGTGCGATACAGAAGTGATCTGGTGATATTGTACCGTGGCTACGACTACCATGTGTCTTCAGAAAACTGTAGAAAGGTGCCAGAATGAACAAAAAAGAAATCATCATCGACGGCATTTGTGCCATTTTGGGCGGTCTCGCCTTTTATGTAGCATTTTGCATGGCAGCGATTCTGGACTACATTCACGCCGCAGGGCTGTGACATTTAGTGACTTGACAAAACGCCCCAACGGGTTACATTACAGGAGTAAGGAGAGAAGATGCCGACAAGCGAACGAGAACGCACTGACCAAATGACCCACGAAGAGATCGAGCATGAGGTGCAAACGCGCCCCACACACAGGATCGAGGTCTGGGAGACCGTCCCTGTCTGGGAGCAGGATTCTGGTGCCAACGACGAGGGCTACTGCTACCAGATGTGCCATGAGTGCGATCGTGTCACCGAGCACGACGACTGTGGCACCTGCCTTGAAGACTGCTGGTGACATTTGGTGACTTGACTTTCTGACGGGACAGGTTACATTACAAGGGTGAGAGGGAGAAACCTTGAAGCCTTCTGAACTGAAAGTCATTCTCCAAGACCACCGCTTGTGGCTTGAAAGCGACCGTAAGCGAGGAAAACGTGCAAACCTTCAGGATGCAAACCTTCAGGATGCAAACCTTCGGTATGCAAACCTTCGGGATGCAAACCTTCAGGATGCAAACCTTCAGGATGCAAACCTTCAGGATGCAAACCTTCGGTATGCAAACCTTCGGTATGCAAACCTTCGGGGTGCAGACCTTTGGGGTGCAGACCTTCGGGGTGCAGACCTTCGGTATGCTAACCTTCAGGATGCAAACCTTCGGGGTGCAGACCTTCGGGGTGCCTACCTTCGGGATGCAAACCTTCGGGGTGCAGACCTTCGGTATGCTAACCTTTGGGATGCAAACCTTCGGGATGCAAACCTTCAGGATGCAAACCTTCAGGGTGCAGACCTTCGGTATGCTAACCTTCGGGATGCAAACCTTCAGGATGCAAACCTTCAGGGTGCAGACCTTCGGGATGCAAACCTTCAGGATGCAAACCTTGCGGGTGCAAAGTTTACCACCAACTTCAAAAAGGTCGGTTGGTTCCGAAATGCAACCTTCTCTGAAGATCAGATCCCTTGGGTTGTTCTGCACCCAAAGTACCCCAAATGGGCTAACAACCTAAAGTGGGTGAAAGTCAAAGCTGAAGCAGCGTGACATTCCGTGACTTGACAAACTGACCTGACAGGTTACATTACAAGAGTACCAAGGAGGCAACATGCCAGAACTCGACACCCCGATCGACCGCTCCGCTGAAACCCTTGAACGCTTGATGGCTGCCATTGTGGCAGCGGGCACGATGAAGATCGACCCTACCGCAGCGAAGGCGATCCTGTTCCTCTTCTGTGCGAATCAGGAACCGGCAGAAGCATGAAAAGCCGACAGGATCTCGATTTTCAAGTGAAAGTGATCATTTTCTGCCTTGCTGGGTATGTTGACTGTATCCTGCTGGCTATACTTTTTACCTACTTTGGATGGATGTGATGGAAGATACAAAGATGAGCACCTATGATGCTGTAATGATCGCAGAAGGCGTGCAGGAAGCAGATACCGACCAACTGCAAGAAGCGTGGCAAATGCTCGTGGATACGGGGCTCGCATGGTCCCTACAGGGCTGGTTCGGTCGAGAGGCTACCCGCCTGATCGAAGCCGGTGTCATTCAGCCTTTTCCTCGTCCGTGACATTCCGTGACTTGACTTTCTGACCTGACCGGTTACATTATAGAAGAAGCAAGGAGAAAGAAGATGCGAAACAAAGACGTGATCAGTGCCTTTGCGTGGGGCAAGCGTGCTGCCGCCGAGAACCTTCAGACCGACGGACGATCGCTCTGGTCCTACAACCTCAAGATCGCCCAGCGCACCGATGAAGGTATCGTCGTGGGCGACTTCACTGCCCCCGGTGGCGACTTTCACTCGATGACCACCAGCAAACACGTAGGCATGGCAAAGCGCGAAGCGCACACAATCATGCTTCCTGAACTTTTCACTGAACTTTTCACCGATATGCCCTTCTGAGGAGGTTTCTCGTGGGACAACTTGTATCCCTCGCTGACTATCGCGAGAAGAAGAGAAAAGAAGCAGAAGCCGCAGCACAGGCTGAACTTGACGCACTCCGCGAGATCGTGGACGCATGGATCGAATACATCGGTGAGCCCGAAAGCGAGCCAATCATGGTCCCTCTCGCCCAGCAACTCGATCCTGTGACATTTGGTGACTTGACGATCTGGTCCTGACCGGATACATTACAAGAGAAGAAAGGAGAAACCATGCCTGACCTCGATTCCATCCCCTCCCGCTTTGACCTCGCCTACTCGTGGACTCAGCGTGACCTCGCTGGTCACGACCCCAACGGCACCCTGATCGACGACCCTCGTGGCGCGTTCTACTTCCACGAGAAGGTCGGTGGGCACGGGCAAGGCGTCGTCACCCGCCTGTGGAACCTCGCCAACGACGAGCACGTCCTTGACACGATCTCCACCGACTGCCGCAGTATCGACGATGCCTTTGCCGTCGTGGACGAGCACTGCGAAGAAATGGCGTGTCTCTCTACCGACCTCTTCCGCATGCGTGTGTGATGGACATCGGAGATCATATCCGTTTCCCCGCGACTGGCTGTCGTGGTCTGGTGGTCAAGATCACCGAGCACAACTCCGTCGTCTTTCTCCACGTCCTTTGCGGACCTGACGCCGATGGAGAGCACGGTGGCGAGGTTCTCGCGTTCCCTCGTTACCACCTCAAGATGGTTGCCGAGATCCTGTGACATTCTGAGACAACTTTCTGATTGACATTTTCGCCCAACGGGTTACATTATAGGGGTGAGAGGGAGATAGACTCCCGCGACCCTCGCTCCACTGGAGAGACCATGAAGAAGAACGACCCTCGCCGCTACCGTTACAGTCTGCACGGCGATATCAAGATCGACACCCGCTCGAACCGCAAGCCCCGCAAGGCTGTTGCCTACGCCTGTGAGCGTGTCCGCGATGGTGGTCGTGTGTGGCGCGTCCACAAGGACGGCTCCACCTCGTGGCTCTGCGATACGGTCCTCTTCGAGACCGCAGAGCGCATGGTTGCAGACTTCGCGACCGACTGAGACAAACGGTGACAAAGATCACCTTGACATTTTCCCCCAACGTGATACATTATAGGTGTGAGAGGGAGATAGGCTCCCAACCACGCTTCCCCCGGCTCCTGATTGAGCCACCCTTCCCCGGAGTGCCCCATGGCTAACCTCTTTGTTCTGAACCTCGCTGGCACCGTCGCTCCCGTCGATGCCGACAAGAACTGCAACGCTCTGATCGCTCGCGCTGTGGCTGCTCTCGCGCCCGCAGACGGCGACGTCCCCTCCGCGCCTGAGCCGATCGATGTCGATGCCCGTCGCGCTGCCCTCTTCGGTGAGGTCACTGCTGGCACGATGTCCATGGACGACGCTGTGGCGGCTCTCAAGGCGCTTGATGCTGAGGTTGCCGCTGCCGCCAAGGCTGCCAAGGCTGATCCGCCTGTCCTGCTGCTCGCTGGCGAGCCTGCGACCGCAGCCGAGGTCAAGCGTGCCTTCCGTGGTCAGGATGGCGGCACCTCCATCGTCGTCGCCTCGCTCGACGGAGAGCGCACCGGTACGATCACCATGTTCCGGGTCTGAGCCCGGTAGGTAGCGCGGTGTTGGTGAGGTTTCGCCCTGCCACCCGCGCTGCCTGAAAGTCCTACCTTCCGAGAACCAAACAAAAGATAAAGAGGTCCACGACATGAAAGGCGATGACATACGGTCCAGTGCGTAGATAGGAGGCAAACCTATTTGCGAGCACGATTCCAACCTCCCGTACCTTTTCCATTCGAGACAAAAGAGAAAGAAAACAATGTTTGGTCGCGCTATTGACATGGACGAATACAACTTCACCGCTGGCAACTTCAACTACTACCGTGTCCCCCTTAAGAGGGCTGTTCTTAACTTCTTCAAAGAACATGCACCAGAAGCCAAGGTGGAACGAGTGTGCTGCTATGGCGAAGATCGTGTCACCATTCACTATGTCGGCACCTTGCCTGATACATTCAAGCGTGACCCGTTTACTGGTCTGACTTCCATCTGAGAACACACAAAAAGAAAACATACATAGAAAGAGGATAGACAAGTGATTAAAGCAACACTCGAAATCATCGCCATCGTGTTCACCTGCTATATCGCATACCCCCTCGCGGTAGATTCTGGATACTACCCAACAGGATGGTTCGCCCACATCTGCTTTGTGCTTGGCATTTACGGCATCTTCTACACCCTTGGAAAGAGGTAAGAACCCATGTTCGCAGCAATCCTTCTCCTTACATGGTACGTCTGTTTCATCACAGCATTCGTTGCAGGATGGACAGAGCCTACCTGTGAGTGTGAGGAGTAATAGACACACAAATCCGTTGTATGTACACAAAAGCGTTTACACACACAAAAGCGTTGTATGTACACAAATCCGTTACACACACAAATCCGTTACACACACAAAAGCGTTACATATAAATCCGTTAGTGTATACGGCGTGTCACAAATCTTTGACATTTCCAATAAGTATGGTTGAATGGCGTGCGAAGGCGTTGCGTCTGGGTGTGCTTGCGGTGCGAGGGCTGATCAGATCCCATCCCGCAAGCGCAGTCAAGGACACATTTCGTCCGCATTTCTGGCAAGATCCCCTTGACAGGCGCATCGTGGTGGGTTACATTACAGGTGTCGGGGGGAGATTCCCCCGCGCCTCACTCGCTCTGGAGAGCCTATGCCGATGCCCCTTGAGAACCTCCGCACCTTCCTTCGCAAGTGCCCCGATGCCTACATCACCAAGATCGACCACCCGTCTGAGTCCATCTTCTTCACCGAGAAGGGGCGTCAGTGGGTGATGATCTTCGACGGCGAGAAGGTCGAGGGCGTGTGGGATATGACCCGTGCTGACGACAACTGGGACGAGATCGCACAGGATCAGATGGAGCGCCGCTCTGTCGGTGCTTGCTTCGGTGGCTGGAAAGCCTGATTTTGAGAACCCCCATGAACAGGGCATTCTATAACAGGTGCCCTTGGTGGGACTAAACCTTTGTCACCACTTGTCTCAGGTGGTTGCAAAATCCCCAGAACCGGTTACATTATAGGGGTGAGGGCAAGGTGTCCTCGCTCTTCTCCCGTTCGCCATTTGTTCGATCCTCTGCTCTCTGGAGCCCTCATGACCTACTCCTTCGCCCTTCCCGTCGCCCGTCGCTTCTCCGCTCTCTTCGCTGCCACTCAGGTCCGCCACCTTGCCGAGTATGGCTCGACCCCCATGGTGATCAACATCACCGTCGATGACGACATCTACTACGACGTCCACCCGCTGGCGCTGTGGATCGTCTGCTCTGCCCTCGTCTTCCACGGCGAGCGGTCGCACTCGATCTCCTACTACCACGAGCGCAACTCCTGCGCCGTCTCCGGTTCGCACCTTGGCACGGGTACACCGCTCGACGAAGCCTTCCGCCGTATGCGTGTCTGCGTGCGTGACGCTCAGCAAGGTTGGGGCACCTTTGCCGATGCCGACCCTATGCAAGAGGCACTGGCTGCCCTTAACGGCTGGGTGCCGTCCGAGGCGCAGATCATCGCCCTGCGTCGGGGCAACTGGTCCATGGGCTTCGACTTCGACCGCTACTGCCCTTCCCTTCCTGCGCATGATGGCTGGGCTGGCAAAGCCAGCGCCATGCTCTGAGCGTTCCCCCTTCCCTTTGTTCCCCTCTTCTCAAGACAAGGAAAACAAAATGACCCACTCCATCACCCTTCAGAACGACTCCGCAGCCCGCCGCGTTAAGATTGAGCGCGGGGGCATGACCGGTTACTCCCTTCGCGGCTCCGATACCCTCCGTATCTGGGAGCAGGACAGCATCACGACCCATGACAGCATCGGGCGGCGTCTCGACCTTGACCCGGCTACGGTGGACGCCATCGTGGCTGCGCTGGAGGGCGTTGGCTGGACCGTCGTTCTGTGAGCCCTTCCCCTGTTTGTGTTTGCTCCCCTCTACTTAAGACAAGGAAACCAACCATGCCTTCTCCCCTTTATGCTATCACCGCAACCGACGACAACGGCAACGACTGGTATGCCGTCAATGAACCCCTCTTCGGTGGCTGGTGTGCCATGACCCGCGATGACGTGATCATCCGTTCCCGCATGGCTCGCAACGTTGGTGAAGCGCCCCCCGATGTATACGACCACTACGGCTATGCCGTCGCCATCATGCACTGCGCCACTGTCATGGACGCGCTGCCTGCGTTCAAATGGAGCGTCAAGCGTTTCGTGCGTTAAGTTGTGTGGGGGGTACCCCTCCCCCCTCCCCCCGGAGGGTATGTCCCTATGTATATATATGCATAGTCGGGCGGGGGAGATACGTTCAGAATAGCCGCCAAAAATTTCCAGATATAAAGCCCCTACCCAAAAAAACCCCGAGTAAAAAATGCCAGATATACAAGCAGGAGACCTCGTGAGAGTCCAGAAAGAACACATAGAAGCCCAACAAGCAAATGGGCGGTGTTGGCTAGTTATGAAAACAGAGACACATGTTTGGCTAGAAGCGGCATTATGTGTCCAAGGAAACAGACACAGATGGTTTGCCATTAGCCTATTGGAGAAACTATGATTGAAGTAGGAGACCTTGTGAAATTCGAGTCTGTTTTTCCAATACAACCCAAAGAGCCGAATAGAGGTGTTTGGTTGGTCGTATGTGCAGAAACTGACCCTAAGCTTGGTAGATTTGTGACTTTGAAAAAAGGAAACCACGAAATAAGGGCTCACGTTGGTTGCTTATACAAGATTTCATCCGACAGATAGAAAATCGCCGGTAAATTTTTCCAGACTTTAGCCAAAGACTAAAATAAATACTATTTAAACACGTAGCCGCAAATTGGCAGGAGATTATTATGAAAGTAACGAAAGCAACACTAAGAGAACTTATCAAAGAAGAACTTGAGGCAATGCAAGACGAAGCACCCCTCGACGAAGAGGAAACCCTTTCCGAAGAAGAAGAAATAGACGAGGTCACGATTGGTGGCGCTCAAGCAGCAAAAATCAAGAAGCTTGCATACCAACTATACAATGCTACCATGAACTTGCCAACTTCTAGTGCGCAACAGCGATACTACCGCGATTCTTGGAAGAATCGCGACTAAAAAATTGTTTTAAAAGGATAAAAGCATGAAACTAACAAAAAACAGACTAAAGCAACTTATCAAAGAAGAACTTGAAGAGATGCAGGCAGAAGGTCAGCCTTGGCTACGAAGCCTCCCCCGCTCAATCCCTGCCGATGCTCAGCCCAGTATCACAGCAACTTACGTTAAAATGACATTTGATGATGGACACGTAGTATACGAGTTGAGCGAAGGTGGTGGCGCAGAAGAACATGCCCAGAACGCCCTAAGTCAAGGTACTTTGAGAACAGCAGACTACGAAACGCATCGCGTAAAGCCCGTTGAAGCCGTACCAGTGCAACTTACCCTTAGTATGAGCGAAGGATAAAATCATGAAAATCACGAAATCAGCACTAAAACAACTAATCAAAGAAGAACTCGACGAGATGCAAAGCCCAGTGGATCAAATAAACACTGCGGCAGCAGCAGAAGGTCGAGTAGATGACATGTTTATGAACATCTTTAGAAGTTTATACGATGAGGGACGTGAGATCGAAGAAGTGTTAGAATCAATGGAAGCATCTTTCAATAGATTCAAGACTCTTGCAAATAGGTTCTACCGCTAATACCCCACCAAATGCCGAGAATACGAAAATCCCCGCCTAAATTTAAGGTTGGGGATTTAGTTTATCTAGCGTATGACGAATGGAAGATATACGGCATGGGCATTATACTAGCTAAACACTCACACGGAGACTGGGAAGTGTTTTGGTTTAGCGATAACCGATTAGACATAGAGCATTCGTTAGATATTATGCCTGTAACTTTGTCAGATGAAGACAAATAACAATCTTTAAAACTATTTAGTAAAAATAACGAGGATAATAATCATGAAAGTTACCAAATCATACCTTAAAAAGCTTATTAGAGAAGAGCTTAAGTTGGCTAAACAACAATTAAGAGAGTCAAACAGTTGGGAAGATTTGTATAAGTCAAAGGGCGAGTGGGATATCCCCCCAACCCGCGCAAGCGCCCGTCGTTTCGACTTCCCAAACCTAGCAGACCTACAAGGTAACGATTTAGATGGCAATATCAATCGTGTTTTTCTTTGGCTATACATGAATGGTTTTCAGTATGCTGGTTATAAAAGCAAAGGGTCCTCCGGTGCCGAACTATGGTTTTATGCCGACGAGGATAGCATGAACAGGCAGAACCCCAATCCTAACTTTGTTGTCCTGCGATTTAGCGGTAATGCTAAAGACCCTTTTAGCAAACTAAAGCAAATATATGAACGCCCCGGTCGCCGCGACGTAAATAAAGGATACTTAGTTGGAATAGATGGCTATAAACTTCCATGGATGGGATCAGACATTAAGTGAAGACGCCATTGACAAACTTTGTCCAATAAGTTATATTAAGGGCATATAAGTCGAGAGTAAATATGTCCAGCGACACCCTCACCCGTCCATCTTGGGACGAAATTTGGATGGAAATGGCACATTCCATCGCAAGACGGTCTTATGATCCCAAATATAAAGTTGGCGCGATCGTAGTCAGTGCTGATAACACATCTGTGTTAGCTCTTGGTTACAACGGCAACTTCGCTGGTGGACCAAACTGCCGCGATTCTCACGAACGCGGTAAATCTGGTCTAATTCACGCGGAAGTCAATGCTCTTTTAAAGATGGATTATCATAACCACAAGAGAAAAGTCATGTATGTCACCCATTCCCCGTGTATTATGTGTGCAAAAGCCATAATCAATGCTGGGATTGATGAAGTTGTATATGCACGTAAGTATGATTATGAGTCAAGCTTTGAATTGCTGGCATCTGCCGGCATTGTTGCGAGGTATTATGCGCTCTAAGCCATCGTATGTGGACTTTAATCCGGCAACTTATGCTTGGTCCCCCGACATCGACTACCGCAAACACCCGGAATTGTACCGGATTGGTCGTGGACAGCAAGGTGTACTCACTTGTCAACCATACAAGGGAGAGTTATGCCCACATTGGCGCTTTAAGACGCCGGAAATAGCGCTAGAGTCTGCACAAAAAATTTATGCGATGTTCTTATCGTATGTAAAAAATGGAGACTTTGTAGGCGCTGACATGGCGAAAAAGTATCTGCATATGGGTTTTACCCGTGCGAGGAGGTATGCAAATCACGCTAGTGGGCGAAAGTGGGCGAAGGTAGCGGGTTCTCGCGAGAGCGGTGCGAGTGCAAGCTGGAAAGTTTTACCGCGAGAAAAGGATTCGCGAACGAACGAGAAAGCGAAAAGTGCTGAAATTTTTTACGCGTTTTGGAAGCGGGCAAGAGAGAATACCGACTATTTAAAGATGCGCGTGGAGCACAAGCAACTTTATGAAATTAATACTTGAAAACTGGCGACGATTTATCACTGAACAATCTGGGAATGCTTCAGATTATAATTTTAAAACAATGTTGAATTATTATGAGAACGACAGCACTGGTGATTATAAATTTTTCTGGCGGCAATTTACCAGAAACGAAAGAGACATCTTGATTCACATATCAGCAGCCGCGACAATGGTACCTCAATTGCTGCAAAATAAAATTAAACGCTTATTGGGTGTAGGTTCTCAGGGTATTGTCTTTGAGCTTGATAACGGAAGAGCACTAAAACTATACCGTGGGGCTTATAGAGAGACACAAGATGATTTTTACAGTGGAGAAGCTGGAAAGATTTTCTCTGGCAGTGGCAAAATCACAACTGTTCCAATCTTTGATAGCGGTGAGACCGAATACGGCTTGAAATATGTTGAAATGGCAAAAGTGTTGCCTTTCAACGTTTTCTTGAAAAGAACTGGGCGACCACAACTTGAAAATGACATCTGGGGAGATCTTGAAATAATCGCTAAAATGTTTTTAGAAGATAAATACCCAGAACAATACGCTCAAAAAGTAAGTGAATTTAAAGAAGAAGCTGGACAGCAAGGTCTCACAGAAGCTGAAATGGATTCAATATTAGAAATGGTACAATACGCTGTTTCTAATTATGGTGAAGACTACACCGATGACCTACATGAAGGAAACTTTGGTGTCTTAGAGCAAAGCATGTCCTCTGAGAAACCAGTGTTTGTTCTCTTCGATCCATGATGGAGATTAAAATGGAATTAATTTTTGAAAACTTTCGTCAATACCTTGACGCTGACGAGGACACCCTTACTGGACTCTCGTTTGAAGAAATGTCCCGAGCACTTGGCTCCTCTATGGGAGGAGCTAAGTTAGCACTCACTGATTCTCTCCTTCAGGATAGGACTTACGAACAAGGCAATAGTATGAAACCAAATGGGCTTTGGTACGGTAAAGGCAATTCTTGGATGGAGTTTATGAAAATTGAAGTACCAGAAATGCTTGAAGACGCTAAATATGTTTATGCTATCGGCTTTGATAAGAGTAAGGTTATTAGCGTAACTTCTGGTAGACAAGCAGAGCGCGTTACATATAAGTTTAAGGACTTCTTGCTATCTCGTAAAGCAAACATAGATATTATAGATTGGGATAGAATGACAAAGAAAGGAAAAGGTGGTATAGAATTTATGCCATACGATAAAGGCTATATGTCTACAAACTATAGAATGGTTTGGTATTTATCAATTGATGTTCCATCTGGTTGTATCTGGGATACGAGCATACTTACTACTAAACAGATCGTCGCTGAATTAAAAGAAGATGGCTGGGAAGTGTATAGATGAAACTAATAATTGAAAATTGGAGACAAAAGCTCTCCGAGATGGAAGAGCGTCCTCTAGAAAGCCCTGAAGATCATAACTATCGTAAAAGGGTACATCAAGTAAAAGATTTTATTGATTCTCTCGACTTCTCTCTAGATGAACAAGAACAACTTCTACAAGATCTACAACAGATGTTTGATCTAGAAGGAACGCCATTATGAAACTACTAATTGAAAACTGGCGCAAGTATTTAACTGAAATGATTGTTACTCGTGATCGATACGGAAAAAATCAATTGTATGCTACGAGAGATAGCCTGCTTGTCTTATTGAATACTATAAAAAGCTATAAAAATAGAGGCTTTAGCGATGAGGCTGTAATCAATAAAGTGGATAGACACGTTCTTAAACAAGATTTTAAAAATTACACAGACTTATCTTCTGGTTTCAAATTTACAGTACAAGATTACAATAAATTAGTTAAAACATATATTAACAATATCAATAAAGATCCCAAAGAAGTGGTTGAATTGTTTATTTCTGGAAACTTAGACAACATAGAACCATCAAAAGAAAAGTATGTAGCAACGGATAGCGAGGTAGGATATTTTCCTTGGATCAAACAATTAGAAAATAACCCAGAAGAATTTATATATTCTCAAAGCTCTAAAGCAGAAAGTTCAGGTGAAGGTTCATATAGGATAGTGGTTACTCCAGATTCCGATCCTGATTATGTTATAAAGTATGCTAAACTTAAAAAGTCTTTTCCAATGAATAAGATTGAAAAAATCCTTGGAGATCAATACCCTGAAGTCTTTCCAAAAGTCTATGCTAGCGCACCTGATTTTGAGTGGATTGTTGTCGAAAGATGTGTCCCAATTACATTGAGTAATGCTGAACTGGTCGAAGAAGCTCTTGTTGCAACGATGCCTGAATTTTATGAATTTGCAAGACAAGCATATTCAGAAATAATGAAAGAACCAGACCCTGATGCCTATGATGTTCTTATGTATATTCTAGGAATTAAATTCTATAAATCTTCTCCAGAAGATTCTACAGAGAGAAAAGTTTATGATTTTGGCTTAGCAAATGAACCTTGGTATAGGCAGTTTGCAAAAGCAGTTCAGAGGTACGGGATCGACACTGGAGATATAAGATACCACAATATTGGGATTGATATGAAAACCCATACTTTAAAAATAATTGATGCATCTGTCTTTGATCCAGATGAAGGAGAAAAGAGTTGGAACTGATTATTGAAAACTGGCGTAAGTTCTTGACCGAAGAACAAGGCGAATACATCGGAACTATTGACGATGTAGGCAGAGACCTTTACCGCATCTCCAAACGCTATGGAGACAAGGGCGACAACTACGAACGCTTCCAGAAGGGAACCAAGGTCATAAGGTCCCGTGACAGGTCCGCAGATGACAATGAGCCCTATCTAAATTCTGATGGCAACCCAGAGCATAGGATTTATTTTTTCGGCTCTGGCGATGACGCCAAGGCTGCTATGATGTCCGACACACAAGAGTTGGAAGCAATTGTTGGAGATTTTTCTGACGAGGACAAAGAAAAGGGCATTAACGAGAACCTGCTGCTAGTGCGTATTCCCATGAACCAAGTTCCAAAAGAGGTTGAGTTCTTCACCGATTACGAGTTGGAAGGAACTCCCTACGATGCTATTTATGGTGCGTATCCAGATGGTCGTGCTTGGACTCTCGCACCCAAAGCAACAGACATTCAGTTAGCGACCGATCTACTTAATTATGAAGAGGATGATTACTACTATGAAGATTTTATTTGAAAACTGGCGAAAGTATATAGCAGAAGATGCCCAAGTAATTCCTTTTCCCGGCTCTCAAAAGCAGAGTGGATCTAAGGATTATACTTTTACCGCAGCAGAATTGGATCAAGTAAACGATTCAATCGCCAAGATTGTTGGAACTGCTAAGAAGGTTCTTGGAGCAGAAGGTGAGATTCCCCAGCTAGACGGCTCTTTCGCAGAGCCAGAAATGCGTATGGTTGCCGAAGAAGTCGATGACGCAACAGAAGAGGAAAAGGCAGAAGCAGAGGCGCTTGGTATTACCGTAGCACAGTTGCGTGCTGCTACTCCCGAGCAGTTGGCTCTTCGTCGTCAATACTATGGTCCAGAAGGCGATATAGCCAAGAGAGGTCCAAAAGCAGTTAGAGGTCTTGAGAAAGGTCTTGGCACCATGTCTGCTGGGGACTTTGAACAGACAGGCATCGTTATTCCTGTTCCTAACGAGGTTCTCGAATCATTTAGACAACTTGTCGAAGACACCAAAGAGATCGATGGTCTTTTTGAAGAAGCAAGAGATTGGTATCATAGCATCCGTGGTCTCCTTGATAAAGAGACAGGAAACGACAAAGATGCAACCCTACTTGGTCTTCTAATTGCGACCTACTCACCAAGAGCAAAATTTGCTCTCAATCTTGCTGAAGCTGTCTTTATGTTCAAGGCTATCCAGAAGGATGTTGCTGACAGCAAAGCCCCAGAACTAAAACAATACCTTGAGACTTTCCCCGGCGCAGAGAAAAAAACTCCCGGTGAATCGAGAGGTTTTACAAACGCACACAAGGTTCCCAACTTTACTCTCAATCTAATTGCACCTGAACTCGCAGGTAAGCGGGGCGAAGGTGGCGAGATGTCCTATGACGACATGTACGAGTGGAACTCTACAATCGACACTTGGATGATTGATGCCTTCTACCCCTCTTTGAGAAAGGCGTCTACATCGAAAGAATGGGAGACCATCAAGGGCAAGATGATGGGTAACGTCGTTTCCTATCGTTACATGGCTCGTCTTGTTGCTTCAGAAGCAAAGAAACTAGGTCTTCTACCACACGAGCTACAGGCTCTTATCTGGGTTGCTTCTCAGATCAAGCAGACTGGTGAAGCTGGCTTGGGTGTTACAACTCAGTTTGCTTACAACCAGATTAGAGATGCTATTACAAATGTTGCTACAATCAAGGATGATCTATCAACCCTCAAACAGCTTGAAGAACAGGACTGGCTTGGAACAATTCTTTCGACTATTGACGGACAAGGCTTTGAAGAGGCTGGTCGTTATGTTCTTGAGAAGGGGAAAGGTGTTCGTTCTATTACCTCTCGCGGTAAGAAGGGTACGATGTTTGACTACTTCCCAAGCCCACCCAAAGAACCAAAGGTAAAAGGACCAAAGAAGCCAAGAGGACCGAAGCCTGCTCCTAAGCCAAAGGAAATGAAGCCCTATCAAGATCCAAAATACTCTGATTTGGCCACTTGGTGGGTTATGAACAACCTAATACAGATGCCTACTGGTAAGTTCAACAACCTTTATGACTCTATTATGCTTTATCTTTCTGATGATTTCTCAAAGCAAAAGGCAGTTGATTACATTCTTGGTCGCTTTGACCCACAGGCTACTGCATCCAAGGATTATTTCACGGAGCATCGTGCTCGTCGTGTCAAATTGATCGTTGAAAAATTATCCTCTGAAGACAAATCAGAAATAAAGAAGATGATTGAGAAAGAGGTCCAGAAGCAGTTAAAGGCGAAAGACACCAAAGAGAAAGTTGCCGATGTCGTCAAGAAAATCATGAAGAAGCTTTACAAGGATCTTTCATTAGAGCACCCGTACATCATTGACCGCATCAAAATTTGATGTTATATTATAGGCGTGATTAAAGATAACGCCGATCCCTTCGCAGCCCAGCACGAGCAAGCCTCGCTGGGTGATTGGGTTTATTATCCCAAAACGAAACTTTGTGGACTAGTTATTGGGCTTGACAACCAAACTGGTTTCATGCAAATTCATTGTGTTAGGACAATGAATTTAAGATGGATGACCCAGAGCAATTTTGGTCAATATAAGGTGTTATGATTGAAGGTGATCTAGTTAAACTCAAAACACGATATCCAATTTGGTTATATTCTTATGGTCTCTCCGATGGAGACATGGGATTAGTGACCCGCATAGATAAAGAGGATGTGTTAGTTTATTGGCTGAGAATAAGGAAGCTAGGCTCAGTTAAGAAAAATCTAATCAAAGTTGTCGAATAGGAGACATCAATGAACGAAAAGACACTTATTTTATTATTCATGGTTGGGACACTTGTAGCCTTTTTTAGTTTATGGTCTCAACTTGATTCTATTAACGAAGAAATTGAAAGAGTACAAGTTGAATCAATCGTCTCATCAGGCAAAGCTATTTACATGCCGGGTAGTGTGTGTGTGTTAAAGGCTACTTCTGATATAAGTGAAGTAAAAATGCGAGAATTTGCAGCCGCCTGCATTAATTCGCATAAAGACTGGCTGCTAATCAATGATGGCAAAGCTAATTACAGTAATGCCACAGAAGATTTACAACAGCAGTGATCTAAGAGTAGGTTCCCTTATAAGAGACATACAGACAGGTGATCTCGGCTTACTTGTCAGAAGATATAATTTATTTGATGAGTCCTCGACCGAAGAGCCAGTTTGGGTCTGGGAGATGACTTGGACCGGTCCTGCAACTGATTCTTTTAACAGGCATACACCGTTCGTGGAGCAAGCCTTGATAGGTCTTTTGAATGGTGGAGTCTGGGAATTAAAGGGTGATGAAGTCCCTTGACGAGTTGCGCGATGATGCTGCACATGTTATATTACATGTGGGTGACATGATTTATGATGTACGCACCAAGTCGAGAGGCTTTTTAAAGAGCAGGGAGAGGAGAATTGATATCACTGAAGATGATATCTACATTTGGACCATCTTTTGGTTTTCTCAAGAGGAAGATAACCCGTTTAATAATCTGAACTTCATAGAGGAAGAAGGTTTGAAGATGGCAATAACAATTGGAACAGTTGAGCTTTACAGCATCAAACAAGGAGGTTAAGATGCCAAACTGGAACGCATACAAGGTCTTTGCAAGTGGTAAACGAGCAAAGAACCCATACACAACATTTGAAGCAGAAGAGTCACAACACTTTTTCGATAGTATATTACCGACTCTCGCACCAAAGTTACAGAAGGCAAAATGGCTTGTGATTGACTCTGTCTTGCCACAAGAGAGAAAATCAGAAGCAAGAGACGAAGAAAAAGAGAAATTTGAAAAAGATAAAATTAGGTTTCTAAGTAAATTGGCAGCCAAAAAGTTTCCACAATTTGCCGATAAAAAAATTGAAGCTTGTCTTGCAATGAATAAGGAAACGGGCTGGAAATGGACATGGTGTATTGTAGAGTGTGCTAGTCATAAGTATTTAGGAGAACTATCAGAGAGGTTTGATTATTCAAGCCTTGCAGATGAATGGATTAAGGAGCAGATTCAATGTATGGTTGGCACACAGCCCACAGGATAGGTGATTTAATAAAAGTTATAAAAGTCAAAAATATTGATGTCCTAAACAAAAAAGGAGATATTGGAATTGTATTGAATTGTCCCGGTGAAAAAGAAAATGGGCTTTTTGTGGAAGTGTATATGTTTAGGACCGGTCAGAAGCGATGGTTTACACCATCAGAAATAGATATAATTTCCAACATTGACGAGTAGCTGCCTATTTATTTAGAGGGCTCTCGCGATGAAGCAGACCAATAGTTTTGTCGAGACCATGTCGCTGACATGTGTATTGATAAACATTGGTCTGTTTATGTTTGCGGAGTTGTATCCCGTCCCCTATTTACAACTACTTGCACTATTTAACATTGCAGCATTTTTAGTGTATTTTCTTATCTCAGGACGTAAATAATGTATCAAAAATTTTGGAAACAATTCCTATCAGAAACCAGAATACCGGGCGAATCTAAATCAGATATGTCTTTTGGTCCGACACCTCCATCACCCGCAGAGCCAACTTTTGATCTCGGAACAGGTGAAACAAGACCGGACGAACCACCTCCTTCGCAACGACGTGAACAAACAGGAATAAAAGCATTCCTAACATCTAGGGGCTTTCAATATGATAAATTTTTAGGTGGTGGACAAGATGGTCGTGTTATAAGAGCATATAAAGTAGATACAGGTCAAATGTTTGCTATAAAATTCATCAATACTGCAACAACAAACTTGCAAACTGCACGAAGAGAGGTACAAAACTACAGCTTTGTAAAAGACAATCGTGATTCATTTGGTGAAAATGCCAAGTATCTTCCCGTTGTCTACAAAGCAGAGATGGCGGCTGTGCCACCTCCCGGCGAAACCATGGATGGGAGACTGGTTTTTCATGGTGTTATCTACATGGAAGAACTAGAGCCTCTACCATCAGAAGTTGCAAAAAACCTTTTTGCTGTAGGTGGTAACTCACCTAGTATCAAAGCGGCAAAGGAAAAGCGAGATAAAAGGCTTTTCAAAAATCCTAAACTTGTTTCTTCACTATTAAATATTGCGTGGGGACTAACTGATCCCGGCTCAACTACTGATTTCTTAAGTCTTGAAGCCCAAGACGAAGCAGAAAAGAAAATTATGAGCAAGTTTTTCAAAGGTGATTATGATTCCTCTGCAATACGAAATGACCCATATGTCAGACGCTCGCAGATGGGAGAACAAGCAAAGGATTTGATGAGCTTGTATATTGATATCACTTATCAAGAAATGCTAGCAAACCCAGAAGATGAAACAACTTTCGATATCATACGAGATTATGAATCTCACATCAAAGAAGACCTTCTTATGTCTTTCTTCAAAGCATATATGAAGCCGCTTGTAACTGGAGCAGCAGGCAGAAGGTTAGATCACGGGTCAGGTCTACGAGGCTTGGACAATTACTACGCCAGAAGTGACGAGCTTGAGAAAGAATTCCCAGAGATTGTAGGCGTTCGTGCCGCGATGCAAGCATTTGCTGATCGTGATTTTAAACCATTTGATGTTCACGCTGCAAATGTTATGATGAGACCCAAGACTAATGATATTGTTATTGTTGATCTCGGTCGGTTCAACATATGAAAACGATAATGCAAGAATGGAGAGAATTCATGACAGAACAAAACAATAGAGAAGTAGGCTCTTGTATTATCGTTGATAATAAAGACAGGGTGCTTATCTTGCTTAGAGGTTCTACAGATCCTTGGAAGCCCGGATGGTGGGATTTACCCGGTGGTCACCTCGATGGAGATGAAATTCCCATAGAAGGAGCCGCAAGAGAAGCAGAAGAAGAAGCTGGTCTTACTGTTCGTAATTTACAAAGAGTTGGCATGAAGCCGATAGGACGAATGGTAAAATACTTTTTTGTAACTCGTGATTACGATGGCTCAGTTTCTCTCAAGCCAAATCCAAAAACCGGTATTGTTGAACACGATGAATACAAATGGGCTACCATAGAAGAGCTTGCTGACTTTAGAGAGTCACTTGTTCCTGTTAACATGATCAGGAAGGCTTTAAACCTTGTACGAGTATAATGCGATTTGCACCAGAGTTGTTGATGGAGATACCATCGATGCGAGAGTGGACTTAGGATTCAACGTCTGGATAGAGTGTAGAGTACGTTTACAAGGCATAGACGCCCCGGAGACCCGCACAAAAAACTTAGAGGAAAAGCAGGCTGGCTTAAAAACCAAATCTTTTCTACAGGCAATTATGCACGAATGCGGACATAAGTTTGTTCTTAAGTCTCACGGCGTAGGTAAGTATGGAAGGTGTCTTGGAACTATTTATGTTCACGGCGAAAATATAAATGAAAAATTGCTTGCCGAAGGTTTAGCAGAGGAATACAAATGAGTTTTTATGCAAGATGGCGAAAGTTTTTACTTACTGAAGGCGGAAATGTTTTCAAAGGTGAACGAGTTGGTTCGATACCTTTAGAATCTATCCAGCCAACACTAGAACAATACTACGAAGAATTGTCTAGGCTTTTTCCACAGCACGCCTCCAAGTTTGCTGACTTTGTTCCGCTAGGTTCTGTTGGTAAGAGGGCCAAGTCTGGCGACATTGATTTGGCTGTGGATGTTGAAGAATTATTTCCACAAGGGAAGGTAACCGATGAAGACTTACAAAGTTGGAACCTTGACCCTGCCGCTTGGCGTGCAACATACGAGAAGATGGTCAAGCGAGCTAGAACAGCTAAGCCAGCAGAAGTAGAACTGCGTGCTTTCTTGTATGAGATAGCAAAGCATATCGGTGAGAACTCACAGATTATCAAAACGGATCTAAAGAAGGTGCGACCGGGTCAAATGTTTTCTTTATTTCCTCAGATCTCGGAGACTGGAGAGCAACAAGACATTGGCGTACAGATAGACTGGATGATGGGCAATCGAAACTGGCTCAAGTTCTCTTACTTCTCTCCAACCCCAACAGAATCTCAGCCTCTTTTGAAGGGTCTACACAGAACTCAGCTACTTTTGGCTATGTTCTTGGTGAAAGACCACTCGTTCAAGCACGTCGGTGGAGTTTTTGACCGCAAGACAGGAGAAAAGGTAGCTCACAGCCCCGCAGAAGCCATGAGGCTGCTTGGAAAACTTTATGGGACCAATGTATCGCCTGAAGTTTTTAATACATTTGAGGGCGCTCTAGGGTGGTTAATGGACAGTGCGTCAGAACAAGACAAAAATAGAGCACTCGATGCTTATTTGACAATTCTCGACCGCACGAAGGGCAACAAAGAGACCCTACCGAGCGGAGAAGAAAACAGATGCGGTTACATTCCACAAGAATTGGAAGATTACTGGCTTCAAAACTGGAAGCGTCTCGGATTGAAGGGTAATATTCTTTGTAAAACTGCGAATGATAGACTCAGAGCGGCAGTTGAAGGCGGAATGCTTGAAGAAGCAGCCACACCGCGTATTGTAAACCTTGGAAACGCAGATATTGTAGCTTTAATCGACTTGATACTTGGTAAAGAATCTGTTTTGGATGTATCGGAGAAGCTTGCAGGTCAAAATCTGTCTGTAATCGTTGACAAAGGCAATGTTTATACCAAGTACAAACAACAACGAGACTTCATGCCAGCCCGAGAGCCGTTCAAAACCATCTTTGCAGCGCATGAAGGCGACGGAGAATACACTTTTGAGATGATTTCTCCAGATGATCGACCAGATTACGTTAATTATTTGACCGATAATACCATTTTTGTGGACTTTTCTGGGCGGCTGACACCAGAAAACGCAAAATCTCTCTCCAATGATCAGTACACATTCATGACAAAGAACCAAATCCGACGCAACCAGTTTGATCTAACTGGAGAACAGCGCCAAGAGTTAGCTAGTTTGCGTTCGAGAGCGGAAGGAAAGCTCAGAAAACGCGATAAACAAGAGATTGCAGAACGCATCAAAGCTATTATCCTGTCACCAAATGTTCAAAGTGTACTTGGTGGTGGCATCGAGGGACTATATGTCACCGGAGGAGAGAAAGATTTCAAGATTCCTAACCCAACATACCAAAATATTCAAAAATTACAGACTGGTTTATATGCCATGCTGTCGGGTAGAAGCGGGATATCTAAGCGAACCATACGAGATCGTCTAATTGCAGGCGAAGATAGTGATAGGTTTGTCCAAGATGTTCGCAGATTCTTATCTTTTGCCCAAAACGACATACCTGTAGGCTATAGAATGTTTATTAGCCCCGAAGAAGCCATGGTTCTTCTATCAAAGATGGACACGCCAGAGGGAAGAAAGCAAGTTTATGTGTTTTTGAATAAGAGAATCAAACAAAAGAAGAACTGGTATTCTCCTGAACAGCTTGAAGAAGCCAAAAAATGGTCAAGAAAGTATAAAACAAGTATAAACTGCTCCAACCCTAAAGGTTTTAGCCAGAAACAGTATTGCAAGAGACAAAAGCGTGGCGGTAGTTACAAGTCTTAACTAATTATTTGGCAACGGAGGGCTTATTATGCCTGAACAAAACTACAATCAACTTGTATTAGCACAACTTCAGTCTCTTTCACAGGCTATGGAAGCAATCCGCACAGATTTGCAGGGCGTGAGACAAGAAATAGCAGAGTTGAAAGCCAAAGAAGACAAGGTTGTCGAGCTTCGCGAGTGGAAACAAAAGATTGATGATGTTATTTCGCCACCACAGCTTGGCAAACTAGTGCAAGAAATACAAGATCTAAACAATTTTAAGACAAAAGCTGTTACAATCTTTGCTGTTGTGCAGTTTGCAATGGGTGCTATCTTGTTTGCTATGAATTTTATCAATTGACTAAATCAAATAACCTGTTATATTAAGAATATGAGGTTACTATGATACAATTAGGCGACTTTGTAGCTCAAATACATGCATCAAATGGTATGCATCTAAAAAAAGGTATAGTTGTAAAGTCTTATAAAGATAGTTTTATAGTTCACTGGCTAACTTATAATAAAAAGTTTTGGATGGAATCCAGAGGCGAAGTGTTCGCAGAGCTAAGTCGTCGCTATTTACTTACACAAATGTCTTATTCTCGATACAATACCGAGGTTGACATTCTAATTCTAAGCAAAGCAGGTAAAAATGACGTGGGAAACTCTTGACTCAGGCAGAATAGAACAAATAATAAGACAGATTACTGGTAAAAAGCTGAGTGAATCCAAGGATATGGTAACTCCAGCTATGATAAAAGGTACTGGTATCGTTTATTTGTGGGCTCCTACCAAGAAAACGCTTCTAAAAGTCAATAGAGGCATCAGAGTGTACGTTGTTAGCTATGACATGGACGAAAAAGACAGAATCTTGGTATATGACGGCTATAATCTGCTTGCAATTCACCCAGATGAGATAGATGAGATAGGATTTAATTAAATGATAGTAGAAATAACCACTTTTTGGAAATCTTTGCTTACAATTGTAGCTTTTTGGGTATTTTATGCCTTTTTTGGCTTTGAAGTGACCGTAGTTACCTTATTAGCGGGCATTTTAGGCTGTTTTTGGCAAAAATCA
>Ga0181592_10000634_pt1 | contig 27152 bp, 23 predicted proteins | sample 071ome_20_FD_133755 | JGI IMG/M metagenome (GOLD analysis project Ga0181592, IMG submission 133755) | Coastal salt marsh microbial communities from the Groves Creek Marsh, Skidaway Island, Georgia - 071412BT metaG (megahit assembly) | ecosystem: Environmental > Aquatic > Marine > Intertidal...
CCTCCCCACCCTTCATACCATCTTTTTTACTACGATGTATACAGCATTTAACAATTTAATTTTCCGATTGTCGAAGAGGCTGTATAGCGGATAGACTGAAGTGGCAATCCTTCAGTCATTTTCGTTTTCTCCTAATGTTATAAGACAACATGCCAACCGAAATGACAATGTAAAAAACTACTTCCTACACGCTTTTCAGCCTGAGAAGCGAAAAACAGAGTGAAACCACTCAAGGTGTATAAAACGGGAAATTAAAATGTTAAAAGTATTAGATACATCATCACATACAAAAAATGTGTCTACAAATAATAGAGTTCGTGTAACAAACGATGACCACCACTAACAATCCGTACTACACTTATCTCGCCAAGATACCATCCATTGCCATCGTTGCACCCAAACCCACCAAAAAACAAACCCCCCATTTCCGTTTCACATGTATAACTGCACCAAAATACGAAGCCCTCATTTCCAAGTGTTATCTTGGAGACAGTCCTCTGTATTACGACAATGTTATGGCAACAGCCCCCCGTAAACTCCTCCCTCCCACGGCATGGAAACCAGAAACCATACAATATATCTACTCCCATCTCAAAGACCCCACTGTCCAATATATTGTCTTCCCCGCACTTCTTGATGAAATTATTACTAAGAAATGCCCCGCACCCCAGTCCAAAAAGCCCCAACCTCCCTCTCATCCCGTATTCTTTGCTTATCACAAAACCACAAGCACATTAGAACTATGGGACTTTAATTACGCCAAGACACAGTCTGCACTTCATTATGACAGCACTGTCTCTATTATGACTACATTTATGAAAGCCCTCCTTGGTACATTTGGTATGGAACTGTCATCCGCCTCCATCGCTATTCCAACAATCCCAGAGGATAGATATGCCCGGCTTAAAGAACTTGTCCAAAAAGCCCACTACCACCATCTCTATCAGTCATTCTTGGTAAACTTTATTGCCACCCGCGTACGTTATTTTAAAAAGGACGCATCCGAAGAGACCAACATAAAACGCACCACTCTTGTGATAAGCCGCCGTGTCATCCCTCTAAAACGCCAGACATCCATACACAAGTATCTTGATGTCTACACTCAATTCAAGACACATCTTGCTCTTCATCAAGAGAGTATCCAAACACCACGATACTACAATCCTCGTTTCCCACCTCCTCCCATGTGCGAAGAAGGTGCTTACTACGACTTTTATCGCGAAATATGTGAACCCTTGCATGCTCCCGTAGTTGTTCCGAAAGGCACATACCAAAAAAACAAACCACTTCTTTACAAGAACAACATTCTTCACTACTACACATACATCGCTCTCTACTTCCTCCAGAAATACACAAACCTCGCCATGATTGTGCCTAAGTACAAAGTGCAACCTCATACTTATTACTATGCTCTGCGTTGGCACTACAATCCAAAACTAACGGGTCGCACTCGTTTCACACTCAAAACACCTCCCTCCTATGAACGTTTCTTGAAGAAAGCAATGAAAGACCCCCGTGTACGTTTTATTCCCTTCATATTAGCACTTAAGGGCACTGATGCTTCTATGCATGCCAACCTCATTCTTATAGATAAAACTAATCAGACGGTAGAGCGATTTGAACCCAATATGGGAGGATACGTGTCTAAGGAAGATGATCGCACAATTAACGAAACCGCTCTTGACAAACAAATTACAGAGTTATTTGCCCCCTATCAATTACGCTTTGTCCCTACTTCTGAAACGTGTCCCATTGGAATGCATCACATTGAATGGTTTGAAAAAACAGATAATGTCTTTGACGTAGGAGGGAACTGCGCTCTTTGGACTATTTACCTGTTGGAACTTCGCATTGCCAACCCTGATGTACCTCCGGCGACGGTGACGAATTACGCCATACAGGAGATTTCCAAGACGGGTAGTTTTAAACACTTTGCCAACCAATATGCAGATTACCTCATTCGCGTCTCTAAAGAAGCTCGTAGTAAACAAATGGGACTGGTGCCCCCTGCCAACCCAGTGACCGCTGCCAACAACAATACCGCTACCGCTCCCACGGCGATACCGGATCTAAAAATAATAATGTCGTAATACACAACTTACATTTTCTCATACATTTTTTCTTCTACAATAAGCGCTCTATACTAATTCAAAGCCTTAAGTATAAAAACAAAATCCTACACAGGCTCACTTCAAACCAAATTGTAAATCGTGCATAAACCGGTTGATGCGTTGGTGTGTGACTTGTGGCATTACAACGACATGCGAAATGGTCTTATGACTTGCTATTTGCCACTTGCGACACACGTCAATATTGGTCACTTTCGGAAATACCACAGTAATACTATTATTGTTCCGCCAGCAATTTTTAACTCCGCGTGATCGCATGCATTCCACCATGTATTCTGCTCTCTCTAAACAATCCACGGCACTCTTTCGCAAACCATCTTTTCCATATTTTTCCATAACATTGTGCATAAAAAGAGCGGCGTGACCGTTACGAGATCCCATAATAGTATTATCTATAGAGCCAATGTATTCCACGGAACAGTTGGTAACAAAACGCCGTTCTGTCATAAATATACCACATGGAAATGGTACACCGAGCATCTTATGCCCACTTACAGAGATACTATGAACTACACGGCGATAACATGTATCTAATTCCAAAAATGGAAGAACAAAGCCCATTAACGCTGCATCTGCATGCATGTAATATTTATCAGAGTCACCCATATTATACTTGTTTAGAATACGTTGTAGCTCCCGAGGATTATCTATAGCTCCTTTCATCGTAGTACCGAATGTGACACACACTATTGCAGGTTTGTCTTTATCCAATTGTTTCTCAAAGTCATCGTAGTCCATCTCTCCATTCTCTCGGCACTTGATAATTTTGCTATTCATTTGCAACATCTTGGCAATCTTTGTTATAGAGTAATGGCTCTCTTCGGAATAATACAATACTCCATCGGGAAAGTTCTCTCTCGCAAGTAAGAGACCTTGCATATTGCCTTCTGTGCCGCTATTTGTGATATAGCCCCACACATTAGACCAATCAAAATTCCACAACTCGGCAAAGAACCTCAACACTTCTCTTTCCTCCTTTTTGGTATTCATGCTATACAAACCATCTACAAAGGGATCTCCCACATTGTTGAAGTTATAGGCAAAAGAATTAATACCCGCGTCATTCTCTTGGTATAATTCTTGAAACGTATGTATCGTATTACATGGGTATCCGATGCAATGTTCTTTCGCTTCTTTCCAAGATGCAATTCTCGAAGTCCAATCATATTCATCTGTGTCTGTCATAATTATAACGGTTGTGTATGTGCAAAAATAATATAGTGTATCATCATCTATATACTAATTCTCTAAATGCTTCTCTGTACATTGCACCTGCACCATCTTGTGAAAAATTTGCCAAACATCTTCGTATAATCGAAAAAAAATTGACAAACCGGATATCACCACGATAAGACTTCATTGTGCTAATAAGCTCAACATTCAACAATACCTGCAAACTCTCGCAAAAATGGCTCCTTCTACCACCAAGATCTGCTCCAACATCGTGGGGTCTATTGACAACCTCATGATGGAGGCGTGTCTCTCTGCTTTTGAGAAGCTCAAGATCCACCTTGATGAACACATTGAGATGGAGGGTGAGATTTCCGAGCAGCTTGACCAGTTTGAGGAAAAGCTCAAGGAGGATTTGTCTGCCTTCTCCATCATCAGCCATCTGAAGCCGGCTCTGAGTACGAACGTAACAAAGGGAAAGCGGGGTGGTAAGCGCGAGGACACTACTCCCAAGAAGAAGCGTGCCCCCAGTGCCTACAACCTCTTTATTAAGGAGAAGATGGCAGAAATCAAGGAGCAGGACTCTTCCCTTTCTGCAAAGGAGAGGATGCGTCAGGCGATTGCTCTCTGGAAGGAGAGGACACCGGATGCCAAGAATGCTCCCATGAAGTCTCCGAAGGTCCCCGATGCTCCCGTAAAGGAACTCCGCTCTTTCACCGAAGAGAACGATGTTCCTGTTCAGAAGAAGACGAAGAATGGTGCCAAGAAGGGAGGCCGTGCACCCAAGGGCGTTGCCAAGAAGCTCGTGTACGACGATGAGGAGTAGACACAACATCTACAACAACAAAACTAAATATCTATCTTGACAAAAAAATAGTATTAATGTGACAAAAACAAATAAAAAATCCACTACCCTTTTCCTATTTCACAAGTGAAGTACAAAGATAGCTTCCTAATGCGTCCATGATTTCACGGGTTATCATACCCCCGATAAATTCTTTCCACCAACAATGAGCAACTACTTTGCCTCCAGGGGTATTAAATTTATTCAGAGGGGTTAGTACGCTCTTGGCACGGAATATATCATCTTGCTGTAGCATTGCATTGATACATACTTGTTCAAAGGACCAATCCTTCCGGAAACGTTGGAACCGTTCATCCTCTTCGGGCATAGCATAGATGCGTTCCAGAATGGCACGTACATCTGCGGTCTTTTTTATCATCATGAACCCCCCATTTACGGTCTGTTCAATATCCGCCAGAGACCGCCCTTCCATGGTTTTAGAGGCTTCCACAAAGAAAAATTCTTTTTCACTTTCGCGGAAAGACTGTACCCATTTCATAAACTCTCCGGCATCGCGAACCCATGCATCGGTGTCTATAACTACAATGACATCATGACTCAAGAAGTCACTATCCTCTTCCTTCCACAACCGCAATATTGTATTGATTTTCGTCCACGAAGGGTGACGACCTTCTATATTTTCTACGTTTAAATAACGATATGTGATAACATCTTCAGTAAATAGTTCGCAGATACGCCGCGTCTGCAGTTTATTCATCAATGCGGTAAGTTGATAATAGCCTAACCCACATTGTTTTTCCATTGTTTTTACTGCATGCATAATAGGGTAATTGACACCAGGTCTGGGCGAAGGTTTAGGTACATCGCGAACTTCGTTGGGTAATTTCACTCGCGGAATAGGAAAATTCCTACGTTGTGTGGTGCTATTTGATACCACTACAGGTTCATTTTTCACCACCGGAGAAGCCTCGACCTGTTTTTGACCCCATCCATTCATTTTTATAAATTCCGTCTTTGCTTCTGCTGTGGTATGCGTCTCTGAAAAATGCTGGGACGGGTAAGTAATTTTGCTGGCGATACTATCTTCATGGTTAGAGCCCCCCTTCTCTTTATCTGCACTAAATAGCACAGGGTCAAGAGGGCGTGTATCTATCTGCATCATCAATGTTCTCCCCGTTACACGATCGCCGTCATTTATAGATGTGCGTCGCGGAGCGTCCCAAAAATCCATACAGGTCTTGCTCTTTTCACCGCCACCACAGATGTAATACCATGAACGTTCAAAAAAGTGACCAACTTCCGGAGCCGACGATTTTCCCCAGCTGATCTCTTCCAGAAGACGCTTCCAATATTTCAAATCCCGTTTTAGCAAACGGTCATTGCGAACAGCAAAAATAGCACCCACGCACCACCAAAAGTCACTCAAAATGGGCATACGTGCTTCTACGCATCTCTGAAACCAGTCGCCAAAGCATTCATTTTCTTTATTCGGTTCTAATTGCACACCAAGAGGATATTCTGTAATGCGGAAGGTGTATGAGGGCATATATTTGTCAAGAATTTTGGGCTTCCCTACCATGCTCTCTGAAATCCCCTTTTCCCTCGCTTCATTTATTAAGTTTAAAAAATCTTTGGCGGTCTTTATTCCGTGGTCGGTGAATTTCCCCTGTGTAAAACATGTTACTCCATTGGGGTCCAGAGTAGCATAGTTGTCTACGATATGTTGGATATATGTATGACTTTCCCTACCAATATTTTCCAACTCTATATACTTCAAAGGTACTTTTGCAGCCATTGCCGAGACATCAAATGGTTTATCGTCTTTGTTATAAAGATGTACATGTATTTGTTCACCCTCCAGTTCATGTATCCAAGAAATATCTTCTTTATATCTGGATACAACAAGTGTATTCGTTACTTTGTCCTTTAACATTGTTAGTATATGTATTTAATTTTCTAACATGAAAAAAAGTTATTACTATGACCGCAACATGACGCAAACTTTTTGATTATAATGGAGGACAAGACTGAGTGCATATTTTGCGAGAGGTGTATTCTTTTTCCGACATCCTATTTTCGCTTTCATATTTTACAATATATTTAAGACCTTCTATTCTCTCATTTAGAACCTGAATAACTTGTGTACATTCACGAGCTGTTATTTGTCTATATGATAACTTCATATTTGTGTATAAAAAAACGTATATAGAATTACATTCGTAGACGTATTTATAAAACGGTCGCTCGTTGCGTATTTGTGTAAGGAGTGTATTCATACACTCTAACTTTTCACATACGTTATTTATATTTGTCAAACTCACGTCGGCTTTTTTGCTAATTGTGCTACCCATGTATATTACTAATACTGTACTATTTTATTTTTGCGACTTTCATCCGAGATGTGGAGAGGTAGTGGGTATTTTCCATTTCCTGGCCGATAGCCTGTTTATCCGTACAAAGAATGATACGGCTAACTGTAGTTGTCGGATGTATTTTCTTCTGCCAACATTTTCTCCATCGTTTCCGCAAATCGCAAATACTTATCTGCGGTTACATAGTTCACGTTGAGTGAAGCACAATAGATAATTCTGTCTGTCACATTCTTGAACTTGCGGCTTACGTCTACGGCAATACGGGCATCTTCCAGAGATACGATTTCATTTTTTCTTGTGGAAAATACCGGAAGCTTATGAAAAGCCGCCCCCTTCGCCACAACACCATTCTGCCTTGCAGAGCCACCCGAATAGCCCCAAAGCTTCAAATGCATCATGATATGCCTTGAACAAAAAACAGAAGCCAGAGATGCTTGTTTTGACAACAGTCATAACATTCACCAATATCAATTTTTCCACTCAAACAATCCTGCTGGCGTTATTTTTATCACGAACAATCTTAATATGGCGATCTGCACATCTCTCAATTTCATCAAGATGAGAGACTACAATAACTTGTGTATATACATATAACATGCTATGAAGAAGTTCCCCTACGCGTTCAAGATGCATGTAATCACAAGAGCTAAACATTTCGTCAATAAAGAATTGGGTGGGATTTGCACCGGAGCTTCCAAGTTTCCCAAGAGCAAGACGCATGCCTAAACTACAAATCATCCTTTGAAATCCAGAGGCACGATCCAGAGGAACGCGTGTATCTGCAATCTGTATATACCAGAAAAAGTTACCCCCCTCTACTACGTCTACCCCTATGCGAACACCACCATCTGCCACCTTGCCAATAAACTGATTTGCGGCACATACAATATATTCCATTGCTCTTTCTTTGTATACCCACTCTTTGAACCCGATAAAACATCCTTCAACAAACTCCAATGTGTGCAAGCGCCCTTGTAATAGATGAATGTATTCTGTAATAGAAGCTATACGTTCCAGAGTGGATATGCACCGGCGATGTTCACTTTTAGCCACTGCACATTTCTCGCGAAGCTGATCTATTTCATTACGCATATTGCGGAGTTGCACTTCCTGATATTTCATTTGAGACCATCTATCCCATAACCGGAGACAAGTTTGGTAAGCACACATGCATTTCTTTTCTTCCACAATGTCCATAATGCTTTCTAATTCTCCCAGTTCCTTTTTCCATGTCACCGCTTTGACTTGCTCTACTTTTCGCAGTGCATCTTTTCTTTTTTCCCATTGTTTGCGGAAGTCTTCCAGAGATGCCATCCGTTCTTCCCAAGCCGCGTTTTCTTTTTGATAGTTATATTGCAAACACGCTTCTTCCCATTCCGTCTTTGCATGTAAGAGTTCGCTATCTACACGTAGGCGTTCTTCATTACATATTTTCCACTGTCTATGCCATTCTTTTTCTGCACATAGCAATTCTTTTTCTTTCTTCCAATAATCTTCTGTGGATATTATGGCTTCCCATTCTTCCATGTGCTTATATTTTTCCGCACTCTTCTGTACACATTCCACTGTCGCGATTTCATCTTTCCATGTATCAACGCGTTGTTTCTTTAGGAGCCATTCTATTTCCTCGAGAGTGTTATGGCTTTTTAATATTCTTCGCAGACCTCGCAATCTTTTTTCCAATGCCACGATCTTTTTTCTCGATACGTTCAAGTTATTTACACTTGTTTCCACGTCATCATAATTCTCTTCTATGATAACCATCATTTCTTTTCGCGCCATGCATTCTTTTTCTTTCGCCCTTAGTTCTTCATTCCACCACCGCACTCTTTCACGAGCGGTTCGTAATCCCATGCGTTGCGTTGCTTTTTTAATTCTACGTACTACCATTTCTTCTTCGTCCCATTGTTCTTCTGCACAGTATCTCTTAATTTCATTTTCCAACCAACTTTTTTTTGCACAAAGAACTTCTGTGTTTACTTTGCCACCCTCTTTATATTTTTTCCAAGCTGCGAATTCTTTTTCGTCTACATTATGTCTTTTCTTTTCCCATTCACAGATAGCATCCCAGGTTTCTTTGGCTCTTGTTTGGGGTTCGTTATCCAGTATCCTCTTTTGTTCTTCAAGAAGACATCTTGTTTTCCTTTCAAGGTCTTCACATTTCTTTTGCAACGTTTCCGCACACTGCACATCTTTTAGACACCTCCCTGCATATTGTTTTTGCCACGCTTTGTATTCCTCATCATATCTTTGTATCTGTTCAAGAGAGATTTCCGGTTCCCATATATTTTGCAACGCCTCCTCGGCTTCTTCCAAAGATAGCATGTTATCTTCGCCTTCAATGTCATCCATTTGTATATTTGCGATTGCCGATTTCAACGCCCCCATTTTCTCTCGCATAGTGCATACTTCATCTTCTTCGGGGATACCTAATTCTTGAAGTCTTTCTACTTCTTTGCGGACGGTGTATCTCCCCATTTTAAAAATAGGTACGTAGTCTATTCCAGCCATTTCTTTCATCAACGCGTCTCTTTCTTTTTCCCACACGGCATGTGCCTCTTGATATTGTGCTATTTTCCTCTCATCTTCCGCAATCTCTTCTACACGCACTGTTTGCCCAACTCCATTTATGTAATCCTCTCCTACACTGTCTATCTCTGTGCTTTTAATTGTTTGCAGCGTACCAATCACATCTTTATAAACATACCGAGCATCTTTGATGAGTGTATGGAAGGCACTTGCTACATGAATACCAAGAGAATGATCCAGTAGTTCTTTTTGTTCCGCGGGTTTTAGAGCGAAGAAATCATAGTCTCCTGCTTGGGAAACAAGACATGACAATAAGAAGGAGGAGATTTTCCCGATATGTCTATCTACCCATTCATCTACTGCGGTCTTGCCAGTGTGTATATTTTCCCAATCCTTTATTCCTTTCATTGAACTTGTGTCTCTCTGGACTTTTCTATCTAAAGAAACATGTGACAACACAATTTTATTGGTATCTTTGGACTGTGTGGCGAATGTTCTCCGCAGTACATACAATATTCCGTCCACTGTTATCCATAGTTTTGTGGAAGCTGTTTTATTTTTTGGTTTAGCGTTGTTGATGATACAAGAAGAGTATGTTTTGTTGTATCTTGAAGGAAACCCGTTACCATAGAGAGCGATACATATAATTTCTAACAAGTTGCTCTTTCCGCATCCATTCTTTGCTACAATTGCGGATACGCATCCATCATGTGCTTCAAAATCAAATACGTTCTGTTCTTGGAAGCTTAAGAGATAGTTCCATTCTATTTTACAGATGCGGAAGGGTTTCTTGGATGTACATACTTCACGTGTGGCATCACTTACTTTGGTGTATTCTTTCAGTTTCTTCTCAAACTTGTTTTTCTTCTCTACAATGTATTGTTCCACAGTTCCTCCACATTCTTTTTTCGAAAGAGGCAATGATAACATCTCTGGGGCTGCAAACCATTGTTTCCATTCTTCCCCTATTTTTTCGGGGTTCTTTTCCATTTGTCCCGAAACATATTCTATCCATGAAGTTTTGGTATTAAATTCGGCGAGATCCATGTTACGCATATCTTTTTCTGGAGAGGTTTCTATTTCTCCTTCATTACTACGGGAAGCTAAATGGTTGCGTGTATGTACAATATTTATTCCCTGCTGTCTAAAGAATGTACATACTCTTCTGTTATTTTCTACAACGTCCTCTGTTGCTGGAGAACATACACGCAGATAAATATTTTTGGGGAACCATTCTTTTGTAACTAAATTATCTGCACTTATCCACGTACTACCTTCTTGTCTCTTCATCAATACACTTATGCGTTTTTCTTTTTCTTCCAGGCGTGCAGTTACAAAACCGTAGTCATTCCAGACATGGTAAAGTGAAACGTTTTTTTCTTGAACATCCCAAACCATAAAACCATGGCCCAATAATGCTTCCCCGAAATCTTGTTGTACTGTACTTCCACAATATCCTCTTGGTAACCCTTTTTGACTCCATGTATATTTCCCCATGTGTGTTGTATGTTTCATTGTTAGGATATCTCTGTGATCTTTTGATACATCATGCACTTGTTGCAGATGAATATCTCCCAAAATCAGAGCATCGTATCCTGTAAACCATTTCAGAGGGTAGGTGTGTGCATCGTCCATTATCATGCCATTTGGAAGCCGTGTCTTGCTCACCGCGCCATGAAAGAGGGCAATATTAATCATATTATCTTTTGGTTTTGGAAACTCTGGGAGTATGGGGGCGATACCTCGTGAATTTCCTGCATGAAGAGCATCTGAGATAGCAACTACACCTACTCCTACGTTTTTGCTAATCATAGTATGTTTGGTTTCATCAAGATAATGGATGTTTGGTATATGTAGGTTAAGAATTGCACTAACGAGGTCTGGTTCATCTGGACACTGTTGAAGATAGTCGTGATTACCGCGAATAATATATACGGGTGCCAGTTCTCCTAGTTGTTTTAAAAATGCGATAATAATCTTCAGACCCGCACTTTCAATTTTGAGTTTGTGATGAAAGATATCTCCTGCGAGAAAGATAGCACTCTCATGAATGCCATGAAATTCACGGAAGCTTTCTACGATGCGTGTGAAGACGGTATTATATTCATGAAAACGTGACGCTTCTGTATTTCCTGCACGGGTATGAAGATCCGCGAGATGAAGTATGTACCGCACCATGATGGTGTATATTATTCTAATAACGCGTAATATCATTAAGTAGTGTAATGTCTGAATTATTGATGGGTAAATAAGTATGCACTTATTTCCCAGAGAAAACGGAAATGGTAAAACTTAATAGCACGTGCAGGGTTCGAACCTGCGCGGACATGAGTCCAGCTGATCTTAAGTCAGCCCCCTTGGACCACTCGGGCAACGTGCCATGAGGCTACATGTTTCCATGTATCCTAAGTTATACAATAACTGATATCTTTATGTAGTTTTTTGATTTATGGTAAAGTAATGGTAGTTATTGATGTGAATATGAAGAAGATATTATCTTGGCATCGCTTCGCTCTGCCAAGGGGGTCGCCGCTTCGCGGCTCCCGGCGCCCTTTGAGTGCGGATTTCCCCGATTGTATTCGGTAGGGCTTATCGTGAGAAGATTATGTATACCAAGAGTGAACATAAAAACGAGTGCTAATTTTTACACAATAGAGTTCCATTGAAATTAGGAATGCGTTCTGTGGAACCATAATCTGATCGAAAAACTTTTTGAAAGCCATGTGGAAGCTTTCCTAATATGCCAGAGATGATTGTTGCGGCGTTCGCAACCATACTTCAAGATGATAAAGTTTTAGAGACCATGAAGACAATCAAGGTGCTTCAAACCCACCAAGGTATGGAAAGTTATTTTGCTTCAAGTATGTACAACAAAGATATCCTTGCAGGAATGAAAGGAGGCACGGAAAGCTTTCCTAACATTGCAAAGAAGATATTCAAAAATTCTTAATGATTAGGCACTTGGTGTTATTCTCGTCTCCAAAATTGTTAGAATGAAGATTACTTCTTGGCATCGCTGCGCTCTGCCAAGGGGGTCGCCGCTTCGCGGCTCCCAGCGCCCTTTGGTGCGGATTTCCCCGATTGTAATCGTTAAGACTTAACGAGAGGGTCATGACTATCAAGAGTGGACACAAAAAAGCATAATAGAGTTCCATTGAAGTGGAGAGGCGTTCGCAACCATACTTCAAGATGATAAAGTTTTAGAAGGCCATGGAGACAATCGAGGTGCTTCAAAACCACCAAGGTATGGAAAGTTATTTTGCTTCAAGTATGTACAATAAAGATATCCTTGCAGGAATGAAAAGACACAAGGAAAGCTTTCCTAACATGTCAGAGATGATTGTTGCGGCGTTCGCAACCATACTTCAAGATGAAAAAGTTTTAGAAGGCCATGGAGACAATCGAGGTGCTTCAAAACCACCAAGGTATGGAAAGTTATTTTGCTTCAAGTATGTACTACGCCGCGGTTTATGAGGGGTGTAAAGAGCTACAAGATACTGTGCCGAATAAATTATAGTTATTATCGCCCGACTATGTTATAAACGATTATAATCTCATAATATATCGTCTAAATATTAGTTTGCGGAGCCCTATGATGCTATAAGTTTAGAACATTTTCGCGCGTTTGATTTTTTGACCCCTAATTATTAGCTTCACATGCACCCTAATGTGTCACAAAAGTGCCTAATAATTCCGGGGAATATTATCACAAAGTTCTCTTTTAAATTTAAAAGATAGAATTGTGATGGGGTCCATAAAAGTGATGGGAATTATTGGGGGTCTGGTATGGTCTCAAAATGTGATGACGTGACGCTTTTATGGTCTGTAAAAGCCTTTATGGTGTTTCATTTGGGTATTGCTGACTATTTTGCTTTGTGATTATCGACTATAATCGATTTGTGACTATTCGGGTATCTTTTGCGATTAATTATTCAATTTTTCTATTAATATTTAACGAAAGCTTTGATAAGATATTTGAAAAATACAATAGCTCAGATGTGTTCATGTTTTTGGACCCACCCTATGATAGCGAGTTCACAGACTACGGTTATTGTACATTTGGTAAAGATGAACAAGAACGCCTCGCCAAATGCTTCAAAGAAACCCGTGCCAAATGTCTAATGATTATTGGAAAGACAGATTTCATCTGTGAGTTGTACAAAGACTATATTGTTGGAGAGTATGATAAGAAATACCGCTTCCGTCTTCATTCTAACAGAGTTGGCGACGAAATAAACACCAAACATCTGGTTATCAAGAATTACTAAACATCCGTTTGTGCAAAAGATATAAAGCTTCCAAATACAATGAATAGTAATATATGAAACCATGGTCAATGAAGTAGAAAAGTATATCACCATCGGAGCATGTAGTTTTTCCATGTTAATTATCGGCTTACTTGCCATCTGCATGAGAAAGAACGCTTATAGATCCGCCTTGAAAAAACGTTCGGAACAAGCAGAACAAACAGAATTAACAAATGTAGACGACATCGTTATCTCTCCACGTGCTCATGCAATATCTCATACATCGGATACAGTTTGCGGAGATGAGGAAGACCAAAACATGTAAAAATTGATTATATTGACACGACAATAAGCATTTCCATTTGTATTCTGTTACGAAAAATTTAATTGTTAAAAGAGTTTCAAAATGGCAGCCGGTCCAGAGTTGGCAACTGCGGCACCATTCATTGGTATAATTGTTTTAACTGCACTTTACCGTATATATAAAAAATATATCAAAGGATACTTATGGAAGCGTTCCAGACAAGACATACTGCCGTCTACTACACAAGATGTTGCTACACAAGATGAGACAACGACACAGCTCCCAGAAAATGCCCCTGTAAATATAGTACAAGAAAATACTTTTGTAGCTACACAAACACCGGTACACGACCCATCCGTCACTATCCATGTAGATAACAACTCCCAACGACCATCTGAAGCTTATGTATGACAAAGATAATCGTAATTTTTTATTTTTCACCGCGATCAAGGTCATATAATTGCTGACGTGTGAAAGAATGTCCCATCATAGTTGCAAGTGCCTCTCGCTCTGCCATTGTCATATTGTATCCTGTGCGGTGAATATATGAAGCACGAGAATGACGAAGACTATTTACAGATATGTATGGATTATTAAATATACGACGCAGGTTGTCATTGCACCACGCCTTGAATACTTCCGGTTTCTTATCTCCAAAAACAAAATCACGGGGGTCTCTCCGCAAACTTGCTTCTATGGCACGTATTAATTCTGTAGGAAGAGTAGCACGATAAGGTCCGTAGTGTTTTATTGTTTTTCCAATGCCGATGTAGATATAAGGAGCTTCATTTGGTGGGTTTAGATGCACATAACAGGGATGTGTCGGTTCAGATGCCTTCTCTCTGTAAATGCGAACACTGGCAAAGTCTGCTTGTCTGCGTGTAAAGTGAACATACATACAAAGAAGCAAATACTGTTTAGACCCTGGCACCATAGTGCGAAGCTTGTGAAGCACATCTTCCCAACGAATAGCGGACTGCTTTTGCTTTTCAGATGCCTTGTGTTCTTTGAGTTCTTTTTGGATTGTGGAGTTGACTTCGTGGGTAAGAGATAACCATTTCTCTCTCATGGGGGCAAGGGTGTCATCTTTTGCATGACGAATAATAGACATAAGATATCCAAGTACGGTATTCCGCGATCTAATATTGGGAATGAGTTTGGTAATAAGAGGGTAGTATGCGTCTGGGTTTTTTAAGACTGTATAAAGGGCGAGGTTTGGTGTTTTTGTTTCTTCCTGAAGCTTCTTGAGGGTACTTGTAATCGTAGTTATGTAATTGCGTTTTGTAGTCTCTGCAAGTTTTGCAGATGCAAGTATGGTAGTCAAGTCCATTTGTTTATTATTCCCTCCACCGCTCTGTGTTGTCATTGTTTTTCTTGTATGTACAAAATAGTTTCTCAATAATTAGTAAACACAACGCTCTTTTATTATGGTTCAAGAAGCACATTCGTGTCCATTGCCACCGGGGCGCAAAGATGTTGAATTGGCTACAATGAAAGCGAAAATATTGTCACAAGCCAATGAAGAATTTAAAAACGCCATTGATAAACTTAATGAAAGCGAGACACCCCTTGCTGCTATGTATAAATTTACAACCACACCATTGCCCGACAATTTCAAAGAGACATTTGATACAGGCAATAATGATATGAATGGCGGTGATTTAAGTGACAAATTTAAAATAGCAAAATGTATAGTCAGTAAACATGCTATGTATGTAGGAATTATTGTAGGTGTTGTTCTCATTATATATGCAATAGGCAAGGCATTGGGAATTGTTAATACGGAAGTAGCAAAACTCTCTTTAACTTACATGACATCACCTTTTACTGCAAGAAATGCTATCAGTAATGCTTCTGCACACAGGAGATATCATAAACTCATGAAACTTTCAGATGTTATTAATACCAGTAGTATAAAAAATCATTCTATATGCAAATACAATTACAGAGGGGGCATAACATTGACAGGTGAATCTTCGTTAATGTGTAAAATAGCATGGGATATACTAAACGGGTCCACACATGTAAACAATAGATTACTACCGTTTATTGCTTCGTATGGAACACCAATCTCAATTATTGCAGCACTAATGAAAATGGGAGTAGGTTCTTGGGTTCATTCGTATGTTTTAGATAAATGTTCTACACCTGAAAAATTGCAGCAAATAAATACAGTTATAACAAAAAAAGAAAGCGATGACCCCAATAGTGATTATACAAGAGCATGGGTATATATGCAAGGTGGTGGAGTGTATGATGAGATATATAAAATGTGCAAAGATTTCATAACCGAGTTTATAGATAAAATTATACCGGATACTCATGATGGTGGTAAATTGAGCATATCAAAGCATAATAAAATGACCATAAGTCGCCCTTTAATATATCGAAATCTATCCAGAAAAAAATTAATTGGTGGCACGGAAAAGATGAAAATAGAAGATTTATATGAGATGGAAAAAGAAAATCAGGATGCGATGCACAGTGTCGTCGATTTATTAGATGATATATACGCCACTGGTGGTATTAAAATTAGTGTGATGAACTCCTTATTCGAAAAAGGTTTTAAAGATGCTCTTATCAATGGTATAACTAAAGATGAAGCACGTGTCATGAAAGGCGGTGGGTTCATCAAAGACGCTATAAATAATGCTTCATGTAAGAATGTGTTGAAATATACTGTGTATGCTATCGTCGCTTCTGTAATGCTTCTGAAAGTACACAAGCACATTATGGTATTTGTGGAAAATACAAAGAAAACCCTTGCTGAAACACAAGAATTAATAAAAAAACAAAATAAATTTCACAATATTACAAATGATATTGAAGCTATTGACGAAGAAAAAAAACAGGTTCCCAGGTGGTCAAGCAAAAAGCATGAAGAACTCAAACAAACCAAAGATTCATATCTTGAAGGGCAACGAAAAATAGAAGCTGAACTTGAATCTATGGAATGCTCATTTGATGTAATGAAAGAAGGCACTGGAAAAACGTCTTGCGTTATAGCTCAATTATTATACAACACAGGGTTAAGCATTCCGGAAACAGGGTTATCAGAAATACTATATTACTCTGCAAAAAAAACTATACTTGGCATTAAGTTTATAACAGCTGCATTCAAAGCTACATTAAGTGTCGCTGTTGGTTCTGATGTAACAAAGATGTTTTTTGGTGATAACTTTGTTACATCGGGAGTGCAGAATATGATTAATGGTTTTGTTGGTCTAAGTACCGCTTCTTTTCAGAATACAGCTTTGTTATTGGGAGCTACCGCAATTACAACAAATTATAGTTCAAAAGCATTATTGACAATAGGAGGCGGGAGTTTGAATATCATTAAGAATATAATATTCACTTTGTTCAAAACAAGTAAACCACTTGCCAAACAACTATGGGCTATTACAGACCGTATAGTAGACGGTCTTTCTGATGATGTATGTATTGGCGTTGATGCTACAATGAATTATATCAGTCAACTCTTTACGAGACAAGAAAACGTCAACAATGAAAGCATAACTAAAGATAAAATAGCTTTGGGAATTACAGAGAAGGATTTTGACGATATATGTTTCCAACTTTCTAAGGAGATGAATGAATATGCGAAGAATAATATACAAGAAATGAAGAAGGATGAAGAAGACTTATTTTACAATGCTCTAAATAGTCAGGTTAATTCCAATGCTGTGGCAAAGAATGAGGACCGACGGACTTCGCTTATGTACGAAAATAATAATTCATGGGGTGCATATACGGGTGGAAGTAGAGTACGGAGAGCGGCGAAGCCAGCGACGAAGCCAGCGACGAAGCCAGTGAAGGCAGAGAAAGCCATAAAGACGACAAAGGAGGTGAAAGTGGCGAAGCCCGCGAAGCACATGAAGACAGAGAAAGTCGCGAAGACAAAGGCTGCAAAGACAGTGAAGCCGGTGGCGAAGACCGTGAAGCCGGTGGCGAAGACCGTGAAGCCGGTGGCGAAGACCACAAAAACCACATAAGAATGTGTAGTGGTAATATATTCAGTACTATTTATTATTTGATATCATGGCAAAAAGTGAAGAGAAAGACACCATGAAATCTTTTGTTATTATTACCGGTGGAACCGGGTTTCTGGGGGTTAACCTTATCTTGCATCTGTTGAAACAGAAAACACCACCCCACATTATTGTGATGGATAATTACGTCTCAAGCAGTCCAGAGGCATTAATGTGTGCTTTGGAAAATCATCCCTACAAAGACCACGTACATAATTATATGACATCCACGGCTATCTGTGATAAGAAAGAGGTCACGGAAGCACTGTATCATTCCGTGAAATGTAGTGACCCATCCCAAGCAAATATTAAGGAAATCTACCATCTTGCAAGTATCGCTTCCCCGCCCCGCTATAAAAATCACCCCATTGCCACCATGGACGTGTCTTATATCGGCACAAAAAACATGCTACACTTGGCTATCAAATTTGGTGCGAAGCTTCTGTTTACGAGTACTTCCGAAGTGTATGGCGATGCCAAAGAACACCCCCAGAACGAAGAATACTATGGCAATGTAAACTGCTACGGGGAAAGAAGCTGCTACGATGAAGGTAAGAGAGGCGCCGAAGCACTAATCCTATCTTACCGCAAAGTGTTCCCATCTCTAAACACCCGGATTGTGCGGATTTTCAATACATACGGCCCCTTCATGGACATGGAAGATGGACGCATTGTTACGGAAATTGCGAGAGCTGGTGTGTCTGGTGACCCCATCACAGTATATGGTAATGGAGAACAAACCCGCTCCTTTTGCTACGTAGATGATTTGTTGAAGATGATGATGGTAGTAATGAATAGCGATGTATCAGCCCCCGTAAACATTGGCAATGACGCGGAAATATCCATTAATGAAATTGTAGAAACAGGCAAAACAATCATGGAAAAACACACAGAAGAATGGACGTCTATGAAACCATACTCTGTGAAATACGAACCACTGGAAAAAGATGACCCGAAAATGAGAAGACCGGAACTAACAAAGATTAAAACCATGGTAAAAGAAGCCACGGGCAAAGAAATGGTGTATACCCCCTTGAAAGAGGGCCTCTATAAAACACTTGGTTTCTTTGATGCAGTGAGTGGTGATAACTTTGATGAGTATATGCAATGGTTGGACACTGTGGTACAATGTGAAGCGGAGGAAAACAACGGTTTATGGGATGTTGGCGGTATCGTGGGCAGCGTTTTTGCCCTTGTATCTTATCTTCCCCGCATTATCGGAAGAGTTCTCTTTGCATAACAAAAATGCGGGAACCGTGTGTTCAGACATAGTATTGTTTTTCTTGATGATGTATAATGCTATTTGGTGGGGACGTTTTGTGTCTGATACCATGGTAAATATGACGATAGATATAATGTATTTTTTTCGCAAAGTCGTAGAAGGAGACATTCCTTATACGGATATCAAAATAAAGATAGGAGCTAATGGCAGTGACACAAATAACGCAATCATATTGTGTCAATTTACTTTTGAGAAACACCGTTGTATATATGTGCGCGAATCACGGTTTTTTGGTTCTGTGGTATGGACACAAAACTTGTATAGCGATGAACATGGTTGTCTATGTGACGAAAGTGAACGGGCCGCAGTTAAAATTAGAGACTTGTGGAAAGATATCCTACGCCGTGGTATCCCGGAATATCATTGGTGTGCCATATCTGCTATGGGTCCACGCGAGTTTTTAGAGTATGCCCGTGATGTAGCACGTCTCAAAAATGCCGAATTCTGCCAAGAAAACCCTTTGGAAGATGTAGATTAAACACGGATAATATTAGTAGCGTTCTCTATCATGTAGGGGTCGTGAGTAATCATAATGACTGTCTTGTCTTCGTCAATGTCATCAATAAACATGCGATGAATAATTTTTTTAGTCTTCTCATTTACAGATGCCGTAGGCTCGTCGAGCATGATTACCTCGGGGTTTGAGAGAAGAATGCGTAAACACCATGTGACCTGACGCTGACCCCCGGAGATTGCCGAACCATTTTTACCAATGCGTTTGTCCATCATGGGTCCGAGGTCTTTGTATACGTCATATCTCTTCATAAGTGCTTCCACGTCTTGACGTGTCCTTGTTTCATTTCCATACAAGATGTTTTCTAAAAGAGTGCGGTCAAAGAGAACAGGTTGTTGGGGTACATATCCTATGCGTTTACGGAGCACGTCCGTGGGTATTTCATTGATATCTGTACCATTCATGTAAACAATACCGTTCCCTGCCTCGGGGATGTAATACTTCATCATCAGTTTCATAATGGTACTCTTCCCCGCTCCGATATCACCCACCATAATTGTTTTTTCGCCACTGGGGAAATGAACAGTCTTGTTAGATAATACCGGTTTAGAGGTGTGTTGGTTGTTATACGCGAACGTTACATTCTTGAGACCAATGCCCGTGCTTGGAAGCGTCTGTGTGTTAGATACAAACATCTTTGCGAAAGGGTGCGTAGATGTCTTTCCGGCGTTGTCTTCTTTGAAAATAGACCTACTCACTTCCATAGAACCACTATCTATCACCACATCTTGAACCTGATCCACTAATCGCGTGATGCCATTCATAATGTACAAGAGAATGATAAACATGGCAATAAAAGATTGTTTATCCATGCGATGACCCCTTACCTGTGTATAGCATCTCCACACGAAGAATACAATATAGGAAATCATGAGGGTAATAATGAAGGCTTCGGCGCGAACACCGCATATCATTGTCTTGGCATAAAACTTCTCGTGCTGCTTAGAAAGAGTGGCCACATTCTCTAACTCTCTTTCTTTGTTGTTAGAGCCATATACACTAAAGAGATTGCGGAGCGTATCTTCTATATGCTCATTCACTTGGTTAAACTTCTTGTCAAGCGTAGTAGATACTTTCCTACATACCTGTGTGGAACGGTAAATGAGATAAACGGTAAGGACAAGAAGAAGACAGAGACCCCCGCCAATAACATAATCTTTCCATGAAAAATAGATTACACCAAAGAGCATGACAAGAAGATTGGGAAGCAGATAATTTTTTACCTTCATAAACCAATCGCTGCCAATGTAAGTCATCTTCATGAGCTTTGACATGACAATGCCACTCTCTACCTCTTTGTGTTCCGTCTCGTGCTTGTCCAACATACTGGAAACCATTTTTCTACGCACGTGACTTTTTAGGGAGGGGATAATATGAGCATCGTGGATGTTACCGATAAACATAAGAATGTGCGTGATAACCATAATGGATATTAGAAGGATAAAAGTATGCAAGAGAGTGGTAGAAGAACCACTGGAACCTATGGCATCAATAACTTTTCCATACATGTGGGGAATAAGGATATTTTTGACAGGGATGACAAGCATAAGAATAGCGGCAATTGCGAATGTAGTAGGATGATTAATTAAATAATCGTAGATGATTTCAAATATGTACATGGTTTTAAGGCACCACGGGTTTGTTCTACTATGGAGATAGAGATTATTTGTGTTGTTAAACTATAATACAGAGAACGTATATATTCGTAACAATGATACAATTTTTTGGTATCGGACTACTTTCTGGCGTGACAATTGGTATGTTGGGTATCGGGGCTGGTGTTATCATGATACCATTACTTATTAATGCAGGTCTCACTATCAAACAGGCGGTTGCAATAGGTCTCGTGTTACAAGCGGTGCCTCAATCTCTTCCGGGGGTGATTATGCATTGGCGAAACAAAACGCTCCCTTTGTTAGAGAGTGTATGGGTGGTTGTTGGTTCCATGCTTGGTATTATTATCGGCACATATATTCTCACGAGTAAATGGATCACCGACGACCGCTATTTATATGCAGCTTTGGCGGTGTTAATGATATGTATTGCAATTTATCTTATGGTCAAACACGTGTTTGTGTGAAGCCGGTATTTTTATGATTGTAAAATAAAGTATGCTACCGCCATCAAAGTATCTTATTTATTTTACAGTAGGCGGTAAACCGAATTATATAGAGTTATTGGAACTATGTATTGATACCATCGTCTCTTCTGCCCCTCCCAATTTAAAAAAGATGGTGGATATCGTAGTCTTTACGGATGCTGCTTATAAACAACACGTGGATGCATTGCAACTTAAATTTTTGAACATGGAAAAAAACAACAGCGAGGGCGGCGTAGGCTATATTACCGACATTTACGTAACAGAGGATAATGCAACTACGGTACAGACATCTATGCGGAAAATAGAGATTTATGATTATCTATATGCTAAGAGGAAACAAGATATCGCCCGTCACATTGCCAGTAAGCGAAAAATACCCTTTCGCGAACAGTTGGCGGCTACGGAAAATACGGAAGAAGAATTGAGGAAAGAACGTGAAGAAGCCGCAGTTAAAGAAGTCGCGGATATGTGCATAGAGGATGGAGAACCCATTGCATATAAGAAGGTATTTTATCTGGACTGTGACATTGTTGTATGTAGTAACATCTTGGATATCTTTGAGACTACGAGCATCCCACAAGAGCCTTCTAAACTTGCAGTGGTTCCAGAGAGATACATACCTCTGGAAAGAGCTCATACCCTCGTGGATTATTACCGGTTAAAACATCTTCCTTATTCAAAGGCCCAAGTAGATACTTTTATAAAAGAGAAGATCTATGGGTTTAACTGCGGGCACTTTGTCTTTGTACCTACCGCGGAAATGAAAACACACTTTGATAATGTCAGAGAACTCGTAAGAGAGACCGTGGCGGAGAACAAGTACTACTTTTATGAACAATGTTTCATGAACTATTATTTCAATCCAAGGCGGCTAATAGATTACAGTCTTGAGAAATACGTATCTGTGAAACCAACTACCACAAAAGACTATGGCAATCCATGTGCCATCAATCACTTTATTAATTGCAATAATTCTGGAGAGACCAAACTGGGACAGATGAAATCATTTATGAATGCCGTGGAGGCTGCACGGAAGCACTTATGGAAAAAGACTGGGATGTCCGTGGGGATTGGCGGAAGTACCGCTTCCAGAAATGAATTCAAAAGTATTAAACCTATATCGTGGATTGTCCCGATAACAGTGTGTGTTAATTATACGGATTACTTATATCACCATTTAAAGAACAATGCATTCATGTTTAAAGAGTATCACGTAATTACCAAAGCGGGTGATATGGAGACGCGAAATCTGTGTTCCAAGTACAGTAACGTGGTATGCCATATCTTCAAAGAAGAGAACCACAAGCAAACACAGTTTAATAAATCGGGAATGATATATCAATGTCAAAAAGAAGTGCATGCAAAATACCCGGGGGCTTGGATCTTGGTCATTGATTCGGACATTATACTGCCTACCGATTTACCGTTGAAATTAGAAGAAGCTGTAAATCGCGGTAATCGCGGAGATAACACGAATGAGGAGAATACTGAGACAGAAGAGAAACAGGAGACGGGCCTGTTAAATAAAGAATGCTTGTATTTTTTGGGGCGTATTGACTATCATACTGCTGAAGATTACAAGAACCGCAAGAATGGTGTTGTCTATAAAGGCACAGACGCTGCGGGATATTTCCAGCTCTATTATGACAAGACAAAGTACTATTCTGAAAATTCGCAGTCCGCCAGAGCTTGTGATATTAAATTTTCACGGCAGTTCCGTTCGCAGAATTTGCTGTTTGAAGATACGGCGTATCGTGTAATACACATGGGGAAAGATAATGTAAATCACTTTGGGAGGAAGAGTGCGGCGTGGAAATTGTAAAAATGTGAAATGGCATTTGCTTTTGTGTGGCATAGTCTTCAAAATCTTGTGTAAGTACTGTGTAAGGAAAACAATGCAGATGGCGACGGACAATGTACACTTATTCTTGTTTTCAAGAGACCTGCGTGTGAAAGATAACATTGGTCTCGCAAAATTACGCAAACATGTAAAAGAAACTTACGGGGGTGGTTCACGCATCGGAAATATTATCCCTCTATTTATCTTTAACCCCGTGCAGATTGACCCTGCAAAGAACGCCTATTATTCACCATATTCTGTGGATTTCATGCTAACGTGTCTGGAAAAAGATATGCCGAAAGAGACGGTCTACATGGAAGAAGACGTTATTGCCGCTCTAACACGGGTTAAGAAAGATATAGAAGGAAATGGGAGGTATCTAAAGACTATTGGGTTTAACGAGGACTATACACCATTTGCAGCGGCAAGAACGGAGGCAGTGAAGCAGTGGGCAGAAGAGAATGGCGTGACATGTATCACAGCAAAAAATGACTTTCACCTCTTTAATATCAAGAAGCCATACAAAGTATTTACGCCTTACTGGAAGGCATGTCTGGCAGCAGGAGATGTCAAGAAACCCTTGCAAAAGAATGATGGAGGTGTGGATTTCTTGTACCCATTTCCAGATGGGGCTGTGAAAAAGAAACCTTATACAACGGTGCAAAAAATGAGGGCGAAATGCCCGACGAAGCAGTCTATCTTGAAGGGGGGTCGTGAAGCTGCCATGGAGATTGTGGGTCGCATTAAGCGAAAGGAATTTGCCAATTATGAAGAGGAACGGAACTATCCAGCGTTGGATAAAACAACACACCTAAGCCCCTATATTAAATTTGGGTGTCTCAGTATCCGTGAAGTCTTCCATGCTCTTACAGATGCGTATGGAAAAGAACATGGGTTGCCCCGAGAAATTGTTTGGCGCGAATTTTATATCCAATTGGTGAAACACTATCCCTATCTTCTGCAAGGAAAGACCATGCGGTCCTCAGATGTTGCATGGGGGTCCCTGAAAGAAAAAGAATACGCTGAATACTTTGAAAAGTGGAAAGAAGGACAGACAGGCTTCCCCATCGTAGATGCAGCTATGCGGTATATGAAGGCGACGGGATATATGAATAATAGATTGCGTATGATTGTATCCACCTTCTTGACGAAAGACGCTTTAGTGAGTTGGAAAGAGGGCGAACGCTACTTTGCACAGTCTCTGGTGGATTATGACCCCGCATCTAATAATGGAGGGTGGCAATGGAGTGCATCTGTGGGGGCGGATTCTCAACCATACTTCCGGATTTTTAACCCATGGTTGCAATCTAAAAAGTTTGATGGAGACGCTGCATTTATTTTAGAATGGGTACCCGAATTGAAGGGAGTGCCTACAAAGCATATCCATGCATGGGACAAATGGGCGGAGAAATATCATGCCGAAGGGGTGGCGATGAATTATCCCGTGCCAATGTTAGACCACGGAGTGCAGAGCAAGAAAGCCATACAATTATTCAAAACCGGTGTATAGAAATTGTTACTTTTGAATGGTTGAAGTTGTACATCCAGGCAGATGATTAATACTTTTAACAATTTAATTTTCCGATTTATACACCTTGGGTGGTTTCACTCTGTTTTTTTCGCTTCTTCCATGCCTCAGGCTGAAAAGCGTGTAGGAAGTAGTTTTTTACTTTGCTATTTCGTTCAATGGTTGCCATAGCTTCACGGATCGCAGTGTCTAACTCTTGCAATGACCGTGCCTTCTCTTTGCGGACATAGTGTTTGAGTTGGTTGAAATACTCTTCAATTGGGTTGGTCTGAGGTGAATAGGGTACGCTGTAAATAAGCTCGTTCCCTGTTGCCTGTACAAAATCTTTTACCCGTTTAGCAGAGTGCGAGGGGGCATTATCCATGAGAACAACAGTGTTCTTGCGGTTTCGTAGCATCTCTTGGAGAAAATCTACCATCCTATCAGATGTCATGCCTCCCTTGTCATACAGCTTCCAAGATACGACACCCTGGGTGTTGATGTGTTGGCATGTTGTCTTATAACATTAGGAGAAAACGAAAATGACTTAAGGATTAGTTTCTTAACATTATATAAGAACGAAAATGGAAGATAAAGAACGAAAACGACCCGATGTCGTTCAACGGTTGAAAGACCGCAAGGGGAAGCAAGAAAGGGTGGTCAAGTGCAGCCTTCAAGGGAGATTGTTGGAGAAGACGCTTATGCCCGAAATCCAGAGGTGGGTTCTGACCACCTCCAAAATCACGCACAAAGGGGCATTGGTGTTTAACCGCTTGCTCCTTCACTGCCTCAACCGTGGGCTGCCCCTACCTGACCTCGCCGACCAAACGCTTTACCTACAGTGCTTCAACATCGGTGTTGGAAAGCTCTACAAGGCAAATGATGTCCTGCAGGAGGTTTGGGACACCTCCTTCAAAAGCTTCCCAACTACACAGAAGTGCAGAGGAGACACCCAAGCGTATGTATATGCTTCCAAGCAATACATGACCAACTTCAAGAACTCGCTTGTCTTCACCTTTGACAAGAGACAGAAGGGCTATGTGGCTCGTTGGTGCGAGCAGAACGGGATTGCCAAGGAGCATGGGCATGCTATTCGTTGTGCCATCAATGGGTGGGGATGTAGGGCTGAAGTACCCGAAGAGGCAAGATCTTTTGTTCAACAACAACGAGAGTTACTTGGTACCGAAGAAGATGGCATTACGCTGACATGGCTTGGAACCCACATGGAGAAGGTGGTGAGGTACTTCTACCACATCCTCCAGTTCATGGAAACATTGGAGAATGGGAAGCGTTTTACGCTCGCCCCTCTTTGTCGCATCAAGTGCCACTACCTGACGATAGATACCACCGTCTTATGGGAGATGATGAAGAACGTAGGACTGACGAACGCCAACAAGGCGGACTTCATGGCATTGCGGGATGAGCACTTTGGTAGCGTATTCAAGCTAAAAGGTTTGTGTTCGGGAAAGTTTAGCCACATGGTAGAGACCGATGGCGTGTCCGCGTGCTTCCACTTCCGCGTCCCAAAAGTAGTGAGTGATGTGGGAAACCGCCAACTGAAGAAGGCAGAAAGGGTGATTGCCATTGACCCTGGTCGCACCAACCTGATGTTTGGAGTGGAAGAGCTTTCCGATGGGAAGACGAAGTCCTATAAGCTCACCCGTGGGGAGTACTATACCTCGGCAGGAATGAAAACTGCCAATCGCAAGGCTGCCAAGTGGGAAGCAGACATTGCGGAAGCTGAGTTGGCGTACCGCCAGACCAGTCCCAAAACAATCCAAGAAGATACATGGGACAAGTTTCTTGCGGATTATGTATCTGTCTATGCCACCCTATGGGATGCGAAGACCGCCAAGAAGTGGGGCAGGGAACGCTTCCGTGTCTATTGCCTGAAACGAAAAACGTTGGACACCTTCTTCCAGAATATGAATGGTGAAGTGAAGCCAGTGATTGCTTATGGGGCTGCAAAGTTCAACCCTACCTCCAAAAACGAGCTGTCTGCTCCCACAACCTATGTAAGTAAGAGGTGTGCCAAGCACTTCTCTACCATCTTCGTGGATGAGTACAATACAACCAAGGTTTGCCACTGCTGTGATGAACGTCTCTGTCCCGTGATGAAAGACGCACGGGAGGTCAGGGGACTGCGATGGTGTTGTTCCACCAAGTGTCGCACTTTCCTGAACAGGGACATGAACGCAGCCCTGAACATCCTCCGATGCTTCAGGTCAGGCACAAACCGCCCCTACAGTTTGGCTCGCAACTCTGGTATTGTTTCAAAGCCTGCCAAGGCGATGAAACTGTACTGACAAGGTGAGCTGAAGGCG
>Ga0181592_10000636_pt1 | contig 27132 bp, 28 predicted proteins | sample 071ome_20_FD_133755 | JGI IMG/M metagenome (GOLD analysis project Ga0181592, IMG submission 133755) | Coastal salt marsh microbial communities from the Groves Creek Marsh, Skidaway Island, Georgia - 071412BT metaG (megahit assembly) | ecosystem: Environmental > Aquatic > Marine > Intertidal...
GAGGTCATGCCCGCTGCCATGGCGCTCGAAGGGACGGGCCAGTGGGAACCGAACGCGGACCCCGTGCCGACCCAGGCGGCGGAGTAGATTTTATATGAACAGAGTCCCCTCCCCCTTGAGGGGTAGGGGATAAGAGTTGGCGTGTTCGAACGGCCGGCCTACCGCGTCGGTACCGGCTGGTCGCCCGAATAGTCGTAGAAACCCTTGCCCGATTTGCGCCCCAGCCAGCCGGCTTCGACGTATTTCACCAGCAGGGGGCACGGGCGGTACTTGGTGTCGGCCAGGCCGTCATACAGCACCTGCATCACCGCCAGGCACGTATCGAGGCCGATGAAATCGGCCAGTTCCAGCGGGCCCATCGGATGGTTGGCGCCGAGCTTCAACGCGATGTCGATATCCTTTACCGAGCCGACGCCTTCGTGCAGCGTGTACACGGCTTCATTGATCATCGGCAGCAGGATGCGGTTGACGATGAAGGCAGGGAAATCTTCCGAGATCACGGGCGTCTTGCCCATCCGGTAGGTCAGGCCTTCGACCACCTTATGCGTGGCGTCGTCGGTGGCGATGCCGGGGATCAACTCGACCAGCTGCATGATCGGCACCGGGTTCATGAAATGCATGCCCATGAACTTTTCCGGCCGGTCGGTGGTCGCGCCGAGGCGCGTGATTGAAATCGACGAAGTATTCGATGCGATAATGGCGTCGTCGCGCAGCGACGGAATGACCGCCTTGTAAATTTCACGCTTGATGGCTTCGTCTTCGGTTGCGGCCTCGATCACGACGTCGCAGTCGCCGAGCGCGGCCGCGTCGGTCGACGTGGTCAGCCGGTCGAGCGCATCCTGCTTGTCGGCGGCGCTGATCTTCTCGCGGCTGACCTGGCGTTCCAGGTTCTTGTCGATGGTGGCGATCGCCCTGTCTAGCTGTTCCTGGCCGATGTCGTTGAGCACGACATTAATGCCGGTGGTCGCTGCGACATGCGCGATGCCGGACCCCATCTGTCCGGCACCAATGACGCCGATCTGTTTGATGCCGAGTGCCTCGGGCGTCGCGCCCGGATCCTGAATATCAGTCATGTAAAACTCCTCTGCTGACTCCCTGTCACAGATTTTTTGTTGAATACGCCCGCGATTGTTTACCGCGGTTTGATGTCCTGTTTTTCCAGTTCTGCGTCCAGTTCGGGGACGAGCTTGAACAGATCGCCGACGATGCCGTAATCGGCGACCGAAAAGATCGGCGCCTCTTCGTCCTTGTTGATCGCGACGATGACCTTGGAATCCTTCATGCCCGCCAGATGCTGGATGGCGCCTGAAATCCCGACCGCGATGTACAGCTCCGGCGCGACGACCTTGCCGGTCTGTCCGACCTGGTAGTCGTTAGGCTTGTAGCCGGCATCGACCGCGGCGCGCGACGCGCCGACGGCAGCGCCCAGTTTGTCGGCGACTTTTTCGATGATCTCGAAATTCTCGCCCGACTGCATGCCGCGCCCGCCGGAGATGATCACCCGGGCGGCGGTTAGTTCGGGGCGTTCGGATTTGGTCAGTTCCTGGCCGATGAAGCTCGTCAGGCAGGGGTCCTCCGCCCCATCGACAGATTCAACGGCGGCCGATCCACCCTCGGCCTCCGCCGCGGCGAACGCGGTGCCCCGGACGGTGATCACCTTCACCGAATCCGTGGACTGCACGGTCGCCATGGCGTTGCCGGCATAGATCGGACGGACGAACGTGTCGCCGGAAACGACTTCGACGATGTCGGAAATCTGTGCCACGTCCAGTAGGGCGGCGACGCGCGGGGCGACGTTCTTGCCGGTGGTGTTGGACGGGAAAAGAATGTGGCTGTAATTGCCTGCGTGGGCGACGACCACCGGGGCCAGCGCTTCGGCCAGCTGGTGCTCGTAGGCGGCTCCGTCGACATGCAGGACCTTGGCGACGCCTGCGATTTTGCCGGCTGTTTCGGCGGCCGCACCGGCGTTGTGTCCCGCGACCAGTACGTGCACGTCGGCATCGATGGCGGCCGCGGCGGTGACGGTGTTGAGAACGATGGGAACGATTGCCGAATTGTCGTGATCGGCGACGACGAGAACAGCCATCAGATGACCCCCGCTTCGTTTTTCAGCTTGTCGACCAGTTCGGCGACGGTTTCGACCTTGATCCCGCCCTCGCGCTTCGGCGGCTCGGTGACTTTCAGCGTCGTCAGACGCGGCGCGATATCGACACCCAGTTCGTCCGGCGTCATCTCTGCGATTTCCTTTTTCTTCGCCTTCATGATGTTGGGCAGCGACGCGTAGCGAGGCTCGTTCAGGCGCAGGTCCGTTGTTACCACCGCGGGCAGGGTGATGGCGATGGTCTGCAGTCCGCCGTCGACTTCGCGGGTGACGTTGGCCTTGCCGTCCTGCAGCACGATCTCGGACGCGAACGTGCCCTGCGACCAGCCCAGCAGGCCCGCCAGCATCTGGCCGGTCTGGTTGGAATCGTCGTCGATGGCCTGCTTGCCCAGGATCACCGCGTCGGGCGATTCCTGCTCGACGATTTTGGCCAGCAGCTTGGCGACCGCCAGCGGCTGCAGCTCATCGTCGGTCTTCACGTGAATGCCGCGATCGCAGCCCATGGCCAGCGCCGTGCGGATCGTTTCCTGGCACTGCTGCACGCCCATGGAGACGGCGACTACTTCGGTTGCGGTGCCGGCTTCCAGCAGGCGGACGGCTTCCTCGACGGCGATTTCGTCGAACGGGTTCATGGACATCTTGACGTTGGCGGTCTCAACGCCGGTTTCGTCGCCCTTGACGCGAACCTTGACGTTGTAATCGATCACCCGCTTGACGGCGACGAGCAGTTTCATCGGTCAGACTCTCTCAATCTGGGGGCAGCCATCTGTAGGTTTCGGGTCTTCCCGGGCGCGTTTCGCTGCCACTCGGGATGCGGACGGAAAGACTTATTTCGCAAGTGCGAAAACTAACTCAGTGGCGTCCGATGTCAAGTTTCGCTCGGGTATGCTGCAATGCGAAGGGCTGGGGTGGGTATTCAGTATATTTAGTCCCCTCCCCCTTGAGGGGAAGGGTTAGGGAGAGGGTGATCTGTCCCGCCGATGACTGTCAGCTTGAGAGGACGTCCCCCTCTCCCTAACCCTCTCGCAGGGGCGAGGGGATTAATAAGGTTTAGCTTTCCTCATCCTGAGGCTGAGGTCGTGAAGCGAACGAGAGCAAAGCGGCGTCTCGAAGGATCACTTCGCCGAAAACAGGAACAGCAGCGCCAGCAGCACAATGGCGCCGAACTGCAGGATCACCCGGGCGCGCATGAATTTGTTGGAATGCCTGGCGTTGAAGTCGCCGCCGCGGACCATGGAAATCAGCCCCAGCGCCAGCGCGCCCAGCGTGGCGATCATGACGACGACGATCAGGATGGGAAGAACGGTATTCATGGACGGAATATGATCCGGATGCGCGGAAGTGGCAATGCGGCGTTTTGGTCGGTTAAACCGACAGCACTTCCCACAATTTCCCTTCCACCTCGCCGCGCGGCACGACGAAGCGGTCGTGGTCGTCCTCGGTCATCCATTTCACGATGGCGTCTTCGTAGGACGGCCGCGCCTGAACGCGGTCGAACCAGTCGCTGACATTCGGGCGGTTGCGGGTCCACAGGCTGTCCATGCAGATCAGACTTAGCCGGTTGACGTAGGGAATTATGCAGATATCGGCGAAGCCGAAATCGCGCCCGCCCAGCCAGGGCGTTTCCGAAAGCTGGCGCTCCATATCGTCGAACGCGGCATCGTATTGCCGGACGGCGGCGCCGACGCGCGGCGCGTCGAGGCCCATTTCGATGCAGTCGCGCTGGATTTCGCGGCGCTCCGGGTTGGGATTGCGGGCGTAACGCGCCTCCCGTTCTTCCGGCGTCATGGTGGCGAGGAAATGTTTGCGGTTGGCGGTCGCGAAAGTGACCGTCGTGCAGCCGGGGTGAAGAAATTCGTCGACCCGCTTCATCCACAATCGCGTCTGCGCCCGCATCCATGGATCGTCGGGCATCAGGGCCGGCGCGGGCTCGGTTTCTTCCAGGTAGAACATGATGACCGAGGATTCGGTGATGATCCGGTCGCCGTCGATCAGGGTCGGCACGACGGCCTTGGGGTTCAGTTTCAGATAGGCGGGATCGTGCTGGTCGCCCGCCTGCAGGTTGAGCAGCTCGCTCTCGAAGGAAAGGCCCTTTTCGTAAAGCACCAGCCGCTCCTTGGCCGCGCATACGGATGTCGTTCCGTGATACAGTTTAAGCATTCGCACATCCCGCATCCATCGCCGTTCGGATCATGAGTTTCCTTGACCATATCGCTTTGTGCAATACGCACGACCTGTCCAACTACGTATCGCTGGTGGTCGCTGGTGATGCGGTCGGGCATATCCGGAAAGATAATCTGGCCCATTTAGACCGCTTCCCCGACGTCTTCGTGCGCTCGGACCAAAGTGTCTCGCTCGCACCGAATATTGAATCCTACGAAGACCGCACCGCCGCGGTCGACATGGTCGTCCGCGCGCTGTTCGAGGACGGCGTGCTGACCGGCTGGCGGGGCGAGCCTTACCCGGTCGGCGGACAGTGGGGCGGCCCGCATGCTTTCGAGGTCGAACGCGCCGCTGCTCCGTTCTTCGGCGCGCGAGCCTACGGTGTGCATATCAACGGCTATGTCAGAAAAGAAAACGGCCTCCATATGTGGATCGCGCGCCGGGCCGACGACCGTCCGGTTTGCCCCGGCCAGCTCGACAACATGATCGCCGGCGGCCAGCCGGTGACGCTCAGTCTGAAGGAAAACGTCATCAAGGAAGCAGGGGAAGAAGCCGGCGTGCCGCCGGATCTGGCCGCCACCGCGCTGCCGACCGGGGCGATTACCTATTGTGCGGAAAGCGACATCGGCCTGAAGCCCGACATCATGTTCTGCTGGGACCTGGAGCTACCGGCGGATTTCATGCCGTTGAACGCCGACGGCGAGATCGCCGAATTCCGCCTGCTTCCTGCGGCCGAGGTGATGGAGATCGTCGACACGACGTTCGACTTCAAGTTCAACTGCAATCTGGTAATCGTCGATTTCTGCATCCGCCACGGGATCCTGCCGCCGGAGCATCCCGATTACGAAACGATTTTGAAAGGATTGCGGCGTTAGACTGCCGCCCGTGGGTCCGGAAAAGGGACCGGGCCGCGAAAAATACAGGTATTTTATTGACTTAGAGGCCGCATAGGCCCATATACCGCTCGTTAGTTGTCTCGCGATAGCGCGAAGTGCCGCCCAAGGGCGGTATCATTTCCCGGGAACAAATAAGCAAAAACACCTCGTGCCGGCCGCGCCCGGTACCCGGAAATAGCCCGTGCCGGATGGCGTTGAATACGCCCGGAATAAATGCACGCGGCAGAAAGAAGTAACTTAGTGACCAGTATTAATTTCTCGGATCTCGGCTTGTCCGACCCGATCCTGCGTGCCTTGGCGGCCCGTAATCACGTAACCCCCACCCCCATCCAGGCGGAGGCCATTCCCGGCCTGATGCAGGGCCGCGACATGCTGGGCATCGCCCAGACCGGCACCGGCAAGACCGGCGCCTTCGCGCTGCCCGTCCTCCACAAGTTCCGCGATCCGCGGCCCAAGGAAAACATCCGCCGCCCGCGGGCGCTGGTTCTGGCGCCGACGCGCGAACTGGCGATCCAGATCGGCGAGGAATTCGAGGCCTATGCCGCGCAGATGAAACTGCGCCAGACCGTGATCTTCGGCGGCGTGAAGGAAAACCGCCAGATCAGCGCGCTGAAACGCGGGCTCGATATCGTCATCGCGACGCCGGGCCGCTTGCTCGATCTCTACGGGCGCAACTTCGTCGATCTGTCAGGCATCGAATATTTCGTCCTCGACGAGGCCGACCGCATGCTCGACATGGGTTTCGTCCGTGACGTGCGGAAGATCGTCGCCGGCTTGCCGAAAGACCGGCAGTCGCTGCTGTTCTCGGCCACCATGCCGAACGAGATCGCAACACTGTCGAAAGAACTGCTGCGCGATCCGCTGCGGATCGAAGTCACGCCGCAGGCGACGCCGGTCGACCGTATCGAGCAATCGGTGCGTCACGTTTCCGCCGGCGGCGGCAAGACCCAGGCGCTCAGCGACGTGTTCGCCGATCCCGAACTGTCGCGGGTGATCGTGTTCACCCGGACAAAGCACCGGGCCAACCGTGTCGCCGAGCAACTCGACAAGATCGGCGTGCCGGCGGCCGCGATCCACGGCAACAAATCCCAGGCCGCCCGCCAGAAGGCGCTGAAACGGTTCAGCGCCGGCCAGTGCCGTGTGCTGGTGGCGACCGATATCGCCGCCCGCGGGATCGACATCGACGGCGTGACCCATGTCATCAACTACGAGCTGCCGAATGAGCCGGAAAGCTACGTTCACCGCATCGGGCGGACGGCGCGAGCCGGCGCCAGCGGCGTCGCCATCGCGTTCTGCGATCCGTCGGAACGCAAATACCTGCGCGATATCGAACGCCTGCTGAAAATGTCGTTGACGGTGGTCGGCGACGGGCCGCAGGGCGAGGAACAGGCCCCGCCGAAACGCCAGGGCCACGGTGGCGGCAAAGGCCGGGGTGGCAAAGGCGGTGGACACCGCCAGGGCCAGCGTCCGGCCAATTCCAACGGCAAACCCCGGCGCCGCGGCGCGAAACGGGGCGGCCGCAATCGCCAGAAAGCGGCGTAGAGCCGTTTAGCGATACGTTCCCGCCGCGAGGCGGACAGCAAAACAGACATACGACCCGGCTGCGCCTTCGCGCGGCCGGCAACCGCTTGGCACGGCCGGGCACGACGCGCCCGCGAAAGGGAAAACAATGACAGACGGTCTCCGGCGGCGAACGTGGTGCGGGCTTGGCGTGCTCTGCCTTTTTCTGACGGTCTCCGTCGGCGCGCTGGCGCAATCCGCCGCCCCGGACAACTCGCAGAAGAGCCGGTATGGCGACGGCTGGACCTGTAATCCCGGGTACCAGGAAGTGAACCTGCAATGCGTCAAGCTGGTCGTCCCGGCGAATGCGTATCGAAACGGCTCTGCCTATGGACGGGGTTGGAGCTGTCTCCGGGGATTTCTGACAGTCGGCGACGGATGTGTACGGATCCGAATTCCTGAAAACGCTTACCTGGATTCAAACGGCGATGGCTGGTCCTGCGATCGCGGGTACCGACAGCGCGAAGACGGGTGCGTCCGGGTTCGCGTGCCCGCTCACGGGTATCTCAACGTGTCGGGAGCGGATTTCGAGTGCCTGCGCGGGTACCGGCAGGTCGATCAGGATTGCGTCGAGATCCGTATGCCCGAAAACGCGTATCTGGACGATTCGTCCTACGGACCCGGCTGGCGGTGCGAACGCGGATATTCTCAGCAGGCCGAAACCTGCGTCGCTATACGATTGCCCGACAACGCCAATCTCGACCATTCGGGCAACGGCTGGGAATGCAGTCCTCCCTTCGAACAGCGCGGCCAGCGCTGCCGGCTTCAGCAACCGCTGTAAACACTACCCCTCGAACCCGGTCATGTTTACGACCTCTTCCGGCGTGTAGCCGCTTTCGCGCAGCGCGCGGATCGTCATGTCCTGGTCGCGTTTGGCCAGCCGGCGCCCTGTGGTGTCGCGGATCAGACGGTGATGGTTGTAGCCCGGCGGCGTATAGTCCAGCAGGCCCTGCAACAGACGATGCACGTCGGTCGACGGCGCCAGGTCGGCGCCGCGTGTGACCATGGTGACGCCCTGCAGGTGATCGTCCACCGTGACCGCCAGGTGATAGCTGGTCGGCACGTCCTTGCGCGCCAGTACCACGTCGCCGAACCGTTCCGGCTTGCCTTTGACCAGCCCCTGATTCTCGTCTTTCCAGGCCAGCGGGCCGGCGATGGCCGCCGCGCCCTGCATGTCGAGTCGGCGGACATGGGCATCGCCGGCGTCGATCCGGTCTTCACGCTTTTCGTCGGACAGTTTTTTGCAGATTCCGGGATAGACCGGTCCTTCCGGACCGTGCGGCGCATGGCCGGACTGTTCGATCTCGGTCTTGATTTCCGACCGGGTGCAGAAACAAGGATACAGAAGCCCCTTGATTTCGAGCTTGCGCAGCGCCTTGTCGTAATCTTCCATGTGTTCCGACTGCTTTCGGACCGGCGTTTCCCAGTCCAGCCCCAGCCATGCCAGATCTTCCAGGATGGCGTCGGTGAATTCCGGCTTGCAGCGCACCGGATCGATGTCTTCGATCCGAAGGTGGAACGTGCCGTTCCTGCCGCGGGCATGGAAGGCGGTCAGGGCTGAAAACGCGTGTCCGATATGAAGATAGCCGGTCGGGCTCGGCGCGAACCGCGTGACCTGACCTGCCTTGCTGCTTTTTGCCATGACATCACTTCTGTGAGATAGAGACGGGACCCTCGAACAGGCGGCATCCCATGACCTCCCGACTTACCGCCGAGACGTTTAACAAAGCGTTAACCATACTCGCAAAGCGCGATCCGGACCTGGGAAAAATAATCGCCGGTTTCGGCGATCCGCCGATATGGCATCGTCCCGGCGGGTATCGCACGCTGGTGCTGCTGATCCTCGAACAGCAGGTGTCGCTGGCCTCGGCCCGCGCGGCGTTCGACCGGCTGACGGCCGCCGCGGGAAAACTGACGCCCGAGCGCGCGCTGGAGCTTGGCGATCAGGATTTCCGCGGCGCCGGCGTCAGCCGTCAGAAAACGCGCTATATCCGGCATTTGTCGGAATGCATCCTCGACAAGTCGCTGCGTATCGGCCGCCTTCCGTATCTGGACGACGACGCCGTGCGCGACCACCTGACGCAGGTCAAGGGGATCGGCGCCTGGACCGCGGACGTTTACCTGCTGATGAGCCTGCAACGGCCCGACGTGTGGCCGGTCGGCGACATCGCGCTGCAGGCGGCGGCGCATGAAATAAAGGGTCTTGATGCCCGCCCCGGCCCCGAGGAACTGACGGCGATCGGCGAACAGTGGCGGCCATGGCGCAGCGTCGCCGCGCGTATTCTGTGGCACCATTATCTGAGTACGCCCCGATCGAGAACGGCGCGATTGAGCAACCGGGCCAAAAAATGATATCGACGTCCTTCACCCCGAACCTAGGGATATCCCAATGACCGACCTACCCGAGCTCTCCGGCCCCGAAGCCGGCCCCGCATCCGGCGGCCCCGCGAAACAGCTGATCGTTTTCGTGCACGGCTACGGCGCCGATGGAAACGATCTGATTTCGCTCGGCCAGTATTTCGCGCAGGTCGCGCCCGACGCCGCGTTTATTTCTCCCAATGCACCGTATCGCTGCGACGGCTCGCCGTTCGGCTATCAATGGTACGACGTCTGGATGCAGGACCGTGACGAGCGGCTCGCCGCGATCCGGTCGACGGCCGCTATTTTCGATAACTTCATCGACGGGCAGCTGGCGCGCCACAGCCTGACCGAGAAAGACCTGGTGCTGGTCGGGTTCTCGCAGGGGACCATGATGTCGCTGTTCACCGCGCCGCGCCGCGAAAAAGCGGTGGCAGGCATCGTCGGCTACTCCGGCCGCATGGAAGCGCCCGACCTGCTGAAGGACGAGATCCGATCGAAGCCGCCGGTGGTGATGGTGCACGGCGATTCCGACGAATTGCTGGCCGTCTCGGAAATGGAAACCGCGGCCGCCGCGCTGCGCGAAAACGGGGTCGAGATCGATACCCATGTCCGCCCCGGGCTCGGCCACGGGATCGACGAGCAGGGTATCCGGATCGGGCTGGAGTTCGTCCGCAAGGTGCTGGGGACATAACCCCCTGACCACTATATCCGGTAGGCATGTGGATAAGATTTCACAAAATCTTCATGCCTCGCCGGTTGCCCTCGATTTCAGGGGGCGTTACCCTTACCGCGATATGAACGTCCATCCGACAGCCTGCCGGTCCGACAGACCGCGCAATTTTGGGACTGCCCTGTGAAGGGGGACTCCCCCGCGCTGGTGCTCAACGCCGATTTTCGGCCGCTCAGTTATTTTCCCCTGTCGATCTGGTCCTGGCAGGATGCCGTGAAAGCGGTGTTTCTCGACCGGGTGAACATCGTTTCCGAATACGAAGAAGAAGTCCGTTCGCCGAATTTCTCCATGCGCCTGCCCAGCGTGATCGCGCTCAAACAATACGTGCCGCTGTCGCGGCGGCCGGCGTTCACCCGGTTCAACGTGTTCCTGCGCGACCGCTTCGCCTGCCAGTATTGCGGCGTCGCGCCGGGTACGTCCGAACTGACCTTCGATCACGTTATCCCGAGATCCCGCGGCGGTCACACCGCCTGGGACAACGTCGTCGCCGCCTGTTCCGACTGCAATCTGGTCAAGGGCAACAAGATGCCGCGTGATTGCGGCATGATCCCTGCGGTCGCCCCGATCGAGCCGACGAATTACCAGCTGCAGAGCAACGGCCGGTCTTTTCCGCCCGATTATCTGCACGAAAGCTGGCGCGACTTCCTGTACTGGGACAGCGAACTGGAACAGAGCTGATATTCCGCGTGCTGCCTGGGAGCATCACCCGCTAGCGCGGGTCCTCCGCCTCCGCATAGTAAAACCGGCTTTTCCCCGTCGAACCGCATTTGCTGCAGGTCAGCCGCCGTTCGAGCATGGGCAATGTTGCGTCCCGGAGGTGCGGCGCAAGCCGCCATCGCAGACTGCGCGGGCGTTTGATCTTGCCGAAATGGCAGACGCTGCAGACGGCAACCAGCCGGTCGCCGTCGCGAAAATGGCTTAGCGTCAACGTCGCCCGCAGGGCGGCTTTTTCGTCGTTGGACAACTTCGCGATCTGAAACCGCGCCCAGATACCATCACTACGCATATAAGAACAAAAAAGGAACATATATCGGGAGTCAACATGCCGCCAATCCCCACATTAAAAATTTGTAATCCGGCGGACAGGCGGTTGTAAGGCCCCGGTTTCCATATTCGACATCAGACGCACCCCTCAACCAAGGAGCAAGAAGATGTCGACCAACCGAAAGAGCAGAACCGTCACGGCCATTGCCGCACTGGGTGCCGTGGCAATTACGGGCGCCGCCGCCGGCGTGCTGTCCAGCAAGCAGCTTGCCGCCTCCACGGCGCTGACCGCGCCGGCGAAAGCGGTCGCCGACAGCACTCTGCCGGCCAGTTTCTCCGAGATCATCGACCGGGTCGGACCGGCCGTGGTGTCCATCCGCGTGACCGGACGCGCTCCGCAGGGCACCGCGCAGATGCCGGAAATCCCGGAACCGTTCAAACGCTTCTTCGGCGAGAATTTCGGCTTTCAGTTCGGCAACCCCGGACCGGGAACCCCGCGCCGCGCGCCCCGCGTCCAAGGCATGGGATCCGGCTTTTTCATCGACGCCGACGGACATGTCGTGACCAACAACCACGTCATCGGCGACGCCGACAGAATCGAGGTCATGATGAAAGACGGGGAAACCCATGAAGCGACGCTGGTCGGCCGGGACCCCAAAACCGATCTCGCATTGCTGAAGGTGACTTCGGACAGGAGGTTCCCGTTCGTCCGGTTCGGCAAATCTGCCGATGCCAAGGTCGGCGACTGGGTCATCGCGCTGGGCAGTCCGTTCGGCCTTGGCCACACCGCGACCACCGGCATCGTGTCGGCGCGGGGGCGCGATATCGGCGCCGGCCCGTATGACGATTTCCTGCAGATCGATGCACCCATCAACAAGGGCAACTCGGGCGGGCCGACCTTCAACGTTCGCGGCGAGGTGATCGGCGTGAACACCGCGATCATTTCGCCCACCGGCGTCAGCGCGGGGATAGGCTTCGCGGTGCCCTCCGACATGGCGAAGTCGGTCATCGCGCAGCTGAAGGACAAGGGCGCGGTGTCGCGCGGCTGGCTGGGCGTCAACATCCAGCAGGTCACGAAAGACCTCGCCGCCGGGCTTGGCATGAAGAAACCGGAAGGCGCGCTGGTCGCGAACGTGACCGAGGACAGCCCCGCGGCGAAGGCAGGGCTGAAGGCCGGTGACGTCATTGTCGCGGTTGAAGGCGAACGCATCGAAAAGATGCGCGAACTGCCGCGCCGGGTTGCCGGTCTGGCCGCCGGAGAAAGCGCCGGGTTCCGGATCGTCCGCAACGGCCGCGAACGCACGCTCGACGTGGTAATCGGCAGGATGCCCGGCCCGGAAAAGGCCGCGGCGGCCAGCCCGGACGAATCGGCGGCACCCCGCTTCGGCATGTCTCTGACGGCGGTCGACGACCGGACGCGGGCGCGGTTCGGGATCGGCAGGGATGTCGAGGGCGCGGTCGTCGTCGCGGTCGATACCGGCAGCATCGCGGCTGAAAAAGGCATCCGGCCGGGCGACGTGGTCCGCCGGATATCCGGGCAGGAAATTTCCGGTCCGGGTGACGTATCCCGGCTTCTTGCGAAAGCCGCCGAACAGGCAAAGGGCAAGAAACGAAAAGCGGTGCTCGTTCTGGTCAACCGGAAAGGCAACGACCGCTATATCGCGCTGCCGCTGCGTGACGCCTGACCGGCATCACGTTTCTGCAGTAAGAGAAGTCGGCGCTTACGCCCACGGGCGCCGACTTTCTTTTGTGGTTGCCGTTTGCCCGTCGAAGCAGAACAATGGCTTCATATCGGAACCCGGCACCCCCCGACATACATAACGAGGCACGACATGACACTCAAAACGGTTGCAATCCTCAGCCCCGGCGACATGGGCGAAGGGGTCGGTGCGTCCCTCAGGGGTCAGGGCATTGACGTGATCACGGTCCTGGCCGGGCGCAGCGACGAAACCCGAATGCGGGCGGAGCGGTCCGGATTCCGCGACGTCGCGGATTTTGATGCACTGGTGACCGAGGCCGATCTGGTGTTGTCGATCATGCCGCCGGAGCGGGCAGAGGCGATCGCCGCCGATGTCGCCGCCGCGATGAAACGTACCGGCAAAACGCCGCCCATCGCGGACATGAATGCCGTCGCGCCGACCACGGCAACGCGGATTGCCGCCGTGATCGCAGACGCGGGCGCCGGTTTCATCGATGGCGGCATCATCGGCTGGCCGCCGCTGAAGAGCGACAAGGACACCAAGCTCTATGTCTCCGGTCCCGATGCGGCGTTGATGGATCAACTGGACGGCAACGGCAAGAAAGTGATTCAGCTCGGCGACGAAATCGGCCGCGCTTCGGCGGTGAAAATGGTCTACGCCTCGGTCACCAAGGGCACGGATTCCCTGCTGACAGCCGCCTATACGGCGGCAGAGGCACTCGGCATCCGCGAAATCCTCGAAGCCGAATGGGAGAAGAGCCAGCCGGATGCGCTCGACCGCATGCGCCGTCGTGTGCCGGTACTGCCGGCGGATGCCGGGCGCTGGATCGGAGAGATGGAGCAGATCGCCGAAACCTATGCCTCCGTCGGCATTACGCCCAATTACCACAAGGGGGCCGCCGATATGTACCGGCTGCTGGATTCGACCCCGTTCGGCCGCGAAAGCCGCGAAACCATCGACAAATCCCGCTCCATGCAGGACTCGGTGAAAGTCTACGTCCGGTATCTGAACGCCGACAAAGCGGCGGAATAGGTAATCCGGTCTCGGTGGGAGAGCGTATTCCCTTTTTCAGTGTTCCGCAGCGCCACAACCGGGAAAGGATGCGCGTGACGGCCGATCTCTATGTTGGCGAGGTAATGCACCGCCGGTCGCGGCCGAAGGCGTATGAATTCGTCTACCGGGTATTCAATATCGTGGTCGATATCGACACACTGGACGACGATGCGCGCCTGCGGCGGCTGTTTTCCTATAACCGGTTCAATCTGTTTTCGCTCTTCGACAGGGATCACGGCGCGCGCGACGGTTCGCCGCTGCGCCCCTGGGTCGAAAAGCATCTCGCCGACGCAGGCCTGAGCCACGCCGCGGCCAGCATCCGCCTGCTCTGCATGCCGCGCGTGCTTGGCTACGTGTTCGATCCAATCTCGATCTATTACTGTTCGGACGCCGATGGGAATCTTGCCGCCGTCCTGTACGAGGTGAAGAATACCTTTGGCGACCAGCACGGTTACCTGTTTCCGGTCGAACCGGGGACCGACGCGCCGCAGGATCATATCGCCGACAAGATATTTCACGTCTCGCCGCTGATCGCGATGAATGCGAAATATCGCATCCGCACGACGTCGCCCGACGACCGGCTTGCCGTGCTTATCCGCGAATCTGACGACGAGGGCGAATTCCTGGTGGCGACACTGACCGGCGATCGGCGGGACATGACGGACGCGGCCCTGCTGGGCCGGTTTTTCCGTATCCCGTTTCTGACGCTGAAAATCATGGTCGCCATTCATTTCGAAGCTATCCGCCTGATGCTGCGCGGCGTGAAATACACCACCCGACCTGAACCGCCGGCGGAGGAGGTTTCCCTGCCGCCGCCCCGCCGGGACGCCGCCTGATGGAGGGAAGGCTCAATCTCGAAGGCCGGCTGCGTGCCGGGGTGCTCGATATCGATCTGCCCAATGGCCGGACCGTTCATCTGACCGGGAAGCAGGACGGACCGTCCGCGCAGCTGACCCTGCACCGCTGGCGCGCCCTGCGGCGTTTTTTCGGCGGCGGCACGGTCGGGTTCGGCGAATCCTTCATGGACGGCGACTGGGATTCCCCCGATCTGCCGAAAGTGATCGAACTGGCGGCGAGAAACCTGCCGCGCCGGCCGATGACGTTCCGGTCGCTTTCGCCGTGGCGCCTGGGCGACCGGGTGCGCCACGTGCTGCGTCCCAACACGCCGGACGGCTCGAAACAGAACATCGCCGCGCATTACGACCTCGGCAACGATTTCTATGCGTTGTGGCTGGATCCTGGCATGACATATTCGTCCGCCGTGTTCGCCCGTGGCGCCAAAGATCTCGAAAGCGCGCAGGCGGAAAAGAACCGGCGCCTGCTGGATCTCGCCGGCGTCAAACCCGGCGACCGGGTGCTGGAAATCGGCTGCGGCTGGGGCGGGTTCGCGCTGCAGGCCGCCCGCCACCGCGGCGCGCGCGTGACCGCCATCACCGTTAGCCGGGCACAGCACGACTCGGCCCGGAGACGGGTACAGGAAGCAGGTTTGTGCGAGCAGGTCGATATCCGGCTGTGCGACTATCGCGATCTCGACGGCGAATGGGATCACGCCGTGTCGATCGAAATGATCGAAGCGGTCGGCGAAAAATACTGGGGCATTTATTTCGACCGCGTGTCTGCCAGCGTGAAACCGGGCGGCACTTTCGCGCTTCAGGCCATCGTGATCGAGAACGAACGCTTCGATGCCTATCGCCGCAGCGCTGATTTCATCCAAAAACATATTTTCCCGGGGGGTGCGCTGCTCAGCCCCAATGTGCTGCATGATCGCGCTGCCACCGCGGGTTTTCACTGGAAAACCGCCGCCGGTTACGGGCTCGACTATGCTGAAACCCTGGCGTGCTGGCGAGGGCGGTTCGAAAGCGCAGCGGACGAAGTGACCTCGCTCGGCTTTGATGAACGGTTCAGGCGTTGCTGGTCGTTCTATCTGGCCTATTGTGAAGGCGGGTTCCGGGCTGGGAATATCGATGTACTTCAGGTGGCGCTGGCGAGGAAATAACGTTTCATCCTCTAATCACGTTTCTTAGTTATCCAGCTCATCAGTGGCAGGTAGATCGCATAGGGCAGCAGCCGCATGAATTTTACCGTCCATGTGAAGCGTTTCGGGAACGTGATTTCAAACCGGCTACTTTTCAATCCTGCGTGAAACGCCGCTGCCGCTTTGTCGACCGGCATCAGCCCCGGCATGCGAAAATCGTTTTTGTCTGTCAGCGGGGTTTCGATGAAACCTGGGTTGACGATCTGCACCTTCACGCCGTGATCGTCTAGTTCCATGTGAAGCGCTTCGCACATATTGATCAGTGCCGCTTTTGTTGCACCGTAAGCCGACGCCGTGCGCAGGCCGCGATACCCCGACACCGATCCCACCACAGCGATATGTCCGGATCGGCGCGTCACCATGCCAGGGATGAGGACATCCAGCACGCGCACGACGCCCATCCAGTTGAGGTCGATCTGCTTTGCGACCGCGTCCGCCGAGAAAATCGCACCGTCCATCGGGATATAGGTGCCCGCGTTCAACACGCAGAGATCGGGCACGCCATGCGCGCCGACGATGTTTTCGTAGGCGCTCCGCACTCCGTAATCGTCCGTCACGTCAAGCGGCACTGCGACGATTTCACCTTTCAGGCCCGCCGCCTCCGCCGCCAGCTCGGTCAACTTTTCCTTGCCCCGGGCGCTGGCCAGAACCTTGCTGCCGGCATCGGCCAGACGCAGCGCCAGCGCGCGGCCGATGCCGGTGCTGGCGCCGGTAATCCAGACGAGGGGAAAGTCGGTTGCTTGGGTCATGGCGGATACTACGCTAGCGAATGGACGATGGATCAGTGGCACTGTGATAGCATATGTCTGAAATGACCGAGCCCCGCCTGAAAACCGATCTCTGGATTCGCGCCCAGATCCGCCTGTGCGACATCAACTTCATCCCGGCGATTGTCGCGCGCCGTGGCGACGGCGATGCCGGCCAGGTGATGGTCAAACGCAATCGGCTGGACGGCACCTTCGAGGTGTTTGCCCGCACGGTGACGCTGGACGGCGCACCGGCGTGGCGCCGGGCGACCGGACCGGACCCCGTCGACGAGAACGCGGCCCGCGCCGTGATCGAGCGCGAGGCGGGTTTCGATCCGGATATTTGGGTGCTGGAAATCGAAGATGGAGACAGTGCTTACGAACTTGATGGGCCGATTGTTTAGCTGAAGTCCCCCTTAGCTCAGGGGGGAGGGAATACATTTTTAGATCATTCCGGCTCCATGTCTGACGGTTTAACCAGCGAGTCCGTACGCAGCACGATCAACTTTTCGACTGTCATGTCGCGCAGGGTGTAAGGCACGCCGCTGGTGCCAAGGCCGGATTGCCGCAGCCCGGCAAAGGGCATCCAGTCGGCGCGGAAGGCGGTATGATCGTTGACCATCACGACTGAGGCGTCCAACCGGTCGGAAATTTCCGTAGCGCGTTCGACGTCGCGCGTGAATACGGCTGCCTGGAACGCCGTCGGCAGGGAATTGGCGCGGTCCAGCGCGTCGTCTAACTTGAACCATGGATCGACGCAGACAACCGGCCCGAACACTTCTTCCGTCATCAGGCGGCAGTCCTTCGGCGCGTTGAAGATGACCGTCGGCGCGTAGATCGTATCCGAGAGTTTTTCGCCGCCGGTCAGCAACTGCCCGCCGCCATTGACCGCCTCAGTTACCCAATCGTGGACGCGGTCGACCTCCGCCGGGCGGATCAGGGGGCCGATTTCCGTCTCCGGGTCCATCGGATCGCCGATCCTTAGACCGGCCGCCTTCATGGCAAGCTGGGTGGCGAAGCGGGTGGCGATCTTGGTGTGTGTGAAGATGCGCTGCACCGACACGCAGACCTGGCCTGCGTGATAGAAGCAGCCTTTAAGGATCGCCTCGCGCACCTCGTAGACGTCGGAGTCGCCGGTCACGATCGCTGGCGCCGCACCGCCATGCTCAAGCGCGCAGCGCGTGCCGGGTGCCAGTTTCGACCGTAGCGCCCAGCCGACCTTGGCGCTGCCGATGAAGGTTAAGAAACCGACCCGGGAATCGGTCGCGAGTTTTTCGGCCAGCGCGTTATCGGAGGTGACGATCACTTGTCCCCAGTCTTTCGGCAGCCCCGCTGCGTGCAGGATATCGACGAACGCGAGACACGAGAGCGGCGTGTCCGGCGCAGGTTTGACGATAACCGGACAGCCCGCCGCCACGGCCGGCGCGACCTGGTGGACGATCAGGTTCAGCGGGTGATTGAACGCGCTGATCGCGACCACTACGCCGACCGGCTCCCTACGCGTGAACGCCATCCGGTTGCCGGTTGCAGGCGTCAGGCCCATCGGGACCACCTCGCCGGCATCTCTACGCAACGCCGCGACGGTGCTTTTGACCGTGTTGATGGCGCTGACGATCTCGGCGCGGGTATCCGTCATCGGCTTGCCGCCCTCGCAAACGGCGGTTTCGGCGAGCTGGTCGAACCTGTCTTCCATCAGGGATGCGGTGCGTTCCAGCACGGCGATGCGCGTGTGTTCCGGCAGCCATGCGGCGCGGTCCCGAAACAGCGCATACGAGCGGCCTAGCGCCGCGTCAATCTCTTCCACCGTGCTCTCGGCGACGGTATCGACCAGGGTAAGATCGATTGGATTGAATACGGCAAGGGTGTGGCTGGCTGTATCAGTGGAAGTCATCTTCTATCGCATGTGTGTGGTAGTGAAATGTAAAGACGTAGTCGGGCATCGGAAGGCTCACGCTGTCGTCAGCACGACTGGATCAGAGTATAGACCGGGATGAGCGTCCGCTGAAAAATGTTACGCTCGTTCCATGTAAACGTCGAAAGACGTCTATGCCAGAATTCTCGTACAGCGCCTGTTTCGGTCCGAATACGCTGAGGTCGCACTAATATAAGTTTCGGCTTGATCGAGCCTGCCCAGGACGAATTTCACGCTTCTCTTTCGAGACCGGAGACCCGTGCGGTTGACGGTCAGGTCGACCAGATCAATACGCGTGTTTCGCGGGTGTTTATGGCCCGAGACCGGGTCCAAACGCTCAAGCGGGCGCTGCCTTTTCATATCTGGACTTTCGCAAACCCAGAGACCGAAGACAGTTCCATGAAGAGGAAGTGTTGCTCCACCGCCAGACCGCGCCCTGTCTGTATCTCGGTGTCGTGCCCGCCACGCGGTAAGCCGACGGTTCGCTGTTAACGAACGCGCGAGGTGCGCTGGTCAAATGGCTGGTCGAGATTACGGGTTTTGATCAGGAGGCGTTTCTGTGCATGCGCGCCTATCCTGTACAAAGTTATGGCCGGGTGCAGTTCTGTTTGAGAGGGATAAAGTGATGGTCTGTACGATTCGAGTTATTTGCGGGTATACGCTGATCATATTTTATCTGGATGACCACCCCTTTTAGATCATATATGAGGTACGATCCTTGGTTCCAAAAGCTCTAAAGGATGGCTATCGGCGTTTTCGAAGCGAACGTTATGCGGTCGAGGCCTCGAAGTATCGCGAGCTTTCTGCTGGGCAGTCTCCTGCAACGATGGTCGTCGCCTGCGCCGACAGCCGCGTTGATCCGGCGACCATCTTCGCCGCATCGCCGGGCGAGCTGTTCGTGGTGCGAAATGTCGCCGCTCTTATCCCACCCTTTGAACCATCGAGCGGCTATCATGGCACGTCCGCGGCGTTGGAATACGGGGTTTCGGAACTGCGTGTGCGCGACATCGTGGTACTGGGGCACGGTCTGTGCGGTGGCATCGCCGCGTCTATTGGCGGGATGGAAGGGCAGACGCCCGGCCAGTTCATCGGTCCTTGGGTCGATCTATTGTCGCCGGTGCGAGACGAAATGCTGGCCGATGACGATGGATCTCTCACGCCGGAGCGGCGCCAGCGCCTTCTGGAATGGATGGCTGTGCTTTTTTCTATCAAGAACCTGCGTAGTTTTTCCTTTATCACAGACGCCGTTGCCGAGGGTAGTCTGCGATTGCATGGGGCCTGGTTTTCTATTGCCGATGGAGAGCTTTACTGGCTGAATGAGGGCCGAGGTACCTTTGAATTGGTAGAACCTTCTGCATAGTTACATCCGGGGTACGCCGACCAGCATTGGTCTCCGATCCGGAAAATCGGAGACCAACCTCGCAGCCTTTTAAAAAGTTCTATGTCAATTTGATGAAACATTGACATGTCCCAAGTTGTGCCACCAGGTCGGCGAAACAAAAGCACACATGATCCTCGATGCCTTGCCGCCACCAAATTGTTCTCCCTGCCGGTGCTGTTCTTCACTATTGGATTCGCGGCGCCGTTCGCAAAATTGGACCTCGGAGTGCCGCCGGCGACCGTTGCTGAGGGTATCTTTACACTTTCTATGATTGGGGGAGACTGCCAGGTTTCCACATCGACCGAAAATTCTCTATTCTATATTAAAACATTAGGAGTTAAGTTGTATCATGACAGGCGTCGAACGGGCAAACGGCCATAAACCGGCTGGCCTATCCCCACTTCACCATCCTGCGCTGGCCGACGCGCCGCGCCCCGACTCCGCGAAGCTCTCATATGATCTGAATGACGCACTGTCGGCCGTCGTGCCGTTGCAGGCACGCGCGCCGGAAGACGCGTTTTCGGCGTCTTATCTGGGTACCGAACGTGAGGGTAACGCGGTACTGATCTCCGAGGACGGATTGCTGCTGACGATCGGATATCTGATTAACGAATGCGACCTCATTACCGTTGGCACCAGGATCGGCGGCGTCGCCGAAGCACATGTAGTTGCTTACGATTACGAAACCGGATTCGGTCTGTTGCGAGCTCAAGACGATCTCGGAGTGAAGCCGCTGGAACTGGGGCATTCCGCTGCAGTCCGCGAAGGCGATACGCTGACTGTCGGCGCCCATGGAGGCGCGGCGCAGGCGCTGGCCGCCAAGGTGTCGTCGGTGCGCGAATTCGCCGGCTATTGGGAATACCTGATTTCAGGCGCAATCTTCACCGAACCGCCGCACCCCATCTGGTCCGGCGCCGCCTTGATCGATCCCGAAGGCAAGGTGGTGGGCATCGGCTCACTGTTCGTTCAGGATGCTGAGGACGAAAACGCCGACAAGCAGCCGGGCAACATGTTTGTGCCGGTAGATCTGCTGAAACCGATTTTCGAGTCCTTGATTGAAAAGGGACGTACCGAACATCCGCCGCGCCCATGGCTTGGCATTTATACGGTGGAAACCATGGGGCATCTGCTAATCACGTCGGTATCCGAACGCGGTCCGGCCGCAGACGCGGGGGTAGAGCCTGGTGATGTGCTGCTGGCGGTCAACGGTCGGGAAGTGAAATCGCTGGCAGACCTGTACCGGGAAATCTGGGGCTCCGGCGAAGCCGGCGTGCCGGTCGATCTGGCGCTGCTGCGCGACCAGAAGATGATCGAAGTGTCGGTCATCACCGTAGACCGCGGCCAGATCATGCGCCGGCCAGCCAGCCACTGAGGCGTCCACGCGCTTGTGTGGCGCGACCAGAGCCCTCTTTTCCGCCCGCAATATGGCAATTGCGTCACGTGGGCTTTACTGCCCAGACCCGACCGTGTAGAGCGCAGGGATGTCAGAAAAAAACCAAATACCTCATTATGGCGGCATAGCCGCCATCGCCGAGCGTTACGATGCGTTTATTCTCGATGTCTGGGGCGTGCTCCATGACGGCGTCAACCTGTATCCCGGCGTAGTCGACACGCTGGAAAAGCTGACCGCAGCCGACAAGCCTTTCGTCATGCTGACCAATGCGCCGCGCCGCAGTCACGCTGTGGCCGAGGCGATGATTTCCATGGGAATGCCTGAAAAATTTTGCTGCAGGATTCTGTCGTCGGGCGAAGCGACTTTTCTCGATCTTCGGGATCGCGAAGATCTGTTTTACGCAGACGTCGGCAATCGGTTACTCCATGTCGGGCCGGACCGTGATCGCAATTTGTTCGATGGGCTGGACGGGGAAGAGGTGAAACGGGTCGAAGACTGCGACCTGATTGTCAACACGGGGCCCTGGGAAGACGGCGAAACGGTTGCGGATTACGAAGACCTGCTGCAACAGGGTGCCGCGCTGAGGGTTCCGATGATCTGCGCCAATCCCGATCTGGTGGTCGTACGTGGCGGCCGCAGAATCATCTGCGCCGGATCACTGGCGGTGCGATATGAGGAACTTGGTGGCGTGGTGCGGTGGCTCGGTAAGCCGCGCGTTGAAATCTACGATTACTGTTTCCGCGAGCTGGCGGATTTCGATAAATCACGTATCGCCGCCGTCGGCGATTCGTTCCGCACTGACCTGGCCGGCGCCGTCAATGTCGGCATTGCGCCAATCTTCGTGGCGGCGGGCATTCACGCTGACGAGGTCGGCGGCTGGCCGCCTGATCCCGGGGCGCTGTCAGATCTGGCCGGAAAATGGCACGCTCGGCCCTCTGCATCCGTTCCGGCCTTTGTATGGTGATTCAGGGACAGGGTAGAGAGGGCCGGCGCGATGACGCTTACGCGGATAGCATATTTATCGATATAGATTTCGATGCCGAAGCAGTCTCGACGAGTCAACTTGTTCTATTACGATCTTCCGATGAATTTGACCGGAAAAGCGTAGCCATGAGAGGCAATTTCCGGGATATATTTACGTCGTTTTCGCGCTTTCCCGCAGGCGCCGCTGTCGATCTGAACCGTCTGATGGACAGCGGGAAATCGCAAAAGTGGTGGTCCAACTATTCCAAGGGGACCACCGTATTTTCGTGCGCAGCATCACGTCCGGCGATGAACGCCGGGCGCGTTACGTCATCAGCACCAAATACTAGGACGACGATGAGTTTTGCCGTTACGTTCAACGCTATCTCAATCACTTCGAGATGCTGCTCTAGGAGGCGAACGAATCCGATCCGTAAAACCTGCTCAGCTTGATCTTCCGTTCGGCCGACGTTGGGCAGACTTTACCTGCTGCTGGCCCGCGCTGGGGGCGGCTCAATACGAAGAAGGCGCTCACATCCTGCGAGACGTCCCTCCCGGCTTCCTGTGGATGAGGCCTGGCGGCGAAATCTGACCCGTTAGCTTTCCTCAACCCGGGAAGTCGTCTAAGAGGGCGTCCGGAAGGCCGGTGCCGCCCGAAATCAAAACGCCCTAGGAAAGCTCTTTAGTGTATGCCCTGATATTCACCGTCTTCGTCGACACCGTCGGTTTCGGCATCGTGCTGCCGCTGTTGCCGCTCTATGCACAGGAATTCGGCGCCTCGCCGGAACTGGTGACGCTGGTGGCGGTGAGTTTTACGCTGGGCCAGGCGCTGTTCGGGCCTTTCTGGGGCTGGCTGAGCGACCGGCTGGGACGCAAACCGGTATTGCTGATCACGATTACCGGCACGCTCTGCGCCTATGTTCTGCTGGCCTTCTCGACGTCGCTGATCATGCTGTTCGTCGTCCGGTTTCTGGGCGGGGCGATGGCGGCGAATATGAGCGTCGCGCATGCGCTGGTCGCCGATATCACGCGTGCCGAAGACAGGACCCGTAATATTGCCCGGCTCAGCGGGGCGGGCGGGCTCGGCTTTGTAGCCGGTCCTGCGATCGGCGGTCTGCTGGCAGGCGTCGATGTCGGCGGGTCGGCGTTCCTGTTGCCCTATCTGACGGCGGCGGTCTTTTCGGCAGTCGCGCTGGTGCTGGCGATGATCCTGATCCGCGAAACCGTGACTCCCGAACAGAAAAACCGGGCCCGGGGCGCCCGCGGTTTCGGCGCCTGGCGCGCCGCGCTGGCACACCGGCAGACGCGCCTGTTGCTGTTCCTGATGTTCGCGCCGCCCTTCGTGTTTGCCGGGGTGGAGGTGGTCATCGTGCTCTGGTCGGAACGCGCCTGGGGATGGGGACCGCAGCAAAACGGCTATTTCTATGCCTGGATGGGCGCCTGTCACGTGGTTTTGCAGTGGGTTCTGATCGGACCCCTGGCGCGGTGGATCGGGGAACGGGCGCTGATCACCCTCGGCGCCATGTCGCTCGGGGCGGGGGTTCTGCTGATGCCGCTCGCCGGCCAACCGGCGCTGCTCTATTTCGCGGCGTTTCTGATGATTCTCGGTACCTCCGGCTGCGCGTCGTCTCTCAGCAGCCTGTTGTCGCAATATGCCGATCCGTCCAGCCGCGGCGGCGTTCTGGGGCTCGGACAGGCGTTTGCAGGGTCGGGGCGGATTGCCGGCCCGGCACTGGCGGGCGTGGTTTTCGCGTCTATTGGCATCGACTGGCCGTTTTTCCTCGGCGCGGCGGCCATGGTGATCATGGCGCTGGGCAGCCGGTTTATCCTGGTACGCCGGGCGTCGGAAGTTAATGCGTCGTGACGCTTGACGGCGCCGGCCCGCTCCCTCTCCCGGCCACCCACAAGGACAATTCCATAGGTGACCGGCAGGGGGAGCGGGCGGTGCGTATCTGCGAAAGCAGATCGCAAAACAGGTGCTCAGAATCCTTGACGCCGGGGCCGATGGCGACTAAAACTTCGCGCTTTCCGGGCCGCGAACGGCCCGTTTTACGTGTTTAGCGAAGAATTTCGGGAACCAGACCATGTCCAGACGATGCGCCATGACCGGCAAGGGTGTACAGGCCGGCAACAATGTCAGCCACGCTCATAACAAGACCCGCCGCCGGTTCCTGCCCAATTTGCAGGATACGTCGCTGCTGTCCGACGCGCTGGGCAAGACCGTGCGCCTGCGCCTGTCGGCGCGCGCCATCCGCACCATCGAGCACAAGGGCGGGCTTGACGCCTATCTCCTCGGCACCGCCGATTCGAAGCTGCCGGAAGAAGCCCTGACGCTGAAGCGCAAGGTCAAGAAGGCGGTGGCCGCCGCCGGCTGATCGCGCCGCTTTCCACGCAATTGATAAGGCCCGCGATTTCGCGGGCCTTTTTCTTATTTATTGCGTGCTGGCGTAAACAGAAGAAGCGCCTGTCCGATCAATACGCCCAGCGCCCCCGCGGCGAGGATCATGTTCATCGGATTCGACGGCTCGCCCGCATTCAGGTTCCGGATCACCAGAAACAGCTGCGCCGCGGCAACATGCGCGCCGAGAAACGCCACGCAGAGCGCCGGATAGCGCAGCCACCAGATGCGTGGGTCCGGCAGCAGCATAAACAGCCCGACGACGCCGATCGCGGTTCGTTGTGTCCGGCAATAGACGCATTCGTGCACCAGCCCGGCAAGGTCGATCCACCAGGTGACGGCACAGACGGCTATCGCTAGAAACCCCAGCAGCCGCAGATTGCGGGACAGAAAACCGAGCAGGGCGTTCACTGCTAGATCACGTCGCAGACTTCGTCGAAATCGTAGCGGTACAGCCGCGGTCCCTTGATGCCTTCGAGATCGCCATAGCCGATATTGCACAGGAAGTTGGATTTCCAGTTCCTGCCGGCGAGGAACGTTTCGTCCGCCAGATCGGCGTTGAAACCGCCCATCGCGCCTGCATCCAGCCCGACGGCGCGGATCGCCATGATCAGGTAGGCGCCCTGCAGTGTGCCCTGCTGGAAGGCGAATTTCTCGGCCACTGCGGCGTCGTTGCGGAACCTGTCACCCATTTCCGGGCGGACCGGGTAGTTCCGGGCGAAATCCTCATAGAACTCGAGGTCGTAAGCCAGCAGCGCCGTCACGGGTGCCGCCATCGTTTTGTCCACGTTCGGCGGCGCCAGGCAGGGCTTCAGCTTTTCCTTGGCTTCCTGCGAGCGGATGAAGATGAGCCGCCCGGGCTGGGTGTTCGAACTGGTCGAGCCGTATTTCATCAGATCCCAGATTTCGCGCAGCTGGTCGTCGGACACGTCCCTGTCCTGCCACCAGTTGTGATTGCGGGCTTCGCGGAACAGCAGATCCGCTGCGTTGCCGTCCAGGTGCTGGATGCGGTTACGGTAGTCGGTAATGCGTGCGCGGGCATCGGCAAGCGCCTGATCTTCGGACATTGGTTAACTCCCTGATTCAGCTGTTTGTGGCGAAAATGCGGCGTTAACATACTTCGCGATTTTGGGATTTGCACGTTCCCGCGACTCATGGGAAAATAAAAACGATTAGAAAGCTAATCGCTTCAACAAAGGACAGGGACATGAAAATCTTCACGAAGACATTGTTCGCCGGCATCGCGGCGAGCGCCATGCTTGCAGGAGCGGCGACCAGCGCATCCGCGGCGATGGATTTCGCGGGAAAGACGATCAAGATCGTCATTCCCTACGGCCCGGGCGGCACCTATGACAAATACGGTGTGGTTTTTTCCAACAACCTAGGCAAGCATATTCCCGGCAATCCCAACATCATCCTGCAGCACATGCCGGGTGCGGGCGGCGCCAAGGCCATGAACTGGGTATACAACGTCGCGCCCAAGGACGGCCTGACAATGATCGTGCCGCTGGATAACGGCGTCATGAACCAGCTGATGCGCCCGGAGAAAATGCGGTACGATTCGCGCAAGTTCAGCTATCTCGGTTCCAGCAACCAGACGAACATCGTCATGGTGGTTCGTTCGGATACCGGTATCACAAAACTGGACGACATGAAGACCAGGGAGGTTATCGGCAGCACAAGCGGTACATCCTCCACCGGCTTTATCATTCCGTCTCTGATCAAAGGCCTGTTCGGCTACAAGATCAAAATGGTGACGGGTTACAAGGGGTCGTCCAAGTCGATCTTTGCCATAGAACAGCGCGAAGCCGATATGGCGGCCTATAACTGGCTCGCGTGGTCTTCGAAGGTACCGCAATGGTTCGAAGGCGAAAAACCTTTTGCCAAGCCGATTGCGCAGCTCGGCGTGTTCCGCGATCCGGACCTGCCGGAATCCGTACCGATGGTGAATGATATGGTTACGGACCCGATGGACAAGAAGGCCGTCGAATTCATCAGCGTTCTCGGTCTGATGGGCCGGGGCCTGGCGCTGCCGCCGGGTGTGGATGCGGATACGGTCAAGGTTCTGAGGGCTGCCTACAGCAAGATGAACGCCGATCCCGCGTTTGCGGAGGAGCTGAAAAAACGCAAACTGCGGCTTATTCCGTCGGACGGCGAGACGATTCAGAAGCGTGTTAACGAGGCGGTCGAGAATGCCTCGCCCGATGTTGTGAAACATGCACGGAAGCTGATCTTCGGCGGCGCCAGCTAAGACGAAGCGTCACACGCTTAAACGACAAACGGGCCGGGTTTTCCGGCCCGTTTTTCTGTATCCGGGAGACTGCGATCCGCTCCTGAAAGGCTTGTCACGCTCGGGCTCGACCCGAAGGTCCTTCCACATGCAATGATGGATCCTCGGTTCAAGGCCGAGGAAAACAGCCGCAATAAGTTCTGCTGACCGCGGTGGACCTCGCCAACCGATTTACGCCGCGCCGTCGCGTCTCCGGCCCCGGGCGCCGGCGGCGGTGGTGCCGTCGTCGAACAGTTCGGCCAGCCGGTCCATCATCGTCCCGCCCAGCTGTTCCGCATCCATGATGGTGACGGCGCGGCTGTAATAGCGCGTCACGTCGTGGCCGATGCCAATGGCGGTCAGTTCGACGTCCTTGCGCTGTTCGAGGGTTTTGATGACCTCGCGCAGGTGGCGTTCCAGATAGTTGCCGGGATTGACCGACAGCGTGGAATCGTCGACCGGCGCGCCGTCCGAAATGACCATCAGA
>Ga0181592_10000641_pt1 | contig 27072 bp, 9 predicted proteins | sample 071ome_20_FD_133755 | JGI IMG/M metagenome (GOLD analysis project Ga0181592, IMG submission 133755) | Coastal salt marsh microbial communities from the Groves Creek Marsh, Skidaway Island, Georgia - 071412BT metaG (megahit assembly) | ecosystem: Environmental > Aquatic > Marine > Intertidal zone...
CAAGTAACAGAAATAACACATACATTCGAAAACAACCAATTTACCCAGACACTTAAATTAAATAGAATGACTAATCAACAAGAACTTGACACGCCTAAGAAAGCAACAGGTAATAATAATCCTACAGAAGAAAAGGCGCAAGAGAAAAAAACCGCAGGCGGAGGCAGTGGTAGGTAATGGCTGAATTTGATAGAATATCGTTTAATAGAAAACTTTGGACAAGACCAGGACCGTATCTTGCAAAAGTTCTTAACGTGCTTGACCCAGAATATATGGGTTCGTTATCAGTTCAGTTACTAAAATCAAATGAAGTAGGCGGACCTGATTTATCACAAGCCGGTACATATACAGCAAGATATCTTTCACCCTTTGCTGGACAAACAACAAGATCTGGAATTAGTAAAAATGATACTTATAGAGATAGCCAACAGTCTTATGGGTTTTGGGCAATCCCGCCTGATCCAGGTACTATAGTACTTGTTATTTTTGCAGAAGGAAATCCTAATCAATGTTACTGGTTAGGTTGTATCCAAGACAAATATATGAATTTTGCAATGCCTGGTCAAGTATCAACATCATACACAACTGATGGAACTCCTGGAGATTTACAAGGTAAGAAAATTCCTGTTGCAGAATATAATAAAGTTTTAGAAGAAGGTCTAGGACAAGATCCAACACAGTTTAGAAAACCATACCAAACAGAGTTTGTAAACAATTTAGAAGAACAAGGATTACTTGAAGACGAAGCAAGAGGAACGTCGACGTCAAGTGCAAGACGAGAAGTACCAAGTGCAGTCTTTGGTATAAGCACACCTGGACCATATGATAAGCGTCCTGGATCACCTAATGAGCGAGTAGGAACCACTGCGGATTTTGCAAATATTACACGCTCAAGGCTTGGTGGATCAGAGTTTGTAATGGACGATGGCGATGATAAATTGTTGCGTAGAAGCAACGCTTCATCGGGCGGTCCTGATTATGCAAAAGTAATGATGAATGAAGATGATGGCGATCCAACATTACCTCATAACGAATTATTACGTCTTAGAACTAGAACAGGCCATCAGGTACTTTTACATAATACAGAAGATTTAATTTACATTGCTAACTCAAGAGGAACTGCCTGGATTGAATTAACATCAGACGGTAAGATTGACATCTATGCAAAAGATAGTATTAGTATGCACACTGAAAATGATTTTAATTTAACAGCAGATAGAAATGTTACTATTGAAGCAGGTGCTAACATTGCAATAAAAGCAAGTGGAAACTATATAGGAACTAAATCAACACTAGGACAAATTCAAATGGAATCTAGTGCAAACACAAATATACTTGTTGGAGGAGATACTAAAATAACAACCAATGGCGGTATGCACATTAACACAACATCATATAATTGGTTTACTTCAGGAGGTACAACAGAAATTAAAAGTGGTGCTGATCATATCGAATCAGCGGCAAACATTCATATGAATGGTCCATTAGCAACAGAAGCAGGAAAGGTTGGTGCTTTAAATACACACAGTCTTCCAGGTCATGCCGCCCATCCTATTTTAGCACAAAGATCTCCACAACACGAACCGTGGAATCATCATGAAAATTTAAATCCGTTAGCATTTAAAATTGTAGCAACAGATAGAGACAATGCTGTTACAGTTGCTAACCCAAATCCAGCAACACCAACGCCGGATCCATTTAGAAAGGATTCAGTGGCTAACTAGGTAGGTAAATATTGTTATGGCAGATTTATACAAAAATATTAAGGTTAAAAGTCCAAAGGCTAACAACAATCCCCCGACGACAACTAATCGTGCTTATAAAGGATTGAGTACTGTAAACCCTGAAAATAACAGTACTGTATTGTACGATATTGGATTAATTAAACAAGATTTGCTAAACCATTTTCACATAAGACAAGGTGAAAAATTAGAAAACCCGGAATTTGGAACAATTATTTGGGACGCAATTCATGAACCTATGACAGAAAGCATGAAAGAAGCAATTACAAAGAATGTTCAAGATATTGTTGACGCTGATCCTAGGATTGTCGTTAATCAAGTTACTATAGACACATACGAAAGTGGTATCTTAATTGATTGTGATTTAACTTATCTACCATACAATATTAGTGAAAAAATGCGTATGACATTTGACGACAGTATGGGACTGATTTAAGTACGTAGTTAACTCAATCAAATAAATACTGTATAATAAGGAAAGCAAATGTCATCGACAAATAGACAAAACAGATTATTAGTTGCAGAAGATTGGGCCAAAGTATACCAATCTTTCCGTAACGCAGAATTTAAGTCATATGATTTCGACAATCTACGTCGAACAATGATCTCTTATCTTAGAGAAAATTATCCAGAAGATTTTAACGATTACATCGAGTCAAGTGAGTATCTTGCATTAATCGACCTTATTGCTTTCCTAGGTCAAAACATTGCTTTCCGTATTGATCTTAATGCAAGAGAAAACTTTTTAGAACTTGCTTCACGTAGAGAAAGTATTCTGCGTTTAGCACGTTTGTTGTCTTACAATCCTAAACGTAATATTGCCGCTAACGGCTTGTTAAAAATGGAAAGTATTACAACTAGTGAAGATGTAATTGACAGTAACGGTACTAACTTATCTGGACAAACTATTATTTGGAATGATCCTTCAAATTCAAATTGGAGAGAGCAGTTTGATAGAACACTAAATGCGGCACTTCCTAATAACAGTCCGTACGGTAAGCCAATTAAGAAAGACAATGTTGAAGGAATTCCTACAGACCAATACAGACTTAATGCTTCAAACACTGATGTACCTGTTTACACATTTACAAAAAATGTTGATGGACGTAATTTACAATTCCAGATTGTTTCTACAGATGTTACTGATGGTATTATTTCTGAAGAAGCACCGTTACCAGGAAACAGTTTAGCATTTTTATATAGAGACGACGGTAGAGGTCCTGGATCAACTAACTCGGGATTTTTTGCACACTTTAGACAAGGTACACTTGACCAAGGCGAGTTTACAATTAATCGACCTAGTACTAACCAAACAGTAAACATTGAAGCAACAAATGTTAATAATACTGACCTTTGGTTATACAAATTAAATTCGGTTGGTGCTGAAGATCAGTTATGGACCAAAGTTGATGCACTTGAAGGTAACAACATTGTTTATAACAGTACAAGAAAAGACCAAAGAAACGTTTACGCTGTGCTAACAAGAACAGGTGATGCTGTAGATCTTATTTTCTCAGACGGTACATTTGGTAACTTACCTAAAGGTACATTTAGAACCTACTATAGAACAAGTGCTAATGATGAGTTTAATATTGTACCTGCAGATATGCAAAGTATTTCAGTTACAATTCCTTATACTTCTAAAGCAGGAAACCAAGAAACTTTAAACATTACATTTAGTTTAAAGTACACAGTTGATAACAGTTCATTTAGTGAAACAAATGCAAGTATTAGAGATAATGCTCCTGCAACTTATTATACACAAAACAGAATGGTTACAGGTGAAGACTATCAAGTTGCACCATTAGCAGTTAGCCAAGAAATTATTAAAGTTAAAACAGTAAACAGAACAGCAAGTGGTATTTCAAGATACTTTGATTTATTAGATGCAACAGGAAAATATTCTAGTACAAATATATTTGGTACTGATGGTGCATTGTATAAAGAAGATACTGTTAATAAAACTTCGTTTACTTTTTCAACAAGAACTGATGTTGAAGGAACTATTGAAAACGTAATTACACCAATCCTTTCACAAACAGAGCAGATTAATTTTTACTTAGACAAGTTTCCTAAAGTATTAGTTGCAGACTTACAAGCAACTTGGAAACAAAATAGCAGTGGAACAAATTACAGCACAGGTAGTTTAATTGAAACAGCAGATCAAAGATACCAAGTTGGTGTATTTACTGGTAGCGGATTAAGATTTATCGAAGCAGGAAGTTTGTGTAAATTTACTGCACCAACAGGATATCATTTTAAAGATGAAAAACTAGTAGTTGGACAAGCAAATTACACAGGATCAAAAACATATATGTGGTCCAAGGTTGTTAGTGTTGCTGGTGACGGCACAGTTGATAACGAGGACGGAACAGGTCCTATTATTTTTAATGATGTAGTTCCTGAAGGTGCAATTCTAATTGAAATTAGACCTAAGTTTGCACGTTCGTTAGTTGCTGACGTTAAATCACAAATTATTGATCAAATTTTTGCATATAAAACATTTGGGTTAAGATACGATTACAGCCAACGTCAATGGCGTGTTGTTACAGAAAATAACTTAGACATTATTGGATCGTTTTCAACTGGTAAAACAGGCGATCTTACAAACCAGCAATTAGATGCAAGTTGGTTGCTGTTATTTGAAACAGACGGCGAAACTTATAATGTTGAATATAGAGGACTTCGTTATGTTTTTGAAAGTAACGAAGAAATTAGATTCTATTATGATAGCAAAAATAAAATTTATGATAATACAACAGGACAGATTATAAAAGACAAAATTAAAGTACTATCAATTAATACTATGCCTGATGATACTTCTCCGTTCAACCTTGACTATGATTGGCAAGTTGTTAAAGAGTATAGAGATCCAGAAGGATACATTGATAGTAAAAAAGTAGAAGTTGGATTTTTTGATACAGATGACGATTCTGTAGTTGATGACCCTGAAACATTTATTCAAGTAGTTGCACCTACAGTTAACCCAACATCTAAATGGGTGTTTACTAAAAAGTATGTTACTACTGATAACATTGATGATTACAAATATGTTGATAACGATAGCGAAAATATTACTGTTGTAGAAAACGAAGGACTTGTTGGCTCACTAAGCGGATTAGCAGACGGTAAAACATTTTATATTGTAGCAACAGATGTGTTTAAAAAATACAACAAAACTTCAGGACTACTTGAATTAACTACAGATTATAGAGCCTACGTTGGAAGAGATAAAATAAAATTCCAATACATTCATTCTGCAGACGACGATTCAAGGATTGATCCAAGCAGTACTAATATAAACGATACCTATTTATTAACTAAGCAATATGATACTGCTTTTAGACTGTATTTGTCGGGTGTAACTGCAACCAAACCGTTACCACCTAGCAGTGATGCATTATTCAACAACTATGGTAGTGAAATTAATAAAATTAAATCAATTAGTGATGATGTAATTTATCATCCAGTTAAGTATAAAGTGTTATTTGGAAGCAAAGCGGATACAGATGTGCAGGCAATATTTAAAATTGTTAAAAACCCAGACGAAGTTGTAAACGACAACGACATTAAAGCACAAGTTGTTGCCGCAATCAATGAATTCTTTGCATTAGAGAATTGGGACTTTGGTGATACATTCCACTTTGCAGAACTAAGCACTTACATAATGAATAGAGTTACTCCTGACATTGTTAACTTAGTAATTGTTCCTAGACAAGATTCATCAGCATTTGGTAGTTTATTTGAAATTAAATCAGAAAACGATGAAATTTTTATTAGCGGAGCAACAGTTGACGATGTTGAGATTATTGATGCAATTACAGCAAGTAGGCTTAAAGCATCAGGTAGTGTTGTAACATCAGGTACAGCAACAACATCAGGAATTGTAAGTGGAACAAGTTACTAGTAGAGGAATGATTACTAATGGCATTTAATGATAATCAGAATGATTCACCATTACCAGTAGGCGCTAATCAAAGTCGCAGAACAAGCGTCGACCATCTTCCGAGATATTTTAGAACAGACACTAACAAAAAGTTTCTATCTGCTACACTTGACCAACTTTTAAGTCCGGGCGTTGCAGAAAAGATCTCTGCATACTACGGCCGTAGAATTGCAAAAGCAAGACAAGCAGATGACAACTATGTTGAAGATGTTTCAACTGCACGTGAAAATTATCAATTTGAACCAGCAACAATAGTTAAAGACGAACTTGATAACGTAACGTTTTACAAAGATTATAACGACTATAAAAACCAACTAAAAGCATTTGGCGGAACTGTTTCAAATGATGATGTTTTAAATAGACAAGAATATTACTCTTGGTCGCCAAAGATTAATTGGGATAAGTTTACTAACTTTAGAGAATATTATTGGTTACCAAACGGTCCAATTGGTATCGGTATTGTCGGACAAGCAAAAGATGTTGAAAGCACGTTTACTGTAACAAGCAAAGATAATGTTGACAATAGATCTTATTTGTTTACTCCAGACGGATTAACATCTAATCCTACATTAAAATTATACAGAGGACAAACATATACGTTTGATATTAATGCTCCTGGTATGCCATTGACGTTTAGAACTGCACGTAGTTTAGATGCAGATGTTCTTTATACAGACGGTATCGATGACAGCACAGGACAAACAGATGTAGGTACAGTCACCTTTGAAGTTGACATTAATGCACCCGATACGTTATATTATGTTAACGCAAATGATATTAATGCAAGTGGACTAATTAAAATTTACGACATTGTTGATAACAGTTTTATCGATGTTGAAAATGATGTTATTGGCAAAAAGTCTTATAAAATGAATAATGGTTATGAACTTTCAAATGGTATGAAAGTTTATTTCCGAGGACAAGTAACCCCTGAAAAATATGCTAAAGGTGAATGGTATGTTGAAGGTGTTGGTGATGCTATACGTTTAGTATCAGAACAGCAGTTACAGATCCCCGGAGCATACTCTACAGAAAAACCTGTTTTGTTTGATACAGAGGCATTTGACAGATTACCTTTTAGTAATGCAAACAGTTATGCTGGAACAAAAGATTATATTCTTATTAACCGTGCAAGTAAAAACTTAAATAGTTGGTCAAGATATAATAGATGGTTCCATAGAGATGTAATTGAAACCACAGCAGTAATTAACAATATTGTTCCAGAGATTGATCAAGAAAATCGTGCAAAGCGTCCTATTATTGAATTTGACGCAGATCTTAAATTGTTTAACTATGGAACTGAAGCAAAAGCAGATGTTGACTTAATTGATACATTCACACAAGATGTATTTTCAACTATTGAAGGACAACTAGGTTATAACATTGACGGACAAGATGTAACTGATGGTATGCGTATTTTGTTTAACGCAGACCCAGATTCATTTGTTGCTGGTAGAATTTTTAAAGTTAACTTTATTACACACAATAATGTTAGACAAATTAGTTTAATTGAAGAAACTGATGGCAAGCCATTATTAAATGAAACCGTACTTGTTAAGCGTGGCAACGAAAACAAAGGTTTAATTTACTATTATGATGGAACAACTTGGAAAAAGACACAAGAAAAAACATCAGTAAACCAATCACCGTTGTTTGATTTGTATGATGATAGCGGATATGTGTTTAACGACAGTACTGTTTATCCTAGTTCAACATTTGCTGGTAATAAATTATTCAGTTACAAACAAGGTACAGGTACAGTTGATTCTGAATTAGGTTTTGCTCTATCATATCGAGCATTAGAAAACACTGGTGATATTGTATTTGATTTTAATATTTCAGGTGACGAATTTAATTACCAAGACGGTACAGATATCTTAACTGTTAAAACTGATATCGGTTTACTTAGAAAGTATACTACTAGAGAAGAATTTGATTATGTTAATGGCTGGGAAAAGGGTTTTGCTCACAGCCAACAACTAGTACAAAGACAATATATTGTTGATACACAAACAAATGATTTTGCTATTGACGTTTACAATCGTAGCGGCGATCTTAATGACTTGTGGTACAGAGTTTATGTTAATGATGTTAGGAAAACAGATTTAGTAGACTTTAGTATTGTAAGAGTAAATGGAATTGCGTATGTTAACTTTATGAAACCGTTAACAGCCGGCGATAATCTATTAATTAAAACAAGAAGTGCAACAACAAAAAATTCAAATGGCGTTTATGAATTTCCAATTAATTTAGAACGCAATCCTCAGAATGAAAATATTAAATCGTTTACACTAGGCGAAGTAAATGATCACGTACAGAGTATTACAGAAAATTCAGACAAGTGGTCGGGAACATTTCCAGGTGTAAGTAATTTACGAGATCTAGGATCTGTATCAACTTATGGTGACAAATTTGTACAGCATTCGGGTTTAACAAATTTAAGTTTATATCATATTACTAATAAAGATTCAAACATTGTTAAGTCAATGCGTTTTGCTAAAAATGAATATGCTAAATTTAAACGGTTATTCTTACGTTCAGCAGAAACACTAGGCTTTGACGGTAATCTTCAAATACACTTTGAGAAAGTAATAGCAGACGTTAACAAAAACAAAACTAACGATATGCCGTTCTTCTTTAGTGATATGATTGGCCATGGAACATTTAAATTAACAGAACATACAGTTAGAGATTCTGATCAAGGCTACTACAGTTTAAGACAGGATTTTAATTTAAGAACACTTTCAGATAAAGCAGTAGGTGTATATGTAAATGATGTACAACTGATCGAAGGAGCAGATTATATCTTTGAAGAAGGTTTTGAAAGTTTTGTTAATATTACAAAAGTTTTAACTCCGGGTGATATAATTAAAATTTACGAGTTTGAAAGCACTAACGGATCATTTATTCCTCCAACACCAACTAAGTTTGGATTGTATCCTAAGTTTATTCCGTCTAAGTATATTGACGATACTTATAGAGAGCCTGTAGAAGTAATTCAAGGACACGACGGCAGTATTTTTAAATGCTATGGTGACTATAGAGATGATTTATTATTAGAATTAGAAACTAGAATCTATAATAATATTAAAGTACAATACGATACAAATTTAATTGACATTCATGAATTCCTAGGCGGCGAATTTAGAGATACGGGTATTACAGCAGAGTCGATTGATAAAGTTATGATTACTGACTTTACTGAATGGCTAACTATTTTAGGAAACCTGGACTACACTGATAATAGTTTTTATGAAAGAACAGATTCATTTACTTTTAACTACTCAAGAACACTAACACCTAAATTAACTAAAAGTTTAGGCTTCTGGAGATCAATTTACAAGAAAGCATATGATACTGATCGTCCTCATACCCATCCATGGGAAATCTTAGGGTTTAGTATTAAACCTACATGGTGGAATGATGTATACGGTCCAGCGCCGTACACTAGTGAAAATAAAATTTTATGGACAGACATTGAAGAAGGCATTATTAGAGAACCTGGCAAGCCATTAGAATATAAATCACAATATGCTCGTCCTGGTGTAACTAATTGGATTCCAGTAGACGATAGCGGCGCACTTTTGAGTCCTTTAGCAAGTAACTATTCAAAAGAATTTACAGCAACTAATTCTAAGTTTCCATTTACATTTGGTGATATGGCACCAACAGAAAATGCTTGGCGTAGAAGTTCAGAATATCCTTTTGCATTACTAACTGCTTGGTTAGTAACTCAACCTAGTAAGATTATGGGGTTAGGTTGGGATAGAAGTAGAATTATTCGTAACAATGCAGGATTAATTGTTTATAAAGATACTTTAAAAGCATTGCGTTTACAAGACATTGTATTTCCTAACACAGTAGAAGATACAACACGTACATATACAGCAGGATTTGTAAATTATATTGCTGATTATATGAATTCAAAAACAGTTAATGTTTATTCGCAGTATAAAGAAAACTTAACATCTATATCAAATCAATTAGGATTTAAAATTGGTGGATTTACTTCAAAGAATAAATTTAGATTAGTACTTGACAGTAGAACACCTTACAACCAAGGTAACGTATTTGTTCCAGAAGAAAACTATGATGTATTTTTAAATTCAAGTTCACCTGTTGAAGTTGTAAGTTACAGTGGTGTTATTATTGAGAAGAAAACAAATGGATTTGTAATTCGTGGATACGATAAAACAGCACCATACTTTAAATATTATACTCCGGTTGTACTAGCAAACGATCCTTTAATTAATGTAGGCGGTATTTCAGAATCATTTGTTGAATGGACAGCAAATAAAACATACGCACAAGGTGCTATTGTTAGATTTGGATCTGAGTTTTATGCAACTAAAGAATCACATCAAAGTACAGACGGATTTGATCAAAGCAAGTTTCAAAAGTTAGTAGACCTTCCTGTTAAAGGCGGACGTTCTGCATACTTTAGACGTAACTTTAATAAAGAAATTAATAGCGAGCCGTTAGAACTTGCGTATGGTACTACCTTGAGAACAGTTCAAGAGGTTGTTGATTTCTTATTAGGATACGGAAATTATTTAGAAACAGTTGGATTTGATTTTAATAATTTTAATGCAGACATTAATCTTGTTGAAAACTGGTCAACAAGTGCAAGAGAATTTATGTTCTGGACAACACAAGGTTGGAAAGAAAATAGTGTTATTACGTTATCGCCTGGAGCAAATAGATTAGAACTAAGTTCGAAATATATTATAGCAGACAATGTGTTTGATGATTTCTATGATTATTCAATATTAAAATCTGATGGTAAAAAACTATTACAAGAATATGTAAAAGTATTTAGAGATAGAGATAATAACTTTACAGTACAAGTTAGAAATACTGCTGATGGTATATTTGCAATTAAAATTCCTTTATTGCAAAAAGAACACGTTTGTATTATTGACAACGAAACAGTTTTCAAAGACATTGTGTATGACCAGCCAGCAGGATACAGACAAGAACGCATTAAGGTTTTAGGGTATAGAACAGATGACTGGACAGGTGGCTTAAACATTCCAGGATTTGTGTACGACGAAGCAAGAACAACACAATGGGCTTCTTGGCAAGATTATTCAATCGGCGATACTGTAAAATATAAAGAATTTTATTATGTTGCTAAAAATAAAATTCCTGGAACAAACGTTTTTAATAATGATGACTGGCAAAAACTAGAAGAAAGACCAGAGTCTGGACTTATTGCTAACTTAGATTATAAAGCAAAACAGTTTGGCGATTTTTACGATCTAGATACAGACAACTTCGACTCAGATACCCAACGGGTTGCACAACACTTAATTGGTTATCAAAAACGACAGTATCTAGAAAACATCATTCAAGATGATGTATCTCAGTATAAGTTTTATCAAGGATTTATTCAAGATAAAGGAACACAAAATAGTTTAACAAAATTATTTGATGCATTATCAAATACAAACGAAGATAGTTTAGAGTTTTTTGAAGAATGGGCAATTCGTTTAGGACAATACGGCTCAAGTGATTCATTTGAAGAAGTTGAATTTACTTTAGACGAATCTAAGTTTAGATTAAGTCCACAGCCTGTTGAACTTGTTGATACTATTGATGGAACAGAAACAGACCTAATTTATAGACAAAGACCGTTTGAAGTTTACTTAAAACCAAATGATTATAATCATAAACCGTTTCCAACAAATACTAATGTAAAATATGTTTATGATACAGCAGGATACGTTAATGCTGATGATGTTAAAATTAGTTTAGCAAATTATGATGATATTTTAACACAGTCGGTTAACGATTATAATGTTGACGATTATTTATGGATTGGTAAAAAAGGTTTAAGTTGGACAGTTTTAAAATACGTTAGAACAGACGACAGGGTTGAAAGTGTTACCAAAGATGGTGACTTAGTACGTATTAAACTAGAAGGCCAAGCACGTTATGAAGATAATGAAATTATCGGATTGCTTAATGTTGAAGGCGCAGAAAAATTCTTCAAAGTTAAAACAGTAGAGTTACAAGACATTATTTGTTACGATAATGGCGAAACATCTGATGTTGAAGAAACTAGTGGATTTGTAACTAGATTTAATACTGCAAGAACAGCCAACTTTGATAGTGCTAATCTTTTACTATCAAATCAAAATTTAAAAGTAGGTGAAACACTTTGGATTGATGAAGATAGCAAAGGAGATTGGACAGTATTAAAGAATACTCCAACCTTTGAACAACAACAAATTCTAAGTAATGTTAGATCGTCAGATCAATCAGTTGAGTTTGGTAAAGTTATCAGTGTTGACGAACGTAATAATACACTTGTAATTTCATCACCTGAAAACGAAAGTGTACATATCTTTAAACGTTTTACAGATACAGTTGAGTATAATCATATACAAACTATTAGTCCACCAGTTGGGTTATATTCAGGTAATGGTAAATTTGGTAAGAGCGTTACAATTAGTTCGGATTCAGAATTTATTGTAGTTGGTGCTCCTGAAGCCTCTAATGTTAAAACAAAATTTGTTGAACCATATTCACAAGGATCGGTTTACGAACCTAAAGATATAGTTTCTTATCAAGAGCAACTATGGCAAGCAAACTACAGAGTTGAAGCCGCACTAGGAACTTATCAATTTGGTGGATTCTATACAACACATGATATTGAAGTAGCATCATTTGATGCTGATACAAATAGTTATCCTGAAACAATTTATGCTATCAGAGGTAATTATAAATTTGATGGCGCAACTGATCATATGTTAATTAGAGCACCGGTTGCTCAATACATTGGTTCGGCAGTCGGTGACACAATTAATTTACAATGGAATCAATACTCTCAAAATTATCCAAACGGCATTTTACCATTTGGACCAACTGGACCGGGCGTTGCAGAGTTCGAAGGTAATAAAGTTATCGCAGGTAAGATTGATACACTTTTATTTGTTGAAAACTTAATTAGGTTCCCACAAGTAGGTGATGTTATTTCAACAGAAACTGCTATTGGTACAGTACAAGATATTATCATTGACAATGTTAACCAAGGTTTAATTTATATCTCCGACCAGAACGGTCAGTTTGAAACAACCGGTACACTTATCTATAACGGTCAGAGTATGGGTACATATGAAACTGTTGAGTTTGAAAATTCAAGTGATCATTTTGCAGGCTGGTGGAGAGTTAATAATCTAACACCGTTTATTACAGCAACTAAAGAAGTTACTACTCCTAACTTTGTTATTGCAGACTATATTACAGCAAGTGAAAGTAAATCACCAGAGTTGTATGGTAATACCATGGACGATGTATATCAAGTTAATCAAGATTTACAAAATCCGACCAGAGGCGGTAAGATTGGTATTTTAAGTTACTATGATAAACAAGGATTGCCAGAAACTTCACCATATTGGTTTGTTAGAGCACCTAAAATAATTACAGATACTTTAAACACTAGTGATACGTTTACTATGAAAGTAAACAGAGTTAAAGGTGGCGATCCGTTAACAGTATTTGATCCCTCTGCGTTAGGGTTAACTTTTGATTATCTTGACCAACCTCACACAGTTTATGATCTATGGGACGGATATATTGATGTAACGTGGACAAACTTTACACCACCTCCTATTCAAGTACCATATGTTCCGCAAGAAGGCGAAACAGTAATTGAAGAATCAACAGGCGCAACAGCAGAAGTTGCATTTGTGCAAGAAGCATTACTTGGTGCAAGAATTTATGTTAAGAATTTATCAGGAACATTTAGTTACGGTAATAACAATAATGCTGTTGGATATCTTTCAATTGTAACAGGGCAAGGATTTAATAGATTATCTGGACGTATTGATACTACAGATTTAACTACAAATTATTTAGGAAAATATATTGTTGTAAGAAACAATGATAGTACGTTACTTCCTGTAACTACTCCAACATTTAAAAATGAAATTGAAATACAATTTTATAAGAGTAGATCAGTAACAGGCGTACCAAGACCAGCAAACATTCCTAATCCGTTAAACAGAGATTGGACCCAAGTTAATAACTTAAAACTAGATGCTGATGGTAATGAAAGTGGATACACCAAAGAAGGTGCTTACTTTGTTTATACCAAAACCGGTGGCGGCGAATACAAACTTAGATTTGGATATTCAAACCTTGGAAGACACGACAATGCATTCTTAGGAAATCAAATATCAATTAACAAAAAAGGTGACTTGTATAGATTATTTGTTGCGGCACCAGGTGACGGAACTCCGTCAAACCCAGGTAGAATTCACTTTGTTAAAAAAGGTGTAGAAGACAATATAACTTACGACTGGGATATTGCACAAGACAGAAAATACAAAGGTGTGTTTGATAATACAGTTGCTTACTACACAGATGATATTATTGTGTATGATGGAAGTTTTTACAAGAGTACTACAAACCAAGTTGCAGGTAATTTCTTAATTGCTAACTGGGATCTATTAGATACACACATTGATTATTTAGGCTATGTTCCAAACGACACAGCAACAAATGTTACAGGTGACGGGTCGTTTAACACTTTTGATAGCACAAGCACACTTATTAATTTTGCACATCCGTTTACTGTAAGTTTAGATGGAGATGTAATTGCTACGGTTGCAGACTATACAGATCAATTCCCTGCAATTGGAATTTATAGATATAATAACGGACACTATGAATACTATCAGACTATTGCAACACCTGATGCAGTTATTAGTACTTTCTTTGATAATCAAGAAACAGAATTTGATACTGGCGATACACAATTCCAAATTTCATCACCAGATAGTAAATTTGCAAGTGCTTTAACACTAAGCGATGATGGTGAATACCTAGCAGTTGGTGCACCACTAGATGATGATAGAAGCAACGACAATGGTAAAGTGTATGTTTACAAAAACGTTGAAAATTACTATCACTTACATCAAACAATTTATAGTCCAAACAATACTGTTGCAGAAAGATTTGGTCAAGCAATTGACTTTACTGGAGATACTTTATTAGTATCTGCACAAGGTGGTGATTTACAAAGTACTACAACATTTGATGATATTACCACAACATTTGATAACAACCTAACACAGTTTACAAATATTAACAAAGACAGTGGACAAGTATTTGTATATCAACGTATCGATGAATTCTTATTGTATGCAGAAAAATTTGCATATCAGAATCCAGAAGTAGAAAGATTTGGCGAGTTTATTCTTGCAAATGAAAATCATGTTTACGTTTCTATGCCAGAACTTTCAGTAACTGACGATAATCTAATTGGAACAGTTATTGACTTTAAACGTAACCGCGACAGACTTCCTTGGACTATTGCTACACAGCCTAGTTTACAAGTTGACTTAAACAAATTTAAAGGTGTGTTCATTTACACCAAAGACGGAAGCGGCATTTCAACCAAACTAGATTACATTGATCCTATCCAAGGAAAAATTGCTGGTCCTGCAGAAGAAGAACTAGCATTTAAAACACCATTTGATCCGGCAACTTACACTTATGCAACTAATGGTAAAACTGTAGATACAGAAAATTACTGGGCAGAAGAAAAAGTAGGACGACTATGGTGGGATATTAGCAAAGCAAAATGGATTGATCCATATCAAGGTAATATCATTTATAATTCAGCAAACTTTAATAAACTGTTTGTAGGATCAAGCATTGATGTTTACGAATGGGTTGAAACAGATATTACACCTGAAAGATGGGACACACTTGCTGATACCGAAGTAGGCTTAGGCAGAGGCATTAGTGGTACGACAGCATACGGAATGGAAGCGTATGTAACTAAACGCCTATATGATGATGTATCTAAATCATTCTACAACAAATATTATTACTGGGTTAAGAATAAAAAAGTTATTCCTGATTTAGAATTTAGAAAAACTAGTGCTTATGACGTTGCACAGTTAATTGAAGATCCAGCGGCGCTATCATATAAGTTTGTTGCAATTTACGGAAACAATAAATTTGGACTTTATAATTGTAAGAGTTTAGTTGAAGGTACTAATCGTGCTATTAATTTCCGTTATTGGACGATTGAAAATCAAGATATTAATTTACATAACGAATATCAGTTAATTTCAGAAGGACTTAAAACAAGCAAACCTAATGCAGATATTGAACGCAAATGGGTTGACAGTTTAATTGGTACTGACGAAATGAACAGACCGGTGCCTGATCCTCAATTGTCATTTAAACAAAAATACGGTGTATTAAACAGACCAAGACAGAGTATGTTTAAAAACAATAAAGAGGCTCTTAAACAAGTTATTGAAAGAATTAACAGAGTACTAGCAACACAACTTATTGTTGACGAGTTAGACTTTACACGTTTATTAGATAAAGATCAATTCCCTAGATTAGAAAGCGGTAAGTTTGACGTAGAGGTTGACACTGACAGTGAATTACAGTTTGTAGGTATTTCTAAATCTAAACCTGCTAAACTAACACCAGTATTTGAAAATGGAAAATTAGTTGATGTTATTATTAACGATCCGGGTGCTGGATATAAAACAATACCAACATATAACTTTGAACAGTTTGGAGATGGTAACGGTGCAAGAATAACAATTGAATTAGATGCTAACGGAAGTATTTCTTCAGTAGCAGTTAGAAGTGCCGGTAAAGAATATTCTAGTTCAACTAATCTTTCAGTTAGACCATTTGCAGTTCTAGTTAAAGCGGATAGTACAGTTAATAACAAGTGGTCAATTTTTGATTATAATAATATTACCCAAGAGTGGGAAAGATCATCAACACAATCATACGATGTATCTGAATGGTGGGATTATATTGATTGGTATGCTACTGGCTATAACCAATTTACACCTATAACATTTAATATTGACGAGTCTTATCAATTAACTAGTTTAGATACTGCTGTAGGCGATATTGTAAAAATTAATAACGTTGGTACAGGCGGTTGGTTACTGCTAGAAAAAACATCCGATACAGCAAGTGTTGATTATACTACAAATTATACTACAGTTGGTAGACAGGACGGAACTATTAAGTTTAGATCTTCACTTTACGATCCTGCAACAAGTAATGTTGGTTTTGACGGATTAAGTTATGACACTCAATTCTATGACAATCAACCAACACTTGAATTAAGAATTATTTTTGAAGCAGTTAAAGAAGATTTATTTGTAGGAACGATTGAAGCAGAATATAACAAACTATTCTTAGCAAGTGTTAGATATGCATTTAGTGAGCAACTATTTGTTGACTGGGCATTTAAAACTTCGTTTATCAAAGCAAAACATAATGCTGGCGATTTACAACAAAAAATTACATTCCAAAATGATAGTTTGCCTAGTTATGAAGACTTTGTTAAAGAAACTAAACCTTACAAAACTAAAATTAGAGAATATCTAAGTAACTACACTAAAACCGATGATTCAAACAGTACTGTTACTGATTTTGATGTACCGCCGACATATAGTGATATTACAGGACGTATTGAACCAACATCACTAAAAGTTAATAATGATCTAATTTTAGGAACAGATTTAACAACTACATATTATCCTAATAAACATTATATTGACAATGTAGGCTTTGAAGTAACAAAAGTAAATGTTACAAATAAAGGTAAAGCATACACTGAAATTCCACAAGTAAGATTTATTGGCGGTGGCGGCACAGGTGCAACTGCTGAAGCAAAACTAGGAACAGGCGGCGGCGTTGTAAGTATTGAAGTTACAAATCCAGGTAAAGGATATATTTCAGCACCATTGGTTGAGATCGACGGTAGTTTAAATGTTGACTCGGGGATCCAAGCAACAGCATCTAGTGTTATTGGTAATAGTAAAATACGAAGTGTACACTTAAGAACTAAATTTGATAGAGTATCTGGAACATTCTTAGTTACTACACTAAATGAGAGTGAAACTTTTGCAGGTAACAACAGTTTAACAGATTTTGATCTTAAGTTTCCAATGAACTTATTATCAACACAATACAGTATTACAGTTAATGGCTTAGAAGTTCTTAAGAGCGACTATAGTGTATCGAATATTGAATACAATGATAAGTCATATACTAGATACAGAGGTAGAATTTCGTTTGAAAGTCCGCCAGCAGATAATTCAGTTATTGTTGTAACATACAACAAATCAATTGATATGTTACAAGCACAAGATAGAATTAACTTATTCTATAATCCAGTAACTGGTCAAATTGGTAAAGATATTGCACAGTTAATGCCAGGTGTTGATTACGGTGGTGTCCAAGTTAAGTCGTTTAACTTCGGTACAGGTACTGGTTGGGGTAACGAGCCGTTCTACACAACATCATGGGATTCATATGATTCTACATACGAAGATGAAGTATTCCAATTAGATGGTAGCACAATATCGTTAACACTTTCACAACCATTAGAAGAAGGTGTAGAATATAATGTTTATTATAAAGATGCATTGAAAGGCGGATATGTAAGACTAGATCATCCAGACTATGACGGTAGTACTGTTGAAGCAAATCCAAAAGCAATTATGTTACCATTAATAGGTGACGGAGTACAAACAGAATTCTTAATTGACAATGACAAGTTGGTTACAAAAGCAGACGATGTAATTATTATTAGAAAGTCTACAAGCGATGGATCATTTATTCCTGATCCAGAAGCGTATGATACATTACTAACAGGTGGCGACATGGCTTACTCGTCAGCAAAAGGTATTAATGCTGAAGAGATTATAATTGACGGTGACGATTTTGTTTCCGAGCATACATCACATGGTCCAGAAGAACTTGTTCCAGGGCAGATTTTAGATTCAGTTAACATCAAAGTATTTGACAGAATTAATGACGGTAGTGGAGTAATCGAAAACTACAACTTTAAATTTGAAGGTAGTTACACATTCCCACTTAACAGTTATCCAGCAAGCCAAAAAGACATCTTTATTAAAGCAAATGGAACAATTTTAAGTGAAGATAAATGGAGTGTAAATTATCAAGATAAGACAATCACGCTTTCAAATGTAACTCTTAATAACAATGATCCTGTTAACATTATAACAATGTCTACTAACGGTGAAAATATTTTAGATAGTGATACATTTGAAGGTGACGGAAGTACATCAGTATTTGTTACTAGTGTTCAGTTTAAACAAGGATTAAGTTTCTATGTTACTAAGAATGGTGAAGATGTTAACGCTGACTTAGCAGAAACCGATGATACATTTGATACATCAGGTCAAGCATTGTTAAGATTAAACATTGCACCTGACGTTGGTGACATTATTCAGTATGTAATTTACGATAGTGCGGCTAAGAGTTTCTCAAGTGTTACAACAGACACATTTACAGGTGACGGAGTAACAAAAGTGTTTACACTTGGACTTGCACCGTTTAATGACACTCCTTTACAACACAACACTATTGTTAAAGTTGGTAACAGAATTTTACGTGCAGGATATAACGAACAATTTACAATTAGTTCAGTAAGAGAATATCAGTTAAGACCATATCAGTTCTCAACTGCTTCAATTCCAGCAGAAACTATTAGAGTTTATATTAATGATGTTGAACAAGAACAAAACGTAACTTGGCGCTGGAATAGATTTAACAGTTCGGTAGAATTATTTGTTGATACAGGCGAAGATGGCGATCAACTAGATGTATTCATTATTGACGATGGCGAGTATGACTTTGGATACATTGATCCAGTTACAGCACAGTGGACATCAACACCAACAGAACTAAGGCTAGATGTTGCACCAGCAGTAGGCGAAACAATTACAGTATATCAATTTAGCAATCATGATGTTCTTAAAGTTGAAAGAGAGATATTACAAGTTGTTGCTAGAAATGCTGTAACCATTGGCACAGGTGATTATACAGAATACCATCAATTAGCAAATGGAATCATTAAATTGCGTAAGCCTGCTATTGATACAAATTATGTTTGGATTTCAATTAACAATGAATTATTAACACCAAGTGTTGAATATAGCGTAATGGAAGACAAGCAAACAGTTAGACTAGCAATTGACGTTGATCAGAATGATAATATTGAAGTAATACACTTTAGTAACCCTGTTATTGTTCCAAAATTTGGATATAGTCAATTTAAAGATATGCTTAATAGAACGCACTTCAAGAGATTGGGCGACGATGTACAGTATGCACTTGCTAAAGATTTAAATTACTATGATACAAGTATTAGTGTAACAAACTATGACAGTTTACCAGAACCTAACAAAGAAAGAAGTATTCCAGGTATTGTGTTTATTAACGGTGAACGTATTGAATACTATCTAAAAGAGGGCGGCCTTTTAAGACAACTTAGAAGAGGAACACTTGGAACTGGTATTGCACAGTTACATACATCAGGCTCAGCAGTACTTGATCAAAGTAACTTCCAAACTATTCCTTATAAGGATAGAACACTATCACAAACATATATTGCAGATGGATCAACAAATACAGTAGTATTAGACTTTATTCCAAAATCTGTAAACGAGTTTGAAGTGTTTGTTGCTGGCAAACGCCTACGTAAGAACGCTATATCGGTGTTTGACCCAACAGTAGACCTTGATAGTCCAGAAGGTGATGTAATATCACCAGCAGAATTTAGTGTAGATGGAGTAACTTCGACTTTAGTCTTAGCAGATACTCCAGCAATAAATACTAGGATTGTAGTAATTAGACGTATTGGTAAAGCCTGGACAGACCCAGGAACACCACTACATAGACAAGAAAATGACATTGCTAGGTTCTTAAGAAACAAAGAGGTGGCGTTACCTAAATAAATACAATGTAGGAAACAAAAATGACAGATAAATTTAACGAAAAACAAGGTATTCTTTTACAAGGATACATCAAGATTACAGACCCAAATACTGGAGAAATCCTGGTAGATAAGCGAAATGCTATCCACTATGAAAACATGAGTATTTCATTAGCGGAAAGTCTATCAAACCAAGGACAAGGCATGATTTACCAAATGGCTTTTGGTAATGGAGGTACTTCTGTTGATCCTACTGGAATTATTACATATCTGTCACCAAACTCAACAGGAACTAACGCTTCGTTATACAACCAAACTTATGCTAAAGTTATTGATAATAACAATGTTAATAACACAGATCCTACAAGAAACAAATTAGAAACACGCCACGTAAGTGGAACAAATTATACAGATATCATTGCAACTTGTTTGCTAGACTACGGTGAGCCAGAAGGCCAAGACGCACTAGACAATGCAACAGGTAATGAGAGTTTATATGTTTTTGATGAACTAGGCTTAGTAAGTTATAGTTCTTCCGGAACAGGTAGATTGCTAACACACGTAATTTTCCACCCAGTACAAAAATCATTAAACAGACTTATTCAAATTGATTATACTGTTAGAGTACAATCACTAACAGGTTTTAACGAGGCGTAGTAAATGGCATACACAGTTAGATATACGGACTTAGCAAACAAAGGAAGCGTTGTAGTTGAAGACAACACTATCAACGAACAGACTAGTTTGCAATTACCAGGCAGAAATACAACTGCTTATGGAACTGCCATTGCTGAAAACTTTTTACATCTATTAGAAAATTTTGCTTTTAATAGTGCTCCTGATAATCCTGTTGAAGGACAATTATGGTACGATACAACACCGGGTGTTGATCAATTAAAAATTTATGACGGTACTAACTGGGTTAGTGCATCAGGTTTAAAGAAAGGCAACACACAACCAGCGGCAAACCAATCAGTTGTTGGCGACTTGTGGGTTGACACAGATAATCAACAGTTATACTTGTACACTGGTGCAGGTTGGATCTTAGTAGGACCAACTTTCTCAGATGGATTAGCAACAGGTGCTAGAGCATCTTCAATTATTGGTACAGACAATGTAACATATACAGTTATTATTATTGAAGTAAGAGCAAAAACAGTAGCAATTATCGCAAGTAATGCCTTTACTCCAAAGACAACACTTGAAGGCTTTACATCTATTAAGCCAGGATATAATTTAAGTAATGCTGATATTACAGGACAAGGTGTCGGTAAGTTTTACGGTACATCAGAAAAAGCAGAAGCATTAATTGTTAATGGTGAATCTGTACCGGCAAGTAACTTTGTAAGAAGCGATCAAGAAACACCGTCAACTGTTCCATTAAGAATTAAAGCCAACGGCGGCCTAACAGTTGGTGCTGATAGTGCGATGAACATTGGTATTGAAGGCCAAGCAGGTATTATTTCGCACAGAACATCAGGATCAAACATCGACGTTCGTGTTAATAACGAAGGAGAAACAACAACAGTTATTCGTGTTGATTCAACAGCAAAAGTTGGTATTAACAATTTATCACCAGACCAAAGTTTAGACGTTGTAGGTAACATTCAAACAGATAGTAAAATACTTGTTGAAGGTGTAACAGATTCATCGTCAATTAGTACAGGATCAATTATCACTAAAGGTGGTGTTGGTATTGCTAAAAAACTTTTTGTAGGAAGCGATACAAATATTGCAGGGTTATTAACAGCAGGTAATATTGTTCCTAACATTACTGTAACACGTAACTTGGGTACACAGAATGAACAATGGTTAAATGTTTTTGCACAAAACTTTGTAGGTAACTTAACAGGTAACGTTACAGGTGCTGTTAGTGGTAGATCAGGATCTACAGATAAACTTGCTTCAGCAACAACATTTAGATTAGTTGGTGACGTAAGTGCTCCAGAATTTACGTTCGACGGACAAGACGAATCCGTTAAAACTTTTGATACAACAATTAGTAACACATTCTTAGCAACAAAACCTGAGAAGGGCGAGTCACAAACAACAGACGAATTCATTTTTAATAGAACTACTCCAGACACAGAAGGCGATACTGGTGTATTTAAAATTAGCCGAACTAACCTATTTAAAGCGATCCCTACACTCCCAATTGGAATGATTACTCCATTCGGCGGATTAATTATGCCAGATGATTGGTTATTGTGCGATGGTAGAGAAATCTTAATTGCAGAATACCAGAACTTGTTTAACGTAATCAAGTATAACTTTAAAGATCAAACACTTGTTTCCGCAGGTAGATTTGCACTACCAGATCTACGTGGTAGATTTGCATTAGGACTTGACGACATGGGCGGAGAAAGTGCAAACCGTGTAACAAGTTCAGCGGCTGACACATTAGGTAACGTTGAAGGTTCAGAAAGCAAACAAATTGCTACACAGAACTTACCAGAACACGAACACGATTTAAGAGGTCCTACAGGAGACCAATACTACACAATTAGAGATATTACAGGAACTCCAAATGACCCACAAGGTATTGTTTATGATGCTCCAACTGGTACAGGAGCAGGACAAGCATATCCATCATCAGGTGGTATATTAACTAACCAAGGATTAGGGCAGGCGTTAAATGTTATGAACCCGTATATGGCGTTGAACTATATTATATACGCAGGTGAAAATACAGGGAATCTATAATGAGTTATAAATTAAATAAAACAGATGGAAGTTTGCTTGTAGATTTAGTAGATGGCGTACTAGATACAACAACTACTGACATCTCTTTAATTGGTAAAAACTACAGCGGCTTTGGTGAAGCATTTAACGAAAACTTAATTAGACTATTAGAAAATTTTGCTAGAAGTACAGCACCGACTAGGCCACTAACTGGTCAAATCTGGTATGATACATCTGAACAAAGATTAAAAGTTTATAACGGTGAAGAATTTAGAACATCAGGTGGTCCAATTGTTGCTAACAGCCAACCTTCGAATATTGTTGCAGGTGACCTTTGGATTAACAACGAAACTAATCAATTATTTTTTAGTAAAAACGGAAGTGATTTAGAATTAGCAGGTCCAATTTGGACTGCTGGACAAGGCACTACAGGATTTAAATCTGTCACACTACTTGATACACAAAATAACAGTAAAGTTATTTTAGAAATGTGGATGGCAGGAGTACTTGTAGGTGTATGGAGTTCAAGCGAATTTGTTCCGGCACCGGCATACGCAATCACAGGATTAGACAGAGTACTAAAAGGATTTAATGTACTAGCAGATGAATTCCACTTTAGAGGTAGAGCAACTGCTTCAGAAACACTTATTACACAAAATGGTATTGCAAAAGGTGCAAACGCATTCCTACCTACAGACGCCGATGGTGTTACAGTTGGTGCATTAACTGTTGCAAACTCTTCGGGTATTACAATTGGTGTTTCACAGAATAATCAACAAAAAGTTGTTGGTACAACATTTATTTCAGAAAACCAACTTTCAAATCATGATTATAAAATTAGGGTTAGAAAGACAACAGGATTTGTTGACGCTATTACTATTGATACTAGTGAATCAGCAATTGGTATTTTCCAATCAAATCCGCAATACACATTACACGTAGGCGGATCAATGAAAGTTGACGGTGAACTATTATTACAATCACCGGCTGTTAACATTGAAACACAAAATTTAAGAGTTGAAGATAAAAATATTGAACTTGCAGTAACTAGTGATAGTACAGTATTAAATGATGCAAGTATCGATTCAGGTGGTATTATTCTAAAAGGTAGTGCCGGCGATAAAGAATGGATTTGGAAAAACTTTGGCAAATGGTGGGAGTCAAGTGAAAACATCAACGTCCGTGATACTAAAGGTTATTACGCAGACGGTGTTGAAGTTCTTAACAAAACAGAAATCGGTTCAACAGTTACAGATGCACTAGGACTAAACAGAATTGGTACACTACAATATCTAAATGTAGATGATGTTAACATTAACGGTAGTAAAATTGCAAATAGCACAGGTCCGTTACAATTAGAAAGTAATGGTGCTATTACAATTACTAACAATCAAAAAATTACAGGACTTGCTGAACCAACAGATAATACAGATGCGGCAACCAAGTTTTATGTTGATGACCAAATTAACATTGAACCGGTTGTAATGAGTTTAGATATTACAGGCTTAAATAACTCACAAATTGCTTCAATTATTGAGGACATTTATCCAGCAGGTAACAAGAAAGCAGGAACTTATGCTTATGTAGCAACAACAACACTAACTGGTGCTACGGTTACAGGTGTTGATGTTGACTCTGTTAAGAATATTTCAAGGATTGCAGTTGATTCAAATGGCGTACAAAACGAATCAGTTGTACAGGATATATCATTTGCGTCAGCAACTGGTGCTGTTAATGCATCCGTTTCAAGGGGATTAAAACGCTTTGTCGTATCCACAGGACAATGGCAGTTTGACACAGATCTTGGATCTAGTGGTGGATTGTGGTAAAAGATAAATAGTAACATAGGGGTTAAAAAGAAATGGCATATACTATTGATAGATACAACGGCACTACACTAACAGTAGTCCAAGACGGAACTGTAGACCAGACTACGGACATTAAACTTGTCGGTAAAAACTACGCTGGATACGGTGAAATTCAAAACGAGAATTTTTTACATTTATTAGAAAACTTTAGCGGAGCAAACCAACCTCCCAAAGCCATTTCAGGACAGGTTTGGTATGATTCTTCTTCAAGTAAATTAAAATTTTACGATGGTTCTAAGTTTAGAACAACAGGTGGTGCAGAAGTTAGTGCTACAGCCCCAGCAGGTTTAGCGACTGGAGACCTTTGGTGGGATTCAGCAAACGAGCAATTATATGCTTACAGCGGAACAGGTTATGTGCTAATTGGTCCACAAGGTGCAGGTACTACAGTTACACAGATGGTATCAGCATCAGTTAGAGATACAACAAACACAAACAGAGTGATTATTAAAGCCGTTGTCAACGATGAAGTAATTTACATCATTAGTGGAGCAACATTTACTATTGACTCAACAGATCCGCAAAACGCAATTACAGGATTTGACGTAGTTAAAAAAGGCTTAACATTAAGAAACACACAAAACGCAACAGGCGGTGTTACAAGTACTACTGATTACTATTGGGGTACAGCAAGTAACTCATTAAAACTTGGCGGTTATACCGCATCAGACTTTGCACTAGCAGGATCAGGATCATTTACATCACTTGTTAGTTTTGCAGATGCAGGTATTTCAATTGGTGATTCAAACGATCTTAAGATTTTTATTGAAAATGACAACGAAGGTGTTATTAAAAATGACGTAGGACGTAAAATTCACGTTAGAGTTGATAATGCACAGGGTGTTGAGCAATCAGTATTTACAGTTGAAGATACAGGTGTAATGCCAGGTGCAAATAACACATACGATTTTGGTACAAACGTTGCTAGATTTGCAACGATGTATGCAACAACATTTGACGGTGAAGCAACTTCCGCACAAACAATGAAAGTTGGTGCTAACTATCGTTATCCAGATACTGCGTCAACATTTAATACTGTTGCTGTTAGAGATGGTGCAGGTAACTTACTTGCAAACGAATTTACAGGTGTTGCTTCAAGTGCAAAATACGCTGACTTAGCAGAGAAATATACTACAGGAACAGATCTTCCGGTAGGTACTATTGTTGCTGTATGTGATGGAATTGAAGATGTTGAAGGTGCTGAAGTAGAACCAGCAGAAGCAGGATCAATTCCAGTAGGAGTTGTTTCAGATGCACCAGCATACTTAATGAACAGCGAAGCAGAAGGTCAAGCAATTGGTCTTAAAGGTCGTGTTCCAGTAAGAGTAAAAGGGTTAATTAACAAAGGCGAAGCAGTTTACGTTAATATGGATGGTGTAGGTCATTCGGTCAAAGGTGAATATATAGTGGGCGTTGCTTTAGAAACTTTCGAACCAGAAGGTGACGAAGAAGGCCTAGTAGAATGTATATTGAAGGTATAAAGTAAAATGGCAATCACAAGAAACATAAACCCAAATAGACCGCAAAGAGGCAAAAGGTCTGTAAAACTAACAGGAGAAGCGTCTCCGCAAGAAATACCTCTAACTGCTGGCACGGTGACATTGATTGCCAACGGCTCAGGAACAACCTTTACACTGGCTAATGGTCAAGAAGGACAGATGATGACCTTTGTGGCAAGTTCAGATGGCGCAGGCAACATAAACGATATTAGAGTAAACTGTAGAGCAAGATACGCATTTGACAGCGGCGGTGTAAGAGTCACAGGTTCAAGTAGCACAGCAGAATGGGCACCATTCACGGCTCTACAAGAACATTCAATGGCTTGGGCAGTATTTACAGATGGTGAATGGTGTTGGAGTCAAGGTACTAACGAAGAATAAGGAATAGACGATGGCAGCCAACGGTATATCAACACTCTCAACCAAACAAGCAAGACAAGTTGCTAAACTGGAATATGCTCAAGCCAAACGCAAAGGCAGAGTTATTACAGATGGCGGAGCGTTGGGTACTTATGGTACTTGGAGCGATAATGGTACAGATGACGCAACTAAAAACTATGCTCGTGCTAACAGTATGTACGATCTAACTGCA